>VTLG01007029.1_pt1 | contig 31280 bp, 48 predicted proteins | sample 4694571 | NCBI WGS metagenome assembly VTLG01 (sample SAMN12604809, study PRJNA352737) | marine metagenome | biome: ENVO:00000447; feature: ENVO:00000209|ENVO:00000569|ENVO:01000036; material: ENVO:00002151; isolation source: viral sequences binned using virsorter ...
ACGAAGACATTAAAAAAATATGTAATAGTAGACGGCTTTCATAGATACTTTACTTGCTTACAAAATAAAGATATACAGGAGCGTAATAAAGGACTTTTGCCAATAGTAGTAATAGAAAAAGATAAGAACGAACGTATGGCAGCTACAGTAAGACATAATAGGGCAAGAGGTTCGCACTCTATAAGCGGAATGTCTAGTATGGTGTTTGATATGTTAGAAAATGGTTGGACGGAAGAAGAAATATGTAATCACTTAGGTATGGAGCCGGAAGAGGTATTAAAGTTAAAACATATAACAGGCTTTAGTAAATTATTTGAGAATGTTGAATATAAAAAAACTTGGCAAACTAAAAAGATGATAAGAATAAAAAAGGAATATAATGAACAAAACTGAACACACTAAAAAAGCAATATTAGAAGCGCTCGAAAAAAGTTTAGGAATAGTAACGACGGCTTGTAAATCTGTCGGTATTGGAAGGACTACATTTTACGGGTGGCTAAAAGATGACGAAGAATTTAAAAAACAAGTAGAGGACATAAATAATATAGCATTAGACTATGCAGAAAGCCAATTACACAAACAGATTGGAGACGGAAATAGTTCTGCTACTATTTTCTATTTAAAGACTAAAGGAAAAAACAGAGGTTATGTTGAGCGTTCTGAATACGAATTATTGACAGAAGAACCTATTAAAATAAACGTCAATATAAAAGGTGCTAGACATTAATACCGATTTCACAGAGACACAGGGAAAAGCAATAGAGTATTTATTCGACGAAACAACAACAGAGGTATTATTCGGAGGAGCAGCGGGTGGAGGAAAATCTTGGGTCGGTTGCTCTTGGCTTATTCTTATGTGTTTACAATATCCTGGCACTAGATACCTTATGGGTCGGTCTAAATTAGACGCATTAAAAAAGACTACTCTTAACACCTTTTTTGAGGTATGCGAAAAGTGGGGTATAAAGAACAATAAGCATTATAATTATAACGCAAGTAGTAATATAATTAAGTTTTATAATAAATCAGAAATAATGCTTAAAGATTTATTTTTATATCCGTCAGACCGAAACTTTGACAATTTAGGGTCTTTAGAATTGACCGGTGCTTTTATAGACGAATGCAATCAAATCACAGAAAAAGCTAAAAACATTACTGCGTCGAGGTTACGTTATAAGCTTGACGATTATGGGTTAATACCTAAAATGTTAATGACTTGTAATCCGGCTAAGAATTGGGTATACACACAATATTACAGACCTTCAAAAGAAGGTACACAAAAACCGCATAGAAAGTTTATACAATCATTAGTAGACGATAATTATTATATATCGAAATACTACAAGACACAATTACAAACTTTAGACGAACTTAGTAGGCAAAGATTATTACACGGAAATTGGGAGTATGACGCGACTAAAGATTCTCTTATTGACTACAATAGCATAATTAATATGTTTACGCAAAAAGGTAAGGAAGGCGATAAGTATATATCTTGCGATGTAGCGCGTTTTGGAGACGATAGAACAGTTATTGTGTATTGGGAAGGTCTACATATTAAAAAAATAAGAACGTTGCTTAAAAGCGCTATAAACGACGTTGTGAGCGAAGTAAAGCAAATACAACAAACGAACGGCGTACCATTAAGAAATATAATAATAGATGAGGACGGAGTCGGAGGAGGTGCGAAAGACTTTTTAAGATGTCAAGGATTTGTGAATAACTCTAGACCGCTAAAAAAAGAGAATTATCAAAATCTTAAAACGCAATGTTTTTATAAATTAGCCGAATATATTAATACTGCTCAAATAGGTATTACTTGTCCGGACATAAATATTAAGAATTACATACTTGAAGAGTTAGAACAAATAAGGACTAAGGACGCTGACAAGGATAATAAATTACAGATCGTACCTAAAGAGCAAATAAAAGACATACTAGGACGTTCGCCGGATTACGCGGACGCAATTATGATGAGAATGTATTACGAAATAGATTCTAATTATGGCAAGTATTTTGTACAATAAACTAAATTAACAAAATTTCTATTATATATTATGAAAGTCAAAATAAATAAAAAGGCAGAAACGCAAGAGTTCGAAGTAGTTAATAACTGGTCAGACGTAAGTCTAGAAAAGTGGCTAAAATTTTATCGTAAAAATAATGATAGGGCAGGACTCGACGCAATTACACAATTAAAGGAATTAAGTAATATACCTTTAGACCTTGTCAAAGAGTTAAGCATACGCGACGTAGCGACTATTATGGAGCATTTTGAAAGGTTACAAAACGAAGCAGAAGTAAGATTGTCAAATATTATAGAAGTCGAAGGTATAGAATACGGATTCCACCCTAAATTAGACGATATAACTCTTGGCGAATATGCTGATATTGAGACTTTGATAGTAAACGGATTAGAGAATAATTTGCCGGAACTTATGGCGATACTGTACAGACCTATTGTTGAAAAGAAGAATGACAAATATACAATAGAAGCGTACGACGGAGACATAACAATACGAGCCGAAAAGTTTAAAAGAATGTCAGCACAAGCGGTACAAAACGCTATGGTTTTTTTTTGGACTTTCGCCAACGAATTATTGACGATTTTGCCATCATATTTAATGGAGCGGATTCGCAAGATGTCTCAAGTAAAAGACTTCCGGACGAAGGATTCGCAGAAAAATGGGGGTGGTTCGGAGTAATGTATAGATTAACAAACGGCGAAATAGTAAACCTCGATAGGATAACTAAATTGCCATTATTAGAATGTTTAACTTGGTTATCTTACGAGACCGATTTAAACTTACAGAAACAAGTAAACTTAGAAGATGATACACAATAAGACTTATAATAATATTATTGACACACTTAAAAAGCTAGGAGACGCGCATAAGATTATACAGACTACTACGAGTGGCGATATATGGGAAATAGATTTAAACAAGAATACTAAATATCCGCTTATGCATATAAACCCTGTAAACGTACAGACGGGACCAAGTACATTAACTTATAATTTCCAGATATTTATAATGGACTTAGTAAGCGAAAAGAGTAATTGGAAGTCTAGTAATTATATATCAGCTACAAACCTTAGTAATAATCAAGAGGTACTTAGTGAATGCTTACAAATCTGTACAGATATAATAGGTATGTTGAGACATTCCGGTTGGCAAAGCGAAGTAGACCCATTAGATATTAACGAACCTGTAATATTCGCAGAAGGAGAATTTAATATTGAGCCGTTTCAAGAAAGGTTCGACCAAGAAGTAACGGGGTGGGTGTTTAGTTTACCTGTAATAGCGCAGTACGATTTCCAAACTTGTGAAATACCGGTACACGTCAGACCGATTGTACAATAATGTTAAAATTTAAAATATGGATAATAGAAATACAGATAATACCGCCAAAAATAAAAATACGGATTTAAGTTATGACGACGTTTTAGAGATGTTAGATGAGATAAGTATTAACTTAGAGTCTTATAATGACTATCCAAAAGGCGCGTCTAATAACGCAAAAAGGGCAATTAAATATAAGGAAGAGAACGGAACGTCTTGCGGTACGCGTGTCGGGTGGACTAGAGCCGGACAATTAGCAAGAAGGGAAAAGATATCAAGAGACACAATATCGCGTATGGCGAGTTTTAAGCGACATCAACAACATAAGGACGTACCCTACTCGGAAGGTTGCGGAGGTATAATGTGGGACGCTTGGGGAGGTTCTAGCGGTATAAATTGGGCAATTAGTAAATTAAAACAAATAGATAAAAATAAAAAATAATTATGGCTACATTAACAACTACAGTTATCGAACAACTTACCTTAAATGGTACGCAAAGAGGTTCGACTAACGTAATATCAACAGACGGAATAAATGACGTAACAGAAAGAGTAGTGTCTTGTACACAAGGACAGCTTACAACTATCGGTGTTTTCGGTACGTCTAATCATTCTTCGGCGGGTGCAATAGATGTCGAGAATACAAAGTATATAAGAGTTACAAATTTAAGCACTACTGACACTATATATTTAGGAATAAGTTGTGTTACTAATATATGTCCGCAAGTTTCTATAAGACCGGGTGGGTCTTTTATAATATTTGCAGGAGAAGACGCATTAGCAACGGCAATAGACGGAGAAACTTCGGTGCCGACTTTTAATGCTTTTAAAGATATATCAACCTTAATAGTTAAACCGGCTGCTTCAACAGATTGTCAAGTAGAATTATTTGTTGCATTAACGTAATGGCAGAAATGACCGCCATACAAAAGTACCTTAGAAGCTTTGCTTTATATGTACGAAAAGAAGCGAAGGCAAATGTCAAGGGAACAGATCTAGCTAAGTCGATTAAGTTTCGAGTACAAAAAACGGCAGAAGGATTTGAAGTCGAGTTTCGTATGGCAGATTATGGTAGGTATGTAGATAAAGGAGTTTCCGGAAACAAACAAATACAAAATTATAGAACGTATGACGGGCGTAATGTTGAAAGTCCGTACAAGTTTAGAGGTAAACAACCTCCACCGGATATATTAAGTAAATGGATTAGTAAAAAAAGAATAAAAGGAAGAGACCCAAAGACCGGACGTTACATATCTAATATGTCTCTAGCATATCTTATTGGTCGTAAAATTAAAAGAGACGGACTAAAGTCTTTGAGTTTCTTCCAAAAACCTTTAGGAATCGCTATGGACGCATTCGGATTAAATATGATGAACGCACTAAAGGAGGATATAATTAAAGGTTGGACTAAAGTAAAAACATAATATGGCATTAGTAATAGAACAAGAACCCGCGTATAGAACATTAGCAGCCGGTCAAGAAGTAATATATGTAGTATCAGAAAATACAGGAATAGTTTTTAATAACGACTTAGTAAAAATAAATGCATTAGTTATAATATCTAAAAACGCTAATTTTACAGACGTTATACATTCCTCGAGTTATTCGTCTACGCCGAACAATAAAGGTGTAGCAATATTCGATTTTGGTCCCGTATTAGAAAACTATGTACTACCGCAACGTAATGGAGTATTATCTAACACACCCGCTAGTGCGTCTACATTTAGTACTGTACCTTATGACGAAACAACCGGATATCACGCTATACATCATATTGACGATTATGCTTTAGGCGAAGAGCCGGTCAAGTATTTTATGGTAGGATTTACAATAGAATTTTTAGGTGCAGACCCTAATAATCCTAATGCTATTGCTGAAAACGGAATGTATGTACAACCTAATAGATGCTTAATTTATAACGGCGTTTTATACGAAACAGACCAACTACAATATTCGAGCACTTTATCGCCAAATTATGGATATAATTTAGCCGGATTTAATTACATATTTAGCACAAGCGCAAGAAAGTTTTTAAGCGACAAGCCTACTCAATTATATGCTAGACTCGAAGACTACGGAACCTTTGCTTTTTTTAACGGATTGACAAAAGCTAAAGATAGTTTTAACACTAGCGCGATAAGTTCTCCGGAAGGCATACACCATATACAAGTAAAACAATATGAAATAGGGTCTGGGAATTTAATAAATACATACGAAGTATTAAACAATCAAAATAACGGAGGTTGGAGCGGTAAAAATATTCTAATTGACCAACCTACAAATAGTCCACAAGTTCTACAAGCAAAATGTAGATTCTTGTTTTATGGCGGATATCCGGCTAATCAGCAAACCGCAAACGAATCTTTTAGAGCAAATATGAACGCAACCGATTATTATACAATACAAGCTTTTTCGTCTGACGCAGTACCTTGTTCTAAAATATACACTATAAATATTATCAGAGATTGCTTATATGAGCCGATTAGATTAGCGTGGTTAAACAAATACGGCGCTTGGGATTATTATACCTTTATGAAAAAAAGCGTTAAAACACTCGAAGCTAAAAGAGTCGATTATCATAAATTGAAAGGGACTTGGAATAGCGCTACATATAATGTAGGCATAAACAAAGGAGGAAGTAAAACATATAAAACTGAAACAACAGAAAAGATTACACTTAACACAGATTTTGTAAGCGAGGAAGATGCGGTATGGTTCGAGCAATTATTTACTTCAAACGAAGTTATGATTGTTAAACCTTTATTTACAATAAAAGTAGGTTCGACGCAAGTAATAAATAGATTTACAGAACCGGTTAAAATGATAACAAATAGTTTCACAAAGAAAAACAGAGTAAACGATAAATTAATACAATACTCTTTTCAGATCGAGAAGTCTTATAAAATAAAATCACAAGGAGCATAATGTCAATACAATTAACCTTATATCCGCAATATTATAATGGCTATACGGCTACTTATGGTCCTGTTAGTTTAAACGAATTAGCTGACGGGAATATATTTCAAACCGGTATAACACCTGGTAGTCAAGTAACTGCAATACCTTTTCCGGGTGTACCGGAGGTTGCTTTAAATTCGTTACCGGCAAATAACAATTGGTCTTTTTATTCTAGTACATCAACCGGAGGTGTTGTTTTTCAGTTTCCTTTTACACAAATAAACTTAAATACTGCTCCTATACAACTTTTATTAGGATTCTATGGCGGTGGTGTAAACGGGATAAACGTTTCCGGTTGCTATCAAAGACTCACAGGATTAACAGTAGGGCAAACCTACGAAGTCGTTTTAGATGTAGCTGTACCACAACCACATAACTCGAATTTTAACCTTATGTTTTTCGGAGTTAATAACGCCGGTATGTTGACAGGAATACCTCCCTGTGGTGGCGGTACAGCCGGTCTACAATTAATAGATACGACACAAGCCGGTATGACTACGCCTGTATATTTTACGGCTCAAAATACGACAGAAGTTTTTAATTTAACTTTTGCCAGTAGTAATAATCCGAACATAGGAAGTCAAATATTATTTTTAAACGAAATTATTTGTAGAAAAGCGACAGTAATAGGTAAAGAAGACGGACAAAAAATCGCAGATCTATACAACGAAGAGGAGATACCTTTAACATTAAGCGTTGATACATTCCAAAATGCTTCGGAAAAACAACAAAGCTACAGTAAAGCGTTTAAGCTACCTGCGACAAAACATAATAACGAAATATTCGAGAACCTTTTTGACGTCACTAGAAACGCTCTAAACGTCCCTGTGTTTAACGTATATCGACAAACTAGGGCGGTATATAAAGAAGACGGACACGTAATATTTAGTGGCTTTATGCGACTTATAGATATAACATATAAAGATAACGAATACTCTTATAATGTCAATTTGTATAGCGATTCCGTCGCTTTAGCGTCTCTTATGAAAGCCGAAACTATGGCACATATAGACTTAGACGAATTATCACACGTCTATAATAAAGGCAATATATTTAACTCTTGGAATGGTCAGCTTCCGTTAATTAATCCAATAGGAATAAATAGTTTTGCAGGTAATTTAGGAGACACGACTACTAACGTACTAAAATACCCGAATTGTAATTGGAACGGACAGATTGGAGAATTTTTAACTAATGTAGACCCTATATATATATCAAGCGGAAATACGGCAAACCTTAATCAACCTTATATAGCGCGTTTACAAACGATGTTCAGACCTTTTATAAAAGTAAAATATTTAGTACAGAAAATATTTCAAAGACACGGATTTACCTTTACATCTAATTTTTTTGATAGCGCATATTTCGAGCGGTTATTTGTAGATTATAATTGGGGCAAAGAAATAAATTGGGCAGAGCGTGGCGTCTTAGGAAGAGTCGATAACTCAAGCGATAGTGGTCAAGTATTCGGAACGGGAGGTTCTTCTACTGCGGTCTTGTCAGATAATAATACATTTTTAAGCGCAGGTTATAATACTACAACCGGAGTATTTACGGCACCGGCAGGTAATATGACCTATAATTTAACGGCAACTATTGTGTTAAAAAACCTTAGAACCGGAAGCACTTTTTTAAATACACAAAACGCAGTCGTTATGTGGATACAAAGTGGAACGCCAATTGTTTTAGCTTCTACATCTGTAAGTATTCCACCACAAGGAGTAAGGACGGCAGTAGTTAGTATTCCGACATCACAAACGATAGCGATAAACTCACAAATACGAGTACGAATATTAATTACAAACGCCGGTTCGGACGGAGCAGAATTACAAGCGTCAAGTAGAATAGAGGGTACTGTTACAGGTACGACTATAATCGGAGGAACTCTAATGAATACAGAACGCGGTAAATTAAAGCAATGGGACTTCTTTAAGGGACTTATTACTATGTTTAATCTTGTAACCTTACAAGACCCTAATGATTCAAGAAATCTAATTATAGAGCCGTATGACGATATTTTTGGCGAAAGTAATAAGAATATAAAAGAACACGATTGGACGGATAAGGTGGACTCTAAGGAGTTTAAATTAACACCTATGGACTTAAAATCTAAGACTACATTTCAATATACAGAAGATAGCGATTATCCTTTCGGTGTATATAAGTCAGCTACAAACGGATATTTATACGGAAGTCTAGAATATACTGTTCCGGATTACACACAGGTAAAAGGCGAAACAAAAGTCGAAGCAAAACCTTTTGCAGCTACAATAGTAAAACCACATTTCGCGTCGATACCGGATTGGATTGGTCCGCAGATCTATAAAGCTAACGCTGACGCTACACAATTTGAAGGTATGGCAAATAAACCTCGAATCTTATACGACGTAACAGGAGACACAGGAAGCACTTTTAACCCCGCCGGAAGCGGTACACCTATGCCGTCCGGAGTTACTTACTATATACCATTTCAAAATGGTTCTAGCGGTGTAAATCAAGACCATTATTGTATATTTTCACACGTTAATAATTATCCGTCTACTTTTGCAGATAGAGACTTAAACTTTGGTCCGTGTCAATTAATAGGTATCGGTGTCCCTCCGGTTGATAACTTATATTCTAGACATTATCAGAATTACTATTATGAATTATATAATCCGAACACTAGAAAAATGAGTATAAATATCTTATTAACTGCACAAGATATTGTGAATTTTAAATTTAATGACAGAATAAGAATTAAAAATCGAGTCTTTAGAGTGAGTAAAATAAACTATAAACCAAGACAATTAAGTAAAGTCGAACTAATATTAATACCATAATGCCGAACAGAATATCTAATATCGAACCGCATAAAATAGATGAGACAGGAATAGTTACATTTACTGACGGAGTTAGCACAGGTCTTATACCGAATCAAAGAGTTTGTGAAGCATACGGATATACATACGATACTTTTTCCGGAACTTGTCGAATCAATCAAGTATTTGTAGCGTCATTAAATAGCGAGTTTGACAATCAAAGTAATAAAATAAATGGCGTTCGTAATAATATAGGAAACACAACAAAAAATATAACAGTAAACGGAGACGTAAACACAGTTCTAGGAAAAACTAAAAACGCATTATTAAACGGCGAAGGACATATTATAGATACTGCCCTAAGTAATTGTACAGTATTAGGTCAAAAAGGAAGCGTTACAAGACAAAACGAATTTTTGATTGGCGGTGGTTTAAACGATTTAACTACAGGAATAAGTGATGACGGAACTGTTTTAAGCACTCAAAGACAGATGTCGGTATTACATTTATCCGGAGTTACAACAAATAATAGCGCAAGAAAATTAACTATTAATGGAGACAATTTAAGTTTTATAAATGTTAAGGCAAACACTATTTTAGGATATGAAATATACATTACAAGATTAGAACTCGGAGGAACGTCAGGTACTGCCGGAAATTTTAGTTACAGAAATCTTAAAGGTTGCGTTAGAATTAGCCACGATTATAGTATGACTTTCACAACCGCTTTTACAAGAAATATAGCTAAACGAGGAGTTAATGGAACAACAGAAATGGTCGATAGTTCGACTGAAGACGTTAAGTCGATAACAGTACAATGTACAGATAGAAATAATATAAACAACGCTTGGAGCGCAGTAGTGTATTTACACGAAATAGTCTCCTTAGATACAAATTTTAGCGACGAATAATATGGCAACAAAGCAAGAAATAATAGAAGCAATAATTAAGTCTAATATTGGAGACGTAGCAGACGGAATAGATAAGGCAGCGAAAAGTACAGAAGACTTAGCACAAGCCACAGACAAAGTAGACGGAGGTATGAAAAAGGCGTCCGGTGGCGTCAAGAAATTAGCCGTAGGATTCGGAACTTTAGCAAAAGCTAGTGGTATAATCTTTATAATAAATAAAGCATTTGAAGCATTCCAAGAGGTCGCAAGTAAAAATCAAACTGTACTAGACGGCTTCCGAGTAGCGACAGAAATGGTTAGTATAGCGTTTAACGATCTGTTTAAATTTATACAAAGTAATGTTGGAGCAGTTACAGGATTCTTTAAAGAACTATTCGAAAATCCTGTTGAGAAAATTAAGGAAATGCGCGACGCTATTAAACAAGGTATTATTGACCGATTTAATCAGTTAGTCGAGGTACTAGGATTAGCTGCCAAAGCTTTTGGTCAATTTATAAAAGGCGAATTTTCGGCAGCGTTTGATACTATAAAAGAAGCCGGAAGGGAGTCAGTAGACGTTATAACGGGCGTAGACGGAAGCTTTGAGCAAGTTAAGGAAACTATTAAAAATACAGTAGAAGCCGTTAAGGACTACACAAAATCAACATACGAGCAAGCTAAGGCATTAGTAGAAAGCGAAAAAGCAGCGAACAGGGCTGCGGTCGAATTTGCTAAATTAAACGCGGACTTTTTAAAACAAGCGGAAGAACAAAGACAGATTAGAGATGACGAAACTAAGACCTTCGCAGAACGTATTGAAGCGAATAATAAGCTAAACGAAATACTTGCTAAACAACAGGAATTACAAAGAGAAACGATACAGAAGCAAATAGATTACGCTCAACAACAATATAATATAAACGCGAGTGAAGAGAATTATATAGCATTACAAGAAGCGAAAGTACAAATGCTCGAATTAGAAGAAACCATAACCGGTCAATTATCCGAGCAAAAAACGAACGCAGTATCTTTAGCAAAAGAATTACAAGAAGCAGAAAACGAATTAGCTTTAGTCGGTAAAACAAATAGAGAATTAGAACTTGCTGAATTAAGACAAACTTATGACGCAAAATTAGAATTAGCAAGAAAAGCTGGAGTCGATACATTAGCAATAGAAGAGGAATTTTTAGCTAAAGAAAAAGAAATAAATGACGCATACGACGAAGAGGAATTAGCAAAAGCTAAGGAAATCGCAGACGCTAAAAGACAGATTGCTTACGATATGCTTAACGCAATAGCCGAAAATCTACAAGCGTCTTTAGACTTTCAAGCGGAAGCAATAGAAGAAAATTACGAAAAAGAAACGGAGTCTGTAAATAATAGATATGATAAACAAATCGAAGCAGCTAAGCAAGCCGGAAAAAGTACAGTCGAATTAGAAAAAGCGAAGGAACGAGAACAGAAAAAAATAGATAAAAAAGCCGAAAAAGACAGAATAAAAAACGCGAAGGCACAGAAAAAATTACAAGTAGCTATGGCTACAATAGAAACCTTTAAGTCTGCAACGGCAGCCTTTTCTGCTTTAGCACCGATACCGATAGTTGGTCCCGCTTTAGGTATTGCAGCTGCAGCCGCAGCGGTGGTAGCTGGATTAGCTAATGTTCGTAAAATATTAAAGCAAGATGTAGGAGGAGGTGCCGGAGGTGGTGGTGGCGAATCCGGAGGAGGAAGTGGAGGTGGTGCACCGGCTACCGCACAACCACAAGCACCCGCTCCAAGTATGATGTCCGGTAAATTTGAATTAGGAGGAGCAATTAAACCCGAACCTGTTAAGGCGTTTGTAGTAACAGATGAGATGACAGATTCACAGAATCAGTTAGAAGGAATTAGAAAAGAATCAACATTATAAAATCAAATAAATTAACTAAATAAATATTATATAATATGACGTGTCCAAAATGTAACTTAGAAAAAGAATGCGAGTACGAAACAAAAGAAGAGTGTATTAACGCAAATAAAACCGAGAAATAATGAACGAAAAACCAACCCCATTAGCTTATGCGACTTTCGAAGAGTTTAAAAAAGCAGAAGCAGAATACAATAAAAATATAGAGACTAAATTAACCGCAAAAGTAAAAGTCGAGTTAAGTCTTGCAAAAGATATTAGCGCATTAAAAGATACTTTAAAAAAATCTTGGAACGATTCTAAAGATATGCTTGACGAGGGCTTGACTCAAATTGACGAAATAGCAATAGCAAGAGACGAAGCAAGAGGAGTAGCAGAAGACATAGACGAAAGGATAATGGATAATATGGATTTAGTAGGAGAAGCAAATAAACTAATAACTGAAGCAGAAAAATTAACAGAAACTTTAGGTATTTCAGTAGACGATTTGCCAGGATTTGTAGAATTAGAAGAGGAAAGTATTGCGTTAAGAGATATGACACAAGACTTAGAAAATACAGGAAGTGATTTAGATGACGCAATAGGTCGATAATATGAAGAATACAAAAATAGTAGAATTAGTAATCGAGGACGAATCTGAATCATTAGCAATTGACGCTATAAGTTTAGTATCGGCACCGGCTATTGAACAAGACTTTGTATTTTTTGGAAAAGAAAAAGAGAAACTAACTTTTGCTAAATTAGATAAGGAAAAACGTATGCTTGTAAGTCCGGCACTTATACCGAACAAACAAATATTTAGATACGACGCTAATTTAGACCAAGAATACTATGTTTATTTTAGTCCGGAGACAGTTAGAAAAGCGTCAGAATTATATTTAAAACATAATAATCATCATAAAGCGACTTACGAACATCAAGACAGAGTAGCCGGAGTTCTCACAACGGAATCTTGGATTATAGAAAATCCTAAAATGGATAAGTCTAAATTGTACGGATTCGATTTACCAAAAGGAACGTGGATGGTCAAAATGAAAATCGAGAATGACGAATTATGGAATAAAATAAAAGAAGGAGAACTAAAAGGATTAAGCATAGAAGGTTATTTTGTAGATAAAATGCAAAAGATGTCAGAGAAAAAACCGACAGATCTAGAAATTTTAGAAGCACTAAACGAAATAATACGCGAGTTTAAAAAATCAAATGAATAAATAAAATTTATATTATATACTGTACACATTAAAAAAAAATCATAATATTATGGATATTAAAGAACAAATATTAGTAGCATTAGGTCTAAATAAAGCAGAAGAAATTAAGCTAGAATTTCAAGCTAAGACCGAAGACGGCACAATCGTTGTTTCTACGGCAGACGAATTAGCGTCCGGTGTAGATATTTCTGTATTAACTGAAGACGGCACAACAATACCTTTACCACCGGGCACATATAAGCTCGATACGGGCGTTTCTTTTATTGTAGAAGAGGAAGGTAAGGTGTCGGAAGTTATGGAGGCAGAAGCAGAAGAAACCGAAGCAGAGGAAGAGGAAGAAAAAGAAGAAATGGCAAAAGAAGATGAGGAGGATTATGACGAACATAAAGACAAAGAAATGGCAGACTACGATTTCGAGGAAGTAGAAAAGAGACTTGCAAAACTAGAAGAGGAAATCGAAGAACTAAAAAAGAAGGACTATGACGAACACGAAGAAAAAGAAGAGGAATTGTCAGAAGAACTTCCGGAGCCAAGCGACAAACCGAGAACTAAGACTACAAAAACAACAGAAACAATAGAGTTTAGTTTAGAGGAATTAAAAGCAGAAAACGATAAGTTAAGAGCGGAACTAGACAAAAGTCCGGCAGACGCGCCTATAACGACTAAAAAGACCGGTTCTGCAAGAGTTAGTTTATCGAAAAGAGATTACAATCGATTAAACAAGAATGAGAAATTTTTATACAACTTAAATAAACTATAATTAAATAATACTAAAAAAATGGCAACAACATTCACAACATCAAGTAACTTCACAGGTAAAGCAGCCGGCTTTTATATTTCGGCAGCTTTGAAAGAAGCGAACAGTTTACAATACTTAACTTCGATTGAGAATATCAAGTTTAAGTCGAACTTACAAAAATTAGCAGCTAGCGACGTAGTAAAAGACGCTAACTGTAACTTTGACCCACAAGGCACATTAGCTTTAACGGAGACTCAATTAGTACCTAAAAATCTACAAGTAAATATGGATTTATGTAAGGATACTTTACTAGACTCTTGGGAAGCATTACAAATGAGAGCAGGAGCGGGAGCACCTCCTCCGGCATCTTTTACAGATTACGTTATTTCTTACTTAGGAGGAATCATATCTGAACAAGTAGAAAATAATATATGGAGCGGACAAGGTGCACAAGCGGGAGAGTTTGAAGGATTAACGACTTTAACAACAGGAGCGCTTGCGGTAGCAGGTAATACTCACAATATAGCAGCGGGTGGAAACTTTACTTCAGCTTCTGGTGCAGGTAATATTATTACGGAATTACAAGCGGTAACTACAAAAATAGCAGCTCACATTCCACAATTAATAAATAAAGATGATTTATATATTTATGTAAGTCCAAAAACTTATTCTTTATATATACAAGCTATTTCAGCTGCAGGTTATGTAAACGCTTATCAAATGAATGGCGATTATTCTCCTGTATTTGAAGGATATAAACTAGCAGTATGTAACGGATTCCCTAATGACAATATCGTAGCTGCACTTTCTTCGAACTTATACTTTGGAACAGATCTACTTTCTGACCAAACTAGAATTAATGTTATGGATATGGCTAACTTAGACGGCTCAGATAACATAAGAATAGTAGCTAAATATAGCGGAGGTACACAAGTAGGATTAGGTGACGAAGTAGTTTGGAATAAATAATAATTAACTAGAAAGGAGGTGTTTCGACACCTTCTTTTTATAACTTTTAAAAATATAATATATGGCTTGTACTGCATTAACTAAAGGAAGAACTCTAGATTGTAAAAGACAATCGGGCGGTGTAAAGTTTTTATATTTTTCAGTATTTGATGATATATCCGACTCTGACATTACTTATAATGCAGCTGCCGGAGTACACGAAATATCAGCTATAAACTTTCAAAGTAGCACAATTTACAGATATGCAGTACCGCGAGGTTCTACTACTGTAAACGAAGCTATCACAGGAAGTACTGAAAACGGAACTTTATTTTATACACCTACTGTAAATATGGTCTTAAACAGATTAACAAAAGAAGACCAAAACGAAATTAAGTTACTTGGTCAAACACAAGTAAGAATATTCGCACAATTAAACGCTCAAACGGACGCAGGAAACGACGTTATCGTTGTACTAGGAGCGAAGAACGGATTATCTATGAACGCCGGAACAGCTGATTCTGGAGCAGCGTTTGGAGATAGAAACGGATATACTTTAACGTTTGACGGATTAGAAGCGGAACCATTTCCGTTCCTAAAAGACCCTGCAGCTGGTACCGCACCATTCGGGGACGCAGGTATAACAAACGTAACTATCGACACAAATTAATCATTCGACTGATTTCAGTGTTTTCATATCTTGGATTAGAGGGCGTTTTGCCCTCTTTTCTTTTATAACAAAATATTTATAACATTTTTCTATTATATAGTATGATACAAGGAGATTTACAGACAGGATTAGTAGCATATTTAAACTTATTAGAAGACCGGATTAATTTAAGTGTTCCAAAAGAAAATTTAAGATATTTATTTAAGATTACAAATGATATGAATAAAGCGGAGTTTTACTCTTATGCTTTTCATACTTTTTATGCAGAAAGATATGTTAGATGTGCATTTAATTATAATGTAAACCCAAATATTTTTAATGGCGATTTAAAATTACAACCGGCAGGATATTATAAGTATGAAGTCTACGAAGTAGCTTGGGACCAAGGTTGCACAGTAGAATTAAGCGAAGGTTATGCACCTGTAAACGAAACACAAGTATTATCCGACCCTTGCGCAGGAGTAGTACAAGGATTAATAGCTATCGGGAAATTGTATTTATCAGAAAAGAGCGGACAAGAACAAGTACAATATGTGCAAAGAGTCGCTCCTACTACAACAAATTATATATATTACGGACAATAAAAAAATAAAAAATGGCAATAGAGAACGTACAACAATTATTATTAGAGCAATTAGGTAAAAATCCTGGAACTACGATTATAAACGCAGATTCTGGTAGTATTTCCGGAAACTTTTATTGTGTTCATTTCCCTATCGAAAGTGTAATACATTCAAACACAGTAACCGATATGGCAGGTTCACAAAGTAACCTATTAAACGCACAAACATATCCGGCAGGTACTACATTATTTTTAAACTTTGCGACGTTTAAATTAACAAGCGGACTAGCAATATTATATAAAGAATAAAATATGCCCTTAGCACAAAGAATGTCGTTATGTTTACCTACAATCCGACCTTTAGGGGGTTGGAGTCCTAGATCTGAAGACACCGCATTAGGTTGGTGGAAAAAGAATACAGGTATTACTAAAGAGGGGAGTATATTATTACAGTGGAATGACCAAATAAACGCAGACCATAATTTTAGTCAAGCAGACGAAGAAAGACAACCTACTATTGATTCGAATGGTGTTGTTACTTTTACAGGAGGTCAACATTTAGAAATAGGAACGCAAATAACGTTCGCAGAGTCGTCGCAATTTACTTTCGGTATGCGAGTAGACGTTAGCGAAATGGGTTCGTTATTCGCGGACAATACAAGCACAGGAGAGTTTTTAAGACTTACATCCGAAACTAATCTGCGAGTAAGAATCGGAAATGCAACATCACATAACTTCGCTTTACCTTCCGGAACTTGGTCAGATAAAAAAACTATTATAGTAACAAGAGATGCTGATAACGTAGTTAAGGTATTTTACGACGGCACACAAATTAGTCATACTGTATCTGACGAAGGACAATTTTTAATAGATGTTTTTGGTGTTCGTAGAATAGATACAAACCCTTATGAAGGGACTTTACACGAAGCAGCGATATTTACTAGCACAAGTGATGAGTTAGTAAGCAACTTAAATAATTATTTAATTAAAATATAATGAAAGATAATATCATAAGCATAGATTTAGGTGTTGAAACTTCGCCACAAGTAAAGGAAGTACACGGACAAGACTATATTGAGTATGGTACAGACGAGTGGGCAAACTTATATCCACAATTTTTAATTGATTTATACTACAATTCGAGTACAAACGCTGCTATTATAAACGCTACGGCAGAAATGATAAGCGCAGAAGATATCGTAATAGATGACGAAGACGATAATCAAAGAGACCTAGACGCTATTGTTAAATTAAAGAAGTTTTTTGCTAACGCAAACGGCAAAGAAAGTTTACACGAAGTAATAAAAAAGGTATCTTTTGACTTTAAATTACAAGGAGCGTTCGCTTTAAATATTATATGGTCACAAGACCGAACAGAAATAGCAGAAATATATCACATACCGGTCGAAAAACTACGTTGTGAAAAGCCAAACGAAATGGGGCAGGTAAAAGGATATTATATATCTGCGGATTGGACGGATATTCGTAATAATCCACCTACAAGAGTACCTTGTTTTAATATGAATGATAGGACTTCCGCGAATCAAGTATTATATAGCGGTCTTTATTCGCCGAATATGTCAGCTTATTACACTCCGGACTATCTTGCCGGAAATAATTGGAGTCTTATAGACCAAAAAGTTAGTGAATTTCATTTAAATAATATTAAAAATGGCTTTAGTGGTTCATATTTTATAAGTTTTGCAAACGGAGTACCTACACAAGAAGAGCGTTTACAGATCGAAAGAAGTTTAACTGAAAAATTTACAGGTTCAGAAAATGCCGGTAAGTTTATTCTTACTTTTTCTGACGATAAAACAAGAACTCCGGAAATTACACCGGTATCCGTAGCAGACCAAGATAAACTTTTTATTAGTTTACAAGAATTATTAGTACAAAATATATTGACCGCACATAGAGTTACGTCTCCTATGCTTATGGGTATTAAAAACGAAACAGGACTTGGCTCAAATGTAGACGAATTAAATAGCGCAGCTAATTTTTACTTAAATACAGTAGTAAAACCCTTCCAAGACCATATAATTAAGGTATTAAGAAAACTATTTATGGTCAACAATATGGATATGCCGGTTAGTTTTGTACAATTAAAACCGATTACATTAGAATTTAACTCAGAAGACCTCAAAGATGTAATGACACAAGAAGAAATTAGAGAAGAACTAGGATTAAAACCATTAGACAACGCAGAACCGGAACACCGTAGACATATGAGTAAAGTAGGAAGTATGGTTACTGACGGAAAAGAACTACCTGTTTTTGATACAATAGAGGAAGCGGAAGCAGAAGCAGAGCGCTTAGGTTGTACAGGATATCACGAACATACACAAGACGGAAATACTGTATATATGCCTTGTGAAGACCACGAACAAATTACTAATATCGAGATTAAAGCAGATTGTGGTTGTAAAGAAGAGTTTATCGAACCAAATCCGTGTTGGGAAGGATACGAACCGATTGGCACAAAAATTAAAGACGGAAAAGAAGTACCGAATTGCGTACCTGTGAAAGCTGAAGAGTTTATTGAGCCGAATCCGTGTTGGAAAGGTTATGAACCCATAGGAACGAAAATAAAGGACGGAAAAGAAGTTCCGAACTGTGTACCTATAAAAGCTACGAAAATGGCGCAGACGCTCTTAAAATCGTTTTTAGAGGGTATTGAGGACATTCCTAAAGATTGGGAATTAGTAAACACAAGCGATACTGACGGCGAACATAAAGAATTTAACTATGAAGAGACTTTAAATGCTTTAGCAAATGACAAGCTAGAATTAAGTACAGGGACGGCTAGACCTAACGCAAGAAGTAGTAGGGACGGCGTAAACAAATCGTTTAACGAATATTTTAAAGTTAGATATGTATATACAGAAGATAAAAGTTTAACTAGAAAAGGAGAAACAAGAAGATTTTGTAGAGAAATGGAGGAAGCAGCTAAAATATATCGTAAAGAAGACATTATACAAATGGAAAAACTACCGGTTAATCCAGGTTTTGGTCCCAACGGAAGCGATACCTATGACATCCTACTCTATAAAGGAGGCGCTAATTGTCATCACTATTGGGAGCGTAGAATTTACAGAACTTCTTTGAGAAGAGCAAAAAGTAAATTAAGACCTGCGGACATAATTACAGAAGCACAAGCGATAAGCGACGGATTTACATTAGAAAAAGACAATAAATTAATTATGACGGCACCTAAAAAAATGAAGAATAACGGATATATAAAAGCAAGATAATATGGCATACGTTTTATTTATAAGTGAAGAAAAGCTAAAAGATTCTACTGCAATCAATATGAATGTAGATGTAGATTTATTATTGCCTTTTGTAAGACAAGCACAAAAATTATATGTTGAACCTAAACTAGGAACAACTTTATATGAGCATTTAAAGACAGAAATAATTAACGGAACTCTAGCGAATCAAGATAAAATTTTAGTAGACGATTATATAGGAGACTTATTGCCAAATATGGCTTTATATCACGCCATTCCTTATCTTAGATTTAAGGTTGAGAATGGAAATATATTTGCTAAAACTTCGGAGAACGGCAACGCTTTAAGTACAGAAGAAGCGCAAAATTTACGCGAAGAAGTTAAAAATACCGGCGAATATTATATTGAGAGAATGATAGAATACATTACAAATAATATTTCTTTATTTCCTAAATATAACACTAATAGTGGAGCAGATATTAGTCCGGACAGAAACGCATATTACTCCGGAATGAATTTAGAAAAACCAAGAGCACAAGGAACGAAGATAACATTAAACGACTTTTTAACATCTGATATCGGTTACTAATGAAAAAAAGATATAAAGTAAAACAAAAAAATATTGTGAAATTAAAGTCATTTTTAAAGAAAAAGAATAATGAAGGAAGTACAAGACACGCTACAAGTAGGCGTAGCAAATAGCACTGCTATTGCTTTTAGTATAACAGAATGCAACGAATATTTGACATTAATTTCGTTAGTTTTAGCGATATCATTTACAATTTATAAATTTATAAACTATGACAAAAAAAGGTAAAACAGAAGAAAAAAAGAAGCCAAAATACAAGATTATAGAACTTCCGAACGGAACAAAGGTAAGAACAAAAATTTAATGCTCTATATCTAGTAAAACGCAGAACATAATTTTTTAATACTAATATACTAAACAGAGGTCAAAGTCCCGCAGAACGCCTAAAAACGCGTCATATGACAGAATTAAAATATTTTAAATTAAGCGAATTTGATAGTCCGGATGAAGTCGGAAGTGGAAAAAAAATGTGTAAAAAATTTCTTGCACAATTAGATTTTGCGCGACATTTAGCCGGTGTTCCATTTAAAATTACGTCCGGCTACAGATCTAAAAAATGGAATCTAAAAGTTGGCGGTCGAGTCGGTTCAAGCCATACCGGAGATGTTGGTTTGGCAGCGGACATACTTTGTGTTGGAAGCAGAGACAGGGCGTTAATAATAAAATCATTAATTAACGTCGGAATCACAAGAATTGGAATAGGTAAAAGTTTTATACATTGCGACGTTGATAACAAAAAAGACCAAGATGTTTTTTGGCTGTATGATTAAATAAATTTACTAACTAAATAAAACATTATGAAAAATTACATTTTATCACAATTACTTAACTCTAAAAAAGTATGGTTAGGTATATCATCTATTGTAATACCTCTAATTGCCAAAGCTTTAGAAGTTGACGAAACTAGTGTAAGTCAGATATGGTGGTCGTTAATAGCTATGCTTTTAGGACAATCCGCAGCGGACTTTGGAAAAGAAAAGAAGTAACAATCGTTACAGATTAAAACCGAACGAGATACTCGCTTTACAAAAAATACGTGCTAATGACATAAGAAATGTATTGGTTATTGGGGACTTGCACGAACCCTTTTGTTTAGACGAGTACCTCGATTGGTGTAAAGAACAATATGACCTTTTTCAATGTAATCAAGTTATATTTATCGGCGATATTATCGATAATCATTATTCTAGTTATCACGAAACTTCTGCTGACGGTATGGGCGGTGCAGATGAGTTGGAACTTTCTATTAAAAGAATTGCAAGGTGGTACAAAGTTTTTCCGGACGCGACTGTTATAATTGGAAATCACGATAGAATGATTATGAGGAAGAGTCAAACTTCCGCGATACCTTCTAAATGGATTAAGTCATACCAAGAAGTTTTAGAAGTACCAAATTGGATATTTACGGAACGATACGAACAAGATAATGTACAGTACATACACGGCGAAGGAGGTCAAGCTTATAATAAGTGTCGAGCAGACCTTATGAATACTGTACAAGGTCATATGCATACCTTAGCCGGATGTCAACATTTCGTAGGTCGTAAGTATAGAGTCTTTGGACTACAAGTCGGTTGCGGTATCGACTTTAGTAGCTACGCTATGGCATATGCTAAATACGGCAAAAAACCCGCAATAGGTTGTGGCGTTGTTCTTGAGAACGGAACGCTTCCTATTAACCTATTAATGCCTTTGTAGTCAATCACTTATAAACATATGTTTTGTTAATAACTTTGTGAGTAAAGTTGTGAATATTAATTTTTTTATATATCTTTGTAACATAACCAATATAAAAAATTATGAAAACAAAATACTACGAGGAGTTAGTCGATTATACTATCGAAGGACTCGAAAACCTAAAAGGTACAAACCCCGAAGCAACAGACGTACATCATCAATTATTTAACACCGATTATTATATTATAGGTACATATCAAGCAGAAGTTTGGCTAGAGGAAAACGTCGGCACATTCGAAGCTATTAGAGAAATCAAAGAATACGAGAAATGGAATTTCGGCGAAGTTACGACAGACCTAAGTAATCCGGAAAAAGTAGTCAATATGTTCGTATATATTAAAGGCGAAGAAATTTTACAAGATACTAAAATATATACCGACTATTGGAACGACCAATTAACAGACGAACAGATACAAGAATCTATTAATAGTATAGATTATTTTAAACCAGTTAATATTAAATTACAATAAAGATATGAAAATTTTTTTAAACACTTCGGACATAAACAATCCGACAATAGAAATCACTAAAACTAAAGATATGAAATCAAATTTCACTATGCTAGAAGCAACGAACAAAGACGAAGCGGTAACGTCTATACTTAACGTATTAAAAGAAAATCCGTTATGGCTTAATAAGGTAAACGGCTCATTATTAGCTATTCTAAAGGCATTAAGCGAAGAGGAACAAGCGTTCCTATTAGAAAAACAATTAGACGAACACGTAATAGATTTATTCGTCAATATGAAACAAGAATACTATAACTATAAAGACAATACACAATGGAACTATTAGCACAAGACTTTTACTTTAAAAGTAACTCGATATATGGCTCGTATTCCGGAGAAAGGAAAAGAGACGCCATTACAAATCAATATTATACAGATCTAAAAAATAACGATATTAGCGTTAGAATATACGGAACGCAAAAAGAAATTGACAAAGCTTGTAAAGATTATATGAAAGGCACGTCTTTATATTTAGACGAATGTTATGATTTCGAAGTCGAGCCAAAAGATTCGTTTTGGTACGATTTATTAGACAATCCGGAGGAACATAACGAAAAAGTCAGAAAGACGCTTAAACGCTATAAAAAGCTATACAGGGAGACAGGTAAACCATTAATTATAGGACTAATATAAATTAAATAAGATATGAAAACAATAAACATTCACGGAAAACAATATGTTGAGGTTAATGAACGTATAAAGTTTTTTAGAAAACATTATACAGACTGGTCATTAACGTCAGAAATACTAGAATTAACAGAAAACAGGTGCGTTATAAAATCAACAGTACATAACGATATCGGTTATGCAATATCTACCGGTATTGCGTTTGAAATATTAACAAAAGCAGGAGTTAATAAAACATCTTTTATAGAGAATTGCGAGACGTCAGCGAACGGAAGAGCGTTAGGAAACTTAGGTATTGGCATAGATAATAGTATCGCTAGTGCGGAAGAGGTTAAACAAGCTATTGAGCAAGATAAACCGAAGGAAAAAGAAAAGTTATCCGGAAGTAAATATCAAGCTATGATTATCGCAATAGGCGAAGGAAAAGCAGATTTAGTTAAAAAGCGAATGCAAAGTTATAAACTTACAAAAACGCAAAAAGATAAACTAGAAGAATTAATTAATACTAATTTAAATAAATAAAAATGATACACATTACAGGAACTATTAAACAAATTTACGACGTAGAAACTATTGACACAAAATACGGCGAAAAACAAAAACAAATGTTTAAACTAGACCAAGGAGATTTACATAATCCGGAAGTAGTCATAACAGTTATGGGCGAAGAGCGAATTAGCCGTCTAGCAAAAAAAAATGTAGGAGATTATGTCGAGGTCGCTTGTTACATAAACAGTCGAGAATATAACGGCAAGTTTTATCACAATATAAACGGTTGGAGTATATTCGACGCAAAAATAGATAAGTCAAAGTTTGTAACACCGGACGATGACAAAACCGATATGCCATTTTAATTATGACAGAAAAAGACGAATTTAAAGCCATATGCGACCTCACAACGAAAGTTATGGGGTTGCGTAAGGGTTCATTATCTTATAAGACTCGAGAACACAAATACCAAATACCGCGTATGGTAGCAAGTATGATAGCTTTAAAAGAACAAGGATTACATAAAACAATTATCGCAGAAGGTATAAATAGAGACCGGACATTAATTAATCATTACGAAGTTAATCACGAAGCAAATATACGTTGGGAAAAGTATAGATCTGTTTTTAATAAGATTTACAAAGAATATAAAAAAGAAATATCGAGTAAAAAAGTATTTAAGGACAAACGAGAAATGAAAAGATACATATTTAGTAACGGAGTAAAATTAAGCGAAAAGTCAGAAATATTAATCTTAGTAACTTCCGGACAAATACAGATTATTATACCTACGTCTTATGTTGATTTCTCTAATCAAATAGAAATTATTAAATTTATACTCAGAGACTATTTATTTAAACTCGAAATAAAATGACCAATAAGCCAAGTTACTACGCTATAATACCGGCAAATGTAAGATACGACGAAACTTTAACGCCGAACGCAAAACTATTATACGCGGAAATTACGGCGCTATGTAATATGAATGGCAAGTGCATAGCGAGTACAAATTACTTTGCAACGCTATATAACGTAAGTCGCGTATCAATACAAAAATGGCTTAAACAGTTAGAAGAAAATAATCACATATTTAGAAGAGTAGTTTACAAGGAAGGTAGTAAACAAATATTACATAGGTATATAACAATAGTTAATAACCCTTGTATCAAAAAAGATACAGATAATATTAATACATCTATAATTAATACTAATCTTACAGATAGTAATAAGCGTTTTATTAAACCTTCATTAATAGAAGTCGAGCAATATTGTAAAGAACGAAACAATAACGTCGATAGCGCGTCATTCTGCGACTTTTACGAGTCTAAAGGGTGGAAGGTCGGAAGAACTAAAATGCGTGATTGGAAAGCGTCTGTGAGGACGTGGGAACGTCGTGAGGTCAATACTAATAAAGTCGATAAACAATTAAACGAATATATAAAAGGAAAAGAATTACTATGAAAATACAAAACTATACAATAGATAATATTAAACTAGAAGACCACCCTAAATACTGCGACGCATATTTAAGCTATGCAGAGGACGAAAAAGGTCGCGAATTAACAGATCTAGAATTAGAGCGGTGGCAAGAAGAAAATCCGGAAGAGTTTTATGAATTAATACAAGAAGCAGTACGATGCGTATAATAGATTATGACATAAAAGATTTAAAGCATAAATTATACGACTTAGTTGCAAAGACAAATATAGAACTAGGATTAAAAACAGACGGCAAAACTATGGCGTCGCTTACGTCGATACTAGCAGAAGATTTATTAATAGAGAATAGATTTAATAAAATGACCATAGAACAGATACAAGAAGCGTTTAGGCAAGGAGTAAGGTTCGGAGACTTCGAGCCGTTTTTAAATATCCGGACATTTTATAAATGGATTATAAAACATAAACAAGTAATTAACGACGCTACATATCAAGTAAGAACACTAGGCAAAGAGCCAAAAGAAGTACCTTTTTATCAATCACAAAAACTATTAAAATGAACACAAAAGAAAAAGTCGAAGAGTTATTATTACACGTACCGGAATTAAGAGACAATGACGACAGATTATGTTGTCATATATGGTTCCGCGAAATAGAAGCTATGAACATTGTACCGCTTAAAATGAATGTTACAACCTTTTTTAAATTGTACTCAAAAGGAAAATTCACAAAAGCGCCAAGTATTAAGCGAGTAAGAGCAAAATTACAAGAAGAAAATCCAACACTTAGAGGTCAAAAATATTATATAAGAAAAGGAATTATGCAAGATAAATGGAGAACAGACCTCGGTTATGAAGTCCGTAAGTAAACTAAAAAAAGAACTCGATAAATGGTTCAGTCTTTATATAAGACTGCGCAACGCTTACGACGGAGGAATAGCGACTTGTTATACTTGTGGAAAACAAGATGACTTTAAAAGGCTACAATGCGGACATTTTCAAAGTAGGAAACATCTAGCTACACGTTGGAACGAGCAGAATTGTCAAGTTCAATGTAGCGCTTGTAATGTTTTTCGATATGGCGAACAATGGAAATTCGGAGAAAAACTTGACGCAGACTATGGACAGAACACAAGTCTAGATTTATATAATTTAGCAAAGACTACTGTTAAAATGAGTAGAGTAGAATACGAGCAAGAAATTGAGTATTATAAAGCTATTGTTAATAACTTAAAAAAAGAACTCGGTATTATGTGAATTTTTTTTATATCATTACGATATGAAAAGTCCGATATTCGCGAGTAAACATCACGAAACACTAATTGAAGGATTTATAAACGCTCATAAAACCTTTATAGAAGACTTATCGACAAAAGCTAGATACAAAAATTACATAGATAGTTTAGACCTAATTATAGATTATCATAATAATTATGGCAATAATAAAAACTCCGGAAATTGGCAAGATTGGTTAAGTATTATACCGATTAATATAACTGTTTTGTCAACCGGATTCTTAGCAGCTATTGAAACAAAATCTAATAAACTTCGAGTTAATAGTTACAGAACATTAGTATTAGAATTATCACACGAAATTACTGACGAATTACAAGAAATTTTACCGCAAAAAAATGACTGATATTTATGAGGAAATATCAAAGCTTACAAATTTTTTTAGGAAAATGTCTTATGGATTAACGACGGACGAAACAGAAGTAAATGACGCGGTACAAGAATTAATGCTTTATTTTCTCACAATGAATAAAGAAACATTAAAAAAAATATGGGAAAAAGACGGAAAACAAGGAATTATAAGATATGGCGCGGTTGTACTAAATAGAGCGCTTACAAGTAAACGAAGTCCCTTTTATTATAAATACAAAAAATATTACACAAACCTTTACGGAGTTAATATGATACAATCTCCAAAGGATAATTACGCGAAAAGCATATTTAATTTGCCTAATGACGAAGAAATAAAACAGTGGGAAAAACTAGAAAAGATTGACGTAGCATTAGAAAAGGTATATTGGTATGACAAAAAGGTATTTGAGTTATATTATTATGAAGGAAATACATTAGATAGTTTAGCGACAAAAACCGGTATCAGCAGGAATAGTTTATTTAATACAATAGATAAGGTCAGAGAACTTATTAAAATTAGCATAGATGAATAGATATTTTGTAACAGACGAGGTATATAAGGAACGTATGAATATATGTAAAAGTTGCGTTTATTATTTTAAGCCAACCGGTCAATGTAAACGCTGTATGTGTTTTATGAAAATTAAGTCTAGACTTGCTCCGTTAGATTGTCCGGAAAAGTATTGGACTCGAACAACCGAAATGAAACAACCGGAAGACCTACCACCGGAAATAGTCGAAGAGGTACTAAAATTATGGGAGGAAATAAAAGGAGGAAGAGCAAAGACACAAAAAGATAAAAAGAAAATGATTGAATTACATAACTATATTTACAACACAAATTATAGTTGGGGAACTAACTGCGGAAGTTGTTTAAATAGTTGTTTTAATAATATAAAAACATTAGTAAACTTATATAAATAATTATGGATATACCAGAATACTACAAAGGTAAAAACGGATATATGGCAAAAGACGTAGTCTCGAACTTCGATTTAAGCTACAATGTAGGTACTGCCGTTACCTATTTACTCAGATCTAAAAATAAACACGATGACGGAGGAATAGAAGACATCAAAAAAGCTATTAACCACCTACATTTTGAATTAGAGCAATTACATAACAAATATGACAAATTAAAAAATGGCACTATATAAATGCGAATGCGGAAAACAAGAAAAGTATATCGGTAAATCGACTATTATTCTTGTAGATAATAAATGGGTTACTAAAGAAGCTAAATGCGAATGCGGACTTTATATGGACTCTGAACCTGCCGAAGGTATGCCAAGTCTAATAAGAACAGAAGATTCGTTAAATCGCAACAGAATGTGGTCAGAAACAAAGGAAATAGTTACCGGCGAACGCGGAATTAATGACGACTTTAAATAAACATAAACAAAATCTATTATATAATATGAAACTAAAAATAAACGAAATAAAATCAAATAAAGACAATCCAAGGTTAATTAAAGAACAAAAATTTAATAAATTAGTACAGAGTATTAAAGAATTTCCAAAGATGTTAGAAATACGACCAATAGTTGTAGACGAAAATAATGTTATTCTAGGCGGAAATATGCGTTTCGAAGCGTCTAAGGAAGCCGGATTAACAGAAGTGCCGGTAAAAGTCGTTAAAACGCTATCAGAAAAAGAAAAGCAAGAGTTTATTATTAAAGATAATTTATCATTTGGAGAATGGGATTGGGATATTATAGGAAACGATTGGAACGAGAACGAGCTTGGCGAATGGGGAATGGACGTATGGCAACCGGACAAAATAGATTTTGAACCAAGTCTTAGTCCGGAAACGCAATATGACGATATTACAAAAAAACAAATAGAAGAGGAAGCTAAAAAATTAGCAGTAGAAATGTTAAAAGAATCTAAAAACGTCGAGGTTATTTGTCCGGAATGCGGACACGAATTTGAAATACAAATAAAATGACAAAAGAAGAGGTAGCAAAAATACTAGCAACAAAAAAATATCAGTTCGCTAAGTCTATGCCGAATATACCGCACGAATATACTGTAAAAAAGAATTGGAACAATGACAGTCTGTTTGAAAAAGTAGTTATTTTTTTAAGAAGTCAGCCAAAAGAACATTGGCGGTGGGGCAAGTATTATAGATATTTTTATGCAAACGGATATAAATATTGGACTGTAATTGATGATGAACCGCTAAAAGATACCATAATAATTAATAGAGTTCCTGTAAAATGAAAGCAGCTATATGCACAGTAGAAAGCAGACTTGACAATTACGTTGCAGATTTATTAAAAGTAATAGAACCTTATTGTGAGGTAAAATTATATATTGATTATGAAAGAAAAGGACATACTTGGAATTACAAAAGAATGTTTCGAGAAATGTTAGAAAATGCAAAAAAAGACGAACCAATATTATTAATGACAGATGACGTAATTACGATACCTAAATGGAAACAATATTGGCAAGATATACACGAAAAAGCTAAAGGAGATATATATGTTTTATTTTCTAGACAACGACATTTATTTAAAGACATAAATATTAATCGAGGTTATATAACTAAATGTCAAAAAAGAGGATTATATGACCAAGCCGTAATATATATAAACGGACAACATTTGCCGGATTATGTCGAAAATTGGTATGAAAAAATAGGAAAAAAAGTAATGACAAAACAAAGACAAAAACATTGGGACGTAGTAATACAAGACGCAATTGTAGATATGAATAAAGAATACACAATATTAACGCCTTCACTATTTGAACATATAGGCGATAAATCAACACTCGGACATTCAATAGGAAGAGCAGTAAAATATATAGGCAATGAAATATTATAGTTTTAGAAATGACGAATTACATATAACTAAAGAACTTGACAGATATAAAAGCGATAATAGTTTAGTTTTTCAACACGATATAACAAAAGGTTTGCCGGACGAATATAACGATTGCGATATATTATATTCTGAACCTTCTTGGCTTAAAGGTTATGAGGTATTTAAAAACAGGGCAAATGTAGACGTAGGAAGCTATCAGAGCTATTTAGAGCGACTTTCTGACCTTACTAAGGATAATATACCGATTGTGCTTGTAATTGGAAAAATGGCTTTAAAAAAAATGAGTCAAAATTATACGGAAATACCTGTAAAAATGAATGGATATTGGGAAACCGCTTATGGGTGGAATTTAGATCTGTCAAAATATAAAATAAATAAACTAAATAATTATGACCTTATAAGTTTATTAGCAAACAAATTTGACAGAGTAGGAGATATGTGTTGTGGATATGGAAATACAGGAAGGATATTTAAAGAAAAAGGAAAAACATTTGTTATGTCAGATATTAGTAAAAAAGTAGTTTACTATGTAGCAAATAAAATAATGCAATATGAAGATATATAGTAAAATAAACGTATATGAAGCAGCTAAAAAAAGAATAAATAGGTTATTCGACGAATTTGACCAAGTAGTTGTCAGCTTTAGTGGTGGAAAAGATAGTACAGTAGTATTAGAATTAGCATTAGAAGTAGCAAAAGAAAAAGGTAAACTACCTTTGCCGGTTATGTTTTTAGACCAAGAATGTGAATGGCAAAGTACAATAGATTACGTTAAGGAAGTTATGTATAGAAAAGACGTCAAACCTTATTGGTATCAAATACCTATGGTTATTACAAATAATGCGTCTACTACGAGTCGATATCATTATTGTTGGGACGTAAAAGAAAAAGCAGATTGGATACACGAACAAGATAAAATAGCTATTACAGAAAATAATTATGGTACAGATAGATTTCACGAATTATTTATTAAGATTGCGCAAGTAGACTTTATAGAAAATACTTGTTATTTAGCCGGAGTAAGAACAGAAGAAAGTCCTACAAGATATATAGCTTTAACGTCTGCCGTTACATATAAAGATATTACTTGGGGCAAGATACTTAATAAGAGTCGAAGCCAATATACTTTTTATCCTATATTTGATTGGAGTTATACGGACGTATGGAAATACATAAATGAAAAGGATTGTAAGTATAATAATCTTTATAACGAATTGTATAAACAAGGAGTTAAGGTTATGGATATGCGCGTCTCTAATTTACATCACGAAACGGCATTAAAAAACCTTTTGCTTGTGCAAGAAATAGAGCCAAAGACTTGGAATAAAGTAAGTAAGAAAATAGAAGGAGCAAACACAATAAAACATATAAAAGGAAACTCATTTACTTGTCCGCGAGAACTTCCGTATATGTTCGAAGACTGGCGCGAATACGCTTTACATTTAGCAAAGTATCTTGTTCCGGACGAAAATTACAGAGAATTATTAAGTAAGAAAATCGAATCGCATAAGATATATCACGACGGATTAATACATAGGGACTTTTGGCGTAAAATAATAGACACAATATTAAGTAGCGATTTTGACTTTACTAAGCTAAAGAATTGGACTATGAGTTCACACGCTGACGCATATAGACGTTATCATATGAACCCAAAAGGAACGGATAAGGTTAAGAGTCGTTGGATAAAACCAATGACGTTATCGACTAAGTATTTGACATTAGAACAAAAATTAGAAGTATTAAACTATTTTAAAAATGGAGAACATAAAAAAAGCAATTAAAGAAGCTATAAAAGATTGTAAAAACAGATCTAAATTATTAAACGATATTAGAGAATATTTGCATAAAGAAATATCGGAAGTTAATCAACCAATTGACTTAGTTAAATGGGTGCCAATAAAAGACGTACAACCTAATGACTACAATCCGAATAGTGTAGCTAAGGTCGAAATGGGTTTGTTATATAAGTCGATTAAACACGACGGATATACACAACCTATTGTAACGATATATGACGAAGACATTAAAAAATATGTAATAGTAGACGGCTTTCATAGATACTTTACTTGCTTACAAAATAAAGATATACAGGAGCGTAATAAAGGACTTTTGCCAATAGTAGTAATAGAAAAAGATAAGAACGAACGTATG
>VTLG01009479.1_pt1 | contig 31278 bp, 44 predicted proteins | sample 4694571 | NCBI WGS metagenome assembly VTLG01 (sample SAMN12604809, study PRJNA352737) | marine metagenome | biome: ENVO:00000447; feature: ENVO:00000209|ENVO:00000569|ENVO:01000036; material: ENVO:00002151; isolation source: viral sequences binned using virsorter ...
GTGAGCAACGATAATATTAAAAAAGCTTGTCATGAATTAGGTGTTACTGGGAAATGGCACAAATCTAAAAAAAGAACTGTCCTAAGAAAATTCGTTAAGGACAATCTTGAATCTGGTAAAGTTTATATTGTTCAGATAACTAGACATGTTCTTGTTATTGACACTCGTGATTGGACAACAATCGATAATCAAGTTCCTACATGGAGAGCCATGGACGCATCTCACCATTGGGCAAAAAAGCTTGTTCATAATTTCTTTGAAGTTTACAATCCTAAATTTAATGAAGAAGTTGAGAAGCAATTGGATTTTGATTTTGCTCTCCAGAAGGTTGCTTGATGATTAGTGCAGCAGCCATGTGTCTAGCTTTGAATATTTATTTTGAAGCTAGAGACCAATCAACCCAAGGGCAAATAGCAGTTGCTGAAGTGACTCTTAACAGAGTTGCTTCAGACAAATGGCCAAATACAATCTGTGGAGTTGTTAAACAATCAGGTAAAAATGGCTGTGCTTTTAGTTGGTATTGTGATAAAAATTCTAACACACCTAAAGAAAAAGAAACATTTGAAAAATCTAAAATATTAGCTGAGATATTAATAAATAATGATGTTTCTGTTGTTGGGGATAAAGCAACTTATTATCACAATGATTCTATAACTCCATATTGGGCAAAAAATTTTTACGTTATTAAAAAAATAGGAAACCATATATTTTATTCTGAAGATTTATGGATTAAATCTCCTGTAAAAAGACCAGAAAATTTTGATAAAATGATATGTGAATATAATAAAAATAATACATATATTTCTAATGGGATTGATTCTTGTGTCAGCAAAAATATGTCAGGAGAAACTAAGAAATTTATAAGTGATTGAATTTAAATGATTCTTTTTTCACTTTATTTTAAAATAATGCTTTACTTCTCTGGTGAAATAAGATAGAGTATATATATAAACTGAGAAAGGAAGTTAAAAATGACATCATATATTGAAGAAAAGTGGCTTAAAGGTGAATATAGCATTCTGTGTGGTGCAGTAGGTGTGAGTCTAAAAGGTGAGGGATTTAGACCTTTTGATGAAAAGAATGTAAAAGAATTACTTAAAAAAGGTTACATAAATGAAATTACTGCTGAAGCTACTAACAAAGCATATAAAGAGTATTTAGCAGACTTTTTCGCTGATTATAAAAAGAACCAAGCAAACAGAACTCAGGAAGAAATTAATGAGCAAAGGTTTGAAGCCAGAGCTGCAATGGGATCTGGAGTTGAAATGGTGAATATAATTACTGGGGAAAAGTACACAACTTAATTTAACTGGGGGAGAAATCCCCCACTACTTAGAAAGGGTAATAGAAATAAAATGATTATTACCAGAGCAGATTTTGGGAAGTATTGCATTATTAAGTCTAAGCTTGAAGGTGATACTTTTGAAAAGCTTTCCTCACTTCCAGGATTTAAAAGGTGGATTGGTCGGGATCTGCTTTTTGATCCTACAGGTGCTAATATAGAAAGAATACATAAATTTTTCCCTAATGCTGAGTGGGATGAAAGTGCAATCCCTGCTCTTAATAAATATATTGATAATTTAAAAGCTTTGGAAGAAACTCGTAAATTTAAAGAAAAACCTTTGCCAATTAATGATGATTTTAAATTTGGAACTAAACCTTTTGAGCATCAAAGAAAAGCTTTCTACATGAGCAGAGACAAAAAAGAATTTGCCTTACTAATGGAGCAAGGAACAGGTAAAACAAAAGTCATTATAGATAATGCTGCATATTTATATAGTAAAGGTGAAATTAATTCTTTAATAGTTATTGCTCCTAATGGCGTCCATAGAAATTGGATAAAAGAATTAGAAACCCATATGCCAGATTGGTGTCCTTATAAGTCTTTTTATTATACAGCTGGAATGAGCCAAACAAGAATAGGGCAATTTAATGAAGTTCTTAGTTCTACAATTAATTTGAAAATATTTACTTTTAATGTTGAAGCTTTTGTAAGTAAAAAAGCAATTGAATTTATGAATAGGATATTAGTCAGTGGAAAAATAATGTTAATCGTTGATGAAAGTTCCAGGATTAAACGTCCAGGAGCGAAAAGAACTAAAATGATAACAAAGTTCGGTAAATCAGCTGAATACAAAAGAATTCTTACAGGAACTCCTGTTACTAAAGGTGCTGAAGATGTTTATGCACAGTTTAAATTTTTGAACCCTCAAATATTAGGATATGACAGTTTTTATTCTTTTAGAGCCAGATATTGCATTATGGGTGGTTTTGAAAATAGACAAGTTATATCTTACAATAATTTAGAAGAATTAACTAGAAATATCGAAGGTCATAGTTTTAGAGTTCTTAAAAAAGATTGCTTGGATCTTCCTGATAAAATTTATCAAAGGCATTTTGTTGATATGACTCCTAAACAAAAGAAATTATATCAATCAATTAAGAAAGCTTTTATTGCTGAATTTGATGGAGAGGAATTAAGTGCTCCTGAAGCTATAACAAGATTATTAAGAATGCAACAAATTCTTTGTGGCTGGTTTCCTTCAGAGAGCGAAGTAAAGCCAATTGATGATAAAAATCCTAGAATTGAGGCTTTAAAAGAGATTCTTAGCGATATTGATTCTAAAGTCATTATTTGGGCACGTTTTAAAGCTGATTTAAGAGCCATAGAAAGCGAACTTGGAAATCTAGCTGTAAGTTATCACGGAAGCATTGATGCAGATGCTAGAGAGGCTGCAGTGGCTGCATTTCAGAATGACCCTAAAGTAAAATATTTTATTGGCAATCCTCAATCTGGGGGAATAGGTTTAACTCTAACTGCTGCAGATTATGCAATTTATTATTCTAATAGTTTTGATCTTGAGCAAAGGATGCAATCTGAAGATCGTTGCCATAGAATAGGGACAAAAAATAATATTACTTATATAGATATTGAAGCAAGAAAAACAGTTGACAGCAAAATAATACAAGCTTTAAGAGATAAAAAAAATATTGCTGACGTTATTACAAAAGACCCAATATCATTATTCATGGAGGAAGAGGATGAGTGAAAAAGGTTTCTGGATACTACTTAGAAACAAATTACCTTTAAAAATGTATAGAGTGGAAAATAAAGTCATGAAAGGCATGCCAGACATCCATTATATAAAAGACGGCAAGTCTGGTTGGATAGAATTGAAATACATTAATAAATGGCCAAAGAAACGTATCGCAATAGGTTTTAAACTTAATCAAGCTATCTGGGCAAAAGATTATACCTCAAGAGGAGGGAAAAGTTGGATATTAATCCGAGCAGAAAGAGGTCATATTATTTTAATTAAAGGCAAAGACTCTGATACTTTATTCAAAAGACCAAATATTAAAGATTTAATGGATATGGCTGTTTGGTCTAAAAATGGAAATATGGCAGAAAAAGATTGGGAAGAATTAGCTTCCGTTATTATTTCTTGATTTTACATAAGCAGTAGATCCCATAAAACCAACAACAATTGTTGCTTGAGCAACTAAAAACGTATTTAAAAACCCACTAATTGGAGCCATCCTAGCAATACTTACAAAATCAGTTAAAAGGATGATTATAATTATAATAGATGAAAGCATAGAAACCCAAGCCATCATCCTTTGCTGATCCATCTGACGATCTAAATTTTCATGCATATCTCTTTGGTGTTGCAATTCCTCCATTTTCTTTGCCATAGCCATTTCGCCATCTGTAATTGTTCCATCGCCATCTAAATCAGCAGTCTCCCAAGCTGATCCTTTTTGTAATTTTTTTTGCGCCATATTACTCTCCTATTTAATAAATAACCATTTTGGTGGAAAAATTATTACCCAATTCCAAGCTAACAAAATAATAAAAATAAAAATTAAATCTTTAAAAGTCAATTTTGTTAAAATCTCCATTTGCAAAAGCTGTAAAACCAACTAAAATACCAAAAATTAAAATAATAATACACAAACCAACAGTTATATATCCAACAATCTCCATAATTTCTTCTTGCTGTTTCTTCTGAGCTATTCTGCGTTGCCTTTCTGCTTCTTTAGCTGCATCAATTCTCTTTTTTCTTTCAGATAATATCCCTGCCCAAGTTCCGTGGCCAAATCTTTGATCAACCATAACAGAAACTTCATATAATCTTTCAGCTGCCAATTTAGCGTCAATAACTTCTGTAGCAACTGATTTTACACCGAATTGCTCTGCGATACTCATGCCGTCTTTTTTTGATCTTTTTTTATTTATTTGGCTTTGAGCTTCAAATAAATTTTCAATCTCTCCAGAAATTTCACGGATGTCTTTACAAGTGTTAATATTAGATTTTATAAAATCTACACTCTTTTGGAAAAGAGCAATACCTGTAAGAACTTCTGCGAACATATCATTACTTATACATACTGTCTTATTTTATCGACGGTTGCTGGGGAAATTTTACTTATAATATCTTGAGCTGCTGATGATTGATCTAAACTTGATTGATCTTCTATAATATTATCTAAAGCTTCATTTGCTTCTGTTGGTGGTGATTCTGCTGTAGTTACAACTGCACCTTGCAACCAGTTTCTACCATCATCAATCCCCATTGATTTTGCCCATCTTTTGTAAAGTGGGAGTTTTGCAACACTTGATAAAGTTTCATCAGATACACTACCTGTTTGTGCAACTTCATCAATCATTTGTTTGAACTTAACATTATTAAATAATTCTCCTGCAAGTCCTAATCTATCTTTAGAATTAAATTTCAATGATGCAAAAATAGTAGCTGCAAGTCCTGATACTACTGGCATACCAGTTAAAGCTCCACCAACTGCTCCAACACCACCTTGAATAGCTCTAGACACTAAACTACCTGTCATAAACTTTTCAAGTACACTTTGTGCTTGTATTGCATTAAGTAAGGCTTGATTTGCTTTACCAGTAACATCAACATTTGCTCTAGCTTCTGTGATTCTTTTAGATATTTCTGCTAATTCATCTAATACTTTTGTTGTTTCTGGTCCTAATTCTTTTGATATTGCTGTAAATATAGGTTTTTGATCTTTTAAATTTTGATATAAAGTGCTAAATTGAGATAAACCAAAATTTACATTTCCTTGTATATCTTTTGCTTTAGTCGCATCTTGAATTGCTGTAAGAATTGCTTCTGTCCTTAATTCCTCTGGTATAGCTTGTAAAATTCTATTTGTATTTGATATATCACCCTTACCACCAGAAGTAATTGTACTTTTTAATTTTGGAGCTATAGAACCTTGTAAATCTTTACCTAATATTTTTACAAGAGTTTGCTCTAATTCTTTTCGTTTTACAGTTAAACTATTCGCAGTTTTTAATAAATCTTCTACTTCACTTCCACCAATACGAATTGCATTAGCAAACTGATCATCAGTTAATTTTCCATATAATAATTTTAATTGACCTGTTGATGTATCTGAATATGGACCTTTGTTTTTAAAAGCACCATCTCCTATTGTTTCTTTTAATCTAAGAAGTCCACCATAAGTTAAATCTTTTCTTTTTAAAATTGCTTTAATTTTAGGATCTAAAGATTCAATTCCTTCTTCTTTAATAAGTTTGTTAATTTCATTTAAAGTATTTGTAATATCAACTTTTTCTGTTTTATTAACTAATGCAACAATATTTTTTTCTGGATTACCATTTATTCTATCAAATAAATCGCCCTCTCTTACTTTTAAACTTTGTTGAGTTGTCTGAAGTGTGTTTCCTATTTTATCAGATATTGTTGCTAAATCTGTAGCACCAAGATCTTTAATTATATTATCTGCTTGGTTTATAGCATCTTGAACTTCTTGTCTAAATACTGCTTCTGCAACACTACCTTTTACATCCCTAGTTATTCCTGCTGATCTTTTTACTAATTGCCCTTCAGCAAAAATATCAAATGGTAATTTAAATCCTAGACGATCAGACATTTCTTTTATTTCTGGATTTATTTTTGCTTGTGCAATTAATTTTTCAATCGCTTTATCAGCATTTGCACCACCACCTGAAGCAGATCTAATTAATTTAGCAATTTCTTGTTCATTCATTTCAGGAGTTTTTGTAGTAGTTTTAATAGTAGTAGGCTTTAAACCAGATGGCAGGATAGGTCTAAATAATTGTGATGGTGAACCTGCAAATGCTTCAGGCATAGCCATTACATCATTTGCTAATTTTCTAGCAGAAGATTCATCCATTCCTGCTTTTACAAGTGCGTCAGCTATACTACCAACAGTAAAACCAACTCCTGCTTCTGCATACCCCAAACCAGTAATTACTGTATTTGCAATTTTTTCTAAAACTGTTTGAGCCATAGGTGGTATATTTAATTGTTTTCCACCTTTAGAATATATATCGACAGTATCAGGAACATCGACAATTTCAGATTTACCTGCTTCTGCAAGTTCTAATCCACTTTTTGCCATATCTTGAGCTATAGATGATTTTTTACTTTCTGAACTTTTTATAAAATCTTGGAATATCGCAAAAATTTCTGGACTTACTTGTCCTTCAACTTCACTCTCATCGTAAAAAGGTGGGGGAGTTTGTCCACCACTAGCCATCCAAGATAATAAATTATTTTCAAAAGTTACTGGTTTTTGCTCAGTAACTGGTTTTTGCTCAATTTCAACTTCTTTCGCTTCTTCTTTTAGAAGTTTTTGTTTAAGAAGTTTTTGTTTAAGTTGTAATTGTAATAATTCTACATCAGCCATTTTATTTATCTAATTTGTTTTTAATTTAACTCATTATATCTATCATTCCAAGCTTGTCTTACTGCTACACCATCAGTAGTCGTTGCAGGATAATTCTCAAAATTAAAATTGGATAGAGCATTAATATCCATTGTCTTAATTTGCATAATTGTAGCTTTTGCTTCTGCACTTATTTCAGAAACATTATTGCTAGTAGCTTCAGCTACGACTGCATCTGCATCACTTAACGTACTTAAATCAACATCATCTAATCCTAATGTTTCCCTCCATTTTCCTTCCTGTTGCAACTTATCTTTACGTTCATAATAATCTTTCATCGTTTTATCACCACCAGAAAGAAATCTTACCATATCTTGCGTTACTTTTAATACATTATTTTTTGATTTAATTCTTTCTTGAAACCATTCCTTTAAATATTCTGGTCGCATATTTGTAGGAGCAGCTGTGCTCATAGCCATACGCAATTCACCTTCACTTAAAGCACCAAAAGTAACTGATCCAACAACATCTAATCCAAGTCTGTTAACAACATTATCTAACTCAATAGATGCCTGTCTAATACTTGGCAATAAGCTAACAAAAAATCCTGATTGAGCACCCTCATCAATAGCTGAGATTCCCTCTTGATAATTTCCAATATTTTTTTCAAGTCTAGTTATCAATTTCAAACCTTCAGAAGCTTGATCTTTAGCAATAGAAAAAGCTCCCTTCGCTCCTTCTGTAAGACCTGCAACTTCAGCCTCTACCAAGCCTGATTGCAAATCTACTCTATCAGCTTCTTTATTTGCCTTTGCAATTAATTGTTCTATTTGCACAGGATCTGTGTAAACTTTATTTAAAAACTTAACAACCATATTGCCATCTCTTGTTAAGTATTGAACTAATCCATTATCCCATTGTGCCAAAACTTTTGCGACATTCCCACCTGGAGTTCCAGTAGGAGGTTTTTTCAAATCAGCTAAATATTCAGCAGGAGCAATAGCACCTCCAGCAATTGAACCTAGTAATGTAGCTCCTGGTTGACTTGCCACTTCACCCATTTTTGAAAAATACAATAAAGACAATAAAGCAGGATCTACTTTAGTTGTAGTGCCACCTTGTAAGGCATTTAATGCTCCAAGGTCTTCTTTTTCATCAGCAGTTGTATCCACTTTTCGCCTCCTTATTCCCCACTTGTCTGCATTGATAGGTTTGCCTAAAATTGTTTTAATATAATTATCAGTCTTTGGACCTAAAGATTTTTCTTGGTTAATAATTTTTTCTGCATTTCCTGGTCCTGCATGATAAGCCATTAACGCAAGTTCATCACTTCCAAATTCATCTTTTAATGCTTTATAATATTCAGCACCAAAACGCAAATTTTCTAAAGGATCTGTTCTGTCAGCAATAGGTTCAACATCATATCCTGGGTCTAATCCTGTTTCTTTCATAATTTGAGTTAAACCAACAGCACCAGCTTCTGAAACTCTATCAGGAATAAAACTGCTTTCAGCTTGAACGAGCCTAACGAATAAATTAGGATCTATTCCATAATTTTGAGCAATTTCTCTAGCTGCTTGTTTTAAATCCATTTACCTATTACCCATCATATAAGCACTTCCTAAAGTTCCTAAAGCAGATAAAGCTTGCCCATATACACTAGGTTGAGCTTGCCAAGATTGACCTAATTGTTGGGAATAAGTTTTTGTATCGTATGGCACACCTTGTGCTAAACCTAACAAGAAATTCAAATCTTGTTTTGGCTTTTCCCTTTGATCTAAATAATCAGCATAAGCTAAATCAGCACTTCTCTGGTCGAGCAATCTTTCTGCTTCACCAGAAGTCATTAATCCTTGAGCAACTGCATTCTTGAGGTTCTCTTGGGTTGTGGCTGCATCTTGGATAGATTGGATTTGTTTTAATCTAGATGCTTCATCAGTTTCATAAGCTGACCTCAAAGCACTTTCAGCGTCAAATCTGGCAGTCCTATCTGCATCATAACGACCTGACGCAAAACCTAACGCATCAGCTCCTGCTTTAGCCAATAAATCAGCTTCAGATTGTATTCCTTCAGAACCTAGTGTAGCCTCCATTAATCCTAACCTTGATCCTCCAAAAGATCCTGCCAATGCTGCTTTATCACGAGCTTGTTGCTCTTTTATAGCAGTTTGCTCTTGAATTTGCCTAATCGCAGGATCCATCGCAGCTGTATAGGTGTCAATATAAGGTTGAGCACTTTCAATAGAAAAAGGATCGCCTTCCAAATAATTTCTTAAATAAGTATCAAATTCCTGACCTGCAGCTTCAGCATCTGCAACCATTCCTGGAGTATAACCTCTCCCTAAACCTTCAAGGTAACCACCCTCCCCAGTAATATCACCCATAAGATTAGCATAGTCACCTCTAGTATCCATTAATAACTTCGCTGCTTCTTGTTCAGCAGGTGTCATTTTAGACATACCAGTACCACTAATATCTCCATAAGTTGGGATTCGTGCTCCTGTATATACTGGATAATCGCTTTCTGCTAAAGACATTCCTTGTTGCATTATCTGTTGACCAGCAGCAGACATCCATTCAGGAATTTCAGTTCCTTGAATCGTTTGAGTGTGAGTTGGCAGGGAGGTGAAGCTTGGTGCAAAAGGATTTTCTGCCATGATTAACCCATCCTACCCAATGCACCCATTTCTTCTTGAGGCATTTGTTGACCTCCACCAGAAACTTGTTCTATTAATTGTCGAAGTTCAGGTAAAAGTTTCATTAAAACTCTAGCTACATCAGGTGTAATAGCAGAATCCAAAGCTCTTAATTCTTCAGGAGCCATGTTTGTAAGTCTTGCCATTAAAACTGCTGATATTTCATCAGAAGGTTGCATTAACCTTGCTTTTGCTTGCTCTGGCATTTGCTCTGGCATCATAGCTCTTTCCATCATCATTTCTTCAGCCATTTTTAGTCTCCTTATAAAGTATTGACCAATCTGTTGATTTTCTAAAAGTACCTAAAAGCCAACAGACAGGCTCTCCGATACAACGATATATTTTGCCTAAATAATCTGGTTTTTCTCTTTTTCCATATATGTAAGCAATTTCATTTGCTCTATGTGTAGCAATATGTTTCCAAAATTTTACCATTCTGCCTTTACGCATTTGCTTAACAACCCATACTGCCCAGAGATGATAACCATTAACATGTGTTGGAGTTAAGTAATCTCGTGTAAACTTATAATCCATAAGAACTTGTTCTTTGGTCAATAAACCTTGTTTATGCAATTCATTACAAATAACTCTACCCCCAATTTCCCCACCGACAATGCCACCTAAGACACCAGCAAATGGACCAAGTATTGGAGTTAACAATGCTTTAGAAACATGAGAAGCAATAGCAGAAGCACCTGCTTTCTTGGCAGCTTTAACAGGATCTTCACCCATTGCTAATTGGACTATAAAATTACCTCCTGCAGCTCCCATCGTTGAAGTTAAAGCTCCTGGATCTGTTAATTTTTTAGTAATTGGATCAGCTGACATATAAATATTAGCTCCTGGTTGTGGTGAAAGACCACTTGCTAATTCAGCACTTTCTGCTACTGCTTTTCCTGTGGAGGGATCAAAAAATTCATCTGTGGCAAAATGCAAAGCACCTTTCCCTGCTAAAGATCCAGGAACCATTGCTTTAAATGCATCACCCCATCCTACATTATCATCTAACCATGCAGAAGCAAGAGCACCACCAATGGGAGCACCAAATGAACTGCCCATTATTCCTGATTCCATTGATAAAATATCTTCAGGAGACATCATTCCTTCTATTTGACCATGCTCTTTAACCCAATTGTCATAGTTTTCTTGCATTTGTTTATCAATAGGATCATCAGGAGTATAAGTCGCTTCTCCTGTTTGGACTTTCTTAACCCATTGAAACATGGGCATGGCAGCTGTTCCATAAGACTTAGCTAATTTATTTAAATCCCATTCGTATGGAGTTTGACTTTCCATTTGATACAAAGGATAAGTAAAATCCTCTTTCTCATCAGTTGTTTCATCATCTACAGTTTCTACTGCCATTTTAACTTACCTCCAATAAACTCGCCACAACATGCAACCTATTCGCATTTGCTGCTGTAACTTTTAAAATCTCTGACTCTTCCAAAATCAATGGTGCTGTTAATAGTTCTTTTGTTTCTTTTGCTGTTATAGCTTTATCTTTAAATAAGCTAAATACAGCAGCCGATGCATTTGTTAAAGTTATTGTTATTGTAGATGATGCATTTGAGTCTTCACTAACAATAATAGATTTTATTATACTTATTGTGGCAGTAGGACAAGTATAAAGAACTGTTTCATCTGTAGTTGTTAAATCTAATTTTTTATTTTTATAATTATTTGGCATATTTTTAACTTGGTTTTGTTGGCCATGTTGGATTATCTACATCACCAGATGTTATATCCCTTAAGGCTTGTCTATAAGTTCTCCAACTTGTTGCATCTTGATTATTATCTATTTTTTTATTAATTTGCCAATCGGCTTCCTCAAGCAAACGTTTTCTTTGGTTTCTTAATTTTTCTTTTTTACGTTCTGTCGCACCATCAATCCATGTTTGTTGCAAACTATTATATTCAGTTAGCTCAGATCCTTCGAGTTTAATTCTTTCCCCATTTACGTTTTTATAAATATCTGCCATATCCCTATACCTTCATTCCATATAAGTGCATTGTTCCACTCGTAATGTTTCCAGAAGAAAAATAAACTTTTACATCTGTCATGGCATTAGTAAAATTAGCACGAAGGGTTGATAAATACGAAGTAGTCATATAACCATCTACTGATTTATAAGCACCTCCAATGATTTCACCTGCTGACACATGTGCCGTATCTCGGCAGTGGTAAAGCCTAATGTGTGCTGTAAGTCCCTCATCACTTTCATTGCCCACATTAAATTCAGATTGACCCGAAATTGCCCAAGAGTATCCATATGTCATATAGCGACCATCAGTTTGATAGCCGTCCGACGATTTTGTTCCTGCGTGAACAATATAAAACCCATAGTCAGTTGAGCCATTTTCGTATGTACCACCACTACCAAGTTGCATTAGGCAATACACATCATCAGTAGCAGGAAAAAACTTTTCAATGTATACATCATAAATATCATAGCTATCACTCATATATCCTGCCAAGGCTAAAGTTGCATCATTGGAAGCTGTAGCTGAAGCCAGATGGTTTGCAAACAGGGGAGTTTCTGGAGCTGTAACCAAAGCTGATTTTGTTACAAGGGCTTCCGTGGCTGTTCCAGCTTTCATATTATAAATTGTGAAATCACCATCTTCTGTACCATCTGTAACATCAAGACTTTGTGTTGACAATCTTGCATAACTTATAGTTTCCCCTGCTGAATTTCTGCCTTGAAAATCAACTCTACCTAAATAGTCATTATCACCAGGAGATGAACTATTCCTATCAAAAACCATATCTGGTGCAGAATTAGTACCACCATCTGCTGAAGTTAGTTGAAGTGTATTTGCATCACTTGTAGAGGTAATATTAACTTTACCTGTTCCATTAGGAGTTATGTTAATATCACCATTCGTATCAGTAGAAATAATGGTGTTGCCATCTATATTAACATTATCAACAGTAAGAGCAGTTAAAGTTCCTAAAGAAGTTACATTTGTTTGTGCTGCCGTTTGCAAAGTACCTGTCAAATTCCCAGAAAATCCTGTAGCTGTGACTGTGCCTGTGCTTGGATTGTAAGTAAGATTACCATCCATTTCTAACCCTACATTCCCTGTACTGGAAGTGGCATCTTCTACAAAAGTAATTAAATTTTCTTCATTTGTACTTTCGTTGTCTGTAACTAAAACGTGTGAAGAATTAGTGGCATTGGTGACAGTAACACCTGCAATTACAGTATTAAGAGCAGTTCCATCAACAGTTATTGCATCCGCTTCTAATGAGCCATGAAAATAAGCATCTTTAAACTGGTAAGAAGCAGAACCCAAATCGATATCGTTATCAGCAATAGGAATAATCCCCCCATCAGCAATTTTTATCTGATCTGCCCCTGCTGCCCTAAAAATTATTTCATCATCAGTTCCAAAATCTATATCATTATCCGAATCTCTACCAATAACTAAACTTGTATTTAGCAAAGATGTAATAGTTGTTACAGAGCCTGAACCTACCGCACCTATGTCAGACAACACTTCTCCTGTTGATCTAGATTCTAATCCATTAGCTGTAAACCTAGCATATTCATCATCAGCAACAGCAGCAGAATCAATTTTTACAGCATTCGTGTCTGATATCCCAAAAGTTAAAGTCGCTTGAGCACCTAAATTACCTCTAGATGTAGAGGCTGATGCAACATCAGATAAATTATTAGCTGCCAATAAATCACCACTACCACTTCCTCCTCCAGAGGTAGCTTCTTGTATGTTAGGAGTTAAAAACCAACTTACAGCTTCGGATTGTTCTGTTGCAACTTGTAATATATTACTTTGTGCAAAATATTGTGCTCTTTTTTCTAATTCCAAAACATTATTTAATCTGTCCTGATATGATTTATTATACTTGTCAGGAGCTGAAGGTAATCTTGCTAAAGCTAATGGTGCTGCTTCCGTCATCTTAACCCATCCTGCTTTGTGTTAACTCTAAAAGTTCCTAATTCCCATTGATCGTCAGTCCCTTTACTTTGAATTTTTAAAGAAACTTGCCGACCTCTTGCTCTAGTGCTAACCCTTTCAGTAGAAGAAAGTGAGCCTGTATTATTATAACTAACAACAAGTGGACCTTTTACCGAAACATCACCAGTTCCAACTCCTCCTGAACTTGGCAAAGAAAATGGAGATTTACTTGCTTTTAAATAAAGGTTAAGAGAAGTGCTGTCTCCAATATTAACGTCAGGAAATATTCTATCAATCAATTGCACTTCATCACCAGATGAGGTCAACTCTTGAGGGGAACTTTCGATATAGGCATTCATAGCAGCACCATTAGCTGTTGTTCCTGTTTCGTGATCATATAATATACCATCTTTGTCAAAAGCAAAAGGCTTTCTTCTTGAGCCAAAACTGTCCAGCCAACAACTTCTACCTAAATTACCAAAAGTCCAAACATCTTGTTCATAATTATAACAAGCATAATTATCATTTTCAGGATGACTGCTGTCTGTCAATGTAGTAACAGAATTAATGGCTGATCTTTTATCATTAACAGAAGATTCTATAGTTACTTGTTTTGTAATATATGCCCAATCTCCTGTACCTGCTATTTCAGCTTCTTGGTCATTAATGTAATTAACAGGATCTATTTCAACTTCTATATTATTTTGATCTGTAATTTTGGTAATAAAAGCACGAGCACTAGACCCATTTTTAGAGAATTTATCAAAAATGCTGTCTCCGTTTGTGTTTTTTGCAATCCACACAGCATCCCCAACTTCCCAACTTTGAGATCCTGGAGTTGGCCAAGTAATTCCACAAGAAGGTAATCCTAAAGTAACTGACGTTATATTGCTTGATGTTCCTATATTTAATGTATATCTTTTGTTTTTACTTGGAAAAAACCAAATAATTTCTTTGTATTTTTTGTTATGCCCACAAACTGTTTTCTCTTTATTAATTTCACTAATCCTGTTAAAAATATAAAGCTGAATTGGGCAAGGAATTTCTTTAACAGAACCATCATATTTATAAAAATTATTATTACCCATCCAATAAACTGTCCCATCAACATCAACCATAGTATTAATTCCAGCAGCACCAGAGTTAGTAGCCAATAATCTGAAAGAAAACGTAAAAGGAGCACCCACAAAAGTCATACCATAAATAGCTTGATCAGTAGAGATAAGAGTCTCTTCTCTAGTGCTAATCATAGAGACAATTTTATTCCCAACTTGTAATCTTTGATCACCTGCTGTGTTAGTAGAAGTCGGAGTCCAGTCTGTATAATCTTCTTGGTCTGACCATCTAACTAACATTTCATCTATTGTGGAGCTGCCTAAAGTATTTACCCCACCACAAACATAATGCCTATCAGGAAAAGAAACTATAGATGTCCTAGCTTTTGTAGGAACATTAGAAGCTCCTCCCAAACTTGATATAAGAACAGATCGTGAACTTGCTCCTCCAGACGTATCCCAGAAATAAAGTGCAAAATTTCTAACTCCTGCCAATACATCCTCTCCCCAAAGACTTATGTGCCAAAGAGAGTTCTCCATATCAACACCTGTAGCAGCTACAGTTCTTGGAGTTCCCCAAGTAGAATCGCTCCAAGTTGATGTACCCCAACCTAATGCTGGAGTTGCACTTTGCGTTCCCAAACCTGCATCAGCTCCTATTAAATATCTAACGTCTAGTGAGGTGCCTCCCCCAGTCCCTGAACCTGTTGCATTATTGGGAGCAGTAATTGTATAAGAATTTGCATCTACATAAGTTATTTGGTATCCAGATTTTCTGTTTAAATCATCTGCAGCAATACCATTTGTAGCTGTTGCACTTTCCATAACAATCCAATCACCATCTTTAGCTCCATGCGAAGTATGGGCAACTGTAATTGTAGCACTACCAGATGATGTAGTTAAAGGATTTGAAAGATTATCAACAGAAGCTCTAAGTGGGGTTATATCGTAAAGTATTCCATCTTGTATTACATATAAATGATTATGTGTACCTATAACAATTCTATCTTTAGAATCAGACAATGCTCTCCAGAAAATCATTTTCCTCCCCACTCCATGAGGTGTTGCTTCTGTATCATTAGGATTCCCAGAAGGATTAATTCCTTTTATTAAATCCTTTTCCCAACCACCCATCTTAGCAGGAGAGCCATCTTGAAAACGAACTAAATTGCAATCAACCCAAAATGGTCCATTTTTACCAACAGTGTACTCTGTGGTATCTTTAACGACTTTTGGTTTAAATTGTAATAACTGTAAAGGCATATTAAACTATCAATTCAAAATGAGGACCATCAATAAAAGGTCTTCTTCCTTGGCTACGTCTTAAATCTACATATTTCATCATTGCATCTTCCGCTGTTCCAGAATAAGATCTTATATCTCCTTCTGACCAAGCTGCACCCCATTTTATTGCAACGCCATGCAACTCTGCAGCTTTTTTAAATGCATCGCAAATATCATCATAAACATTTATTTCCCAAACAACATCTGATCCGTCATAGGCAACAACATCAACAGCATGTGAATAGCCAGTGTCTTGTATTAGATGTTTCGACTTCATAGTCTGGGATCTGCCAGAAGCGACTAATTTTTTTTGCTCTTCGACTGACCTTACACCATATGTAACACCAAAATCAATTTTTGTTAATCCTATGGCAGTCTCAACGACTTTAACCATATCTGGATGTACACCTTCTAATTTACTTTTAGACCTATTTGATAATGAAAAAGCCATTTTATTTCGTCAATCCTTTCTGTTTCTCGTATGTTCTTAAGCCACCAATTCCCAACATCCCACCTAAAACTGTTAGTAATGTTCCCATTTCAAATTCTGGTAAACTAGGAACTTGTAATCCTATCATTGCAACTATAAAAATAACAAGAGGCTGACAAACAAAGTGATAGAAAAAAGCAATCCCACAGATCCAACCAATGAAAGGACGCCAGCCACCTTTATAAATGCTTCCAGAAGCTGCTTCTTCTTTATTGACTGAGATTTGTGCGAGAGAGATTTCTTGTGCATGTTTATCTGCCATTGTCGCTAATTCATGTGCCAATTTAGCTTTCTGGTCTTTATCTTCTATAAATTTATCAAGAAGATCTGTCGCTGGACCAACAAGGCTTGTTAATAAACTCATTTACCACATCCCTCACATTTCCCATTACGTCCTGTAACATACCCTGCCACAATGCCAACAACACCAACCAAAGCATTATTTAATAAAGACAATATACCTTCATCAAAATCACCTCCATGATCAGCAGCTATCATAAATTCATCAATTACAATAAGACCTAACAAACCCATCAGACCTAATGCCAAAATCATTACTGTCATATCTTTCATATATTTCATCACATCCTCCAAATCATACTTACTAATAACAATATCATTGTCCCAGCAGTTCCAACTAAGATAGCTTCTATCCTTTTAATTCTAAGGATAGTTTCCTTCCACCTTTCTTCTAGTTGGACTTCTACTGTTGTAAGTCTATGTTCCAAATCTTTTTCTCTCATTGTTTCTTTTCACTAGCCAGCTTTTTTGTATTAGTTAAAGATTGCTTATCTAATAAAGTAAAACCTCTACGTTCTGCAAACTTCTGTGGGTCTTTTTCCCATTTATCAGCACAAGCTTCTAAAAAACGCATAGTCATTTCATGTGTCGGTGCTTTACCATCCTTCATCATTTCATTTTCCATTTGGAGATAGGCAAAAACTTCAGCTTGAGCTTGAGCACCACTAATCCCTAAATCGAATATATATATCATATTTCCTTCATCTATAATTCCACCTCTAGGTCTAGCACTTGTTAAAGCTTGCTTCATGGCTGTCATTATATGATATCTATTTTCTTCTCTTTCATACATTTCCTCTGTTATTTCATCTACCCCAAGATGTTTTAACAAAGAATTATATTGATTGATGAAAAAATTAAGTTTTCTAATCGCACCTTGAACAGAATTTTGAGAATTTACAGAATGAGTCTGAATTTCTAGTATTTCTACTTCAAGCATTTGCCTTTCTAAATCATCTTGACATTTAAGCAGATCTCTCTGCTTCATCTTGAGTTCAACAGCTTTCTTTTGCATTCTAATTTGAGCTTCTTGCAATGCACTCTTTGTTTTATCAACTTCAGCTAACGTGTGTTTAATAGAACGTATCGGAGTTATAGCAGTAACATCTAAAGTAACTCCCATAAATTGGGAGTGAGACTTATAAAAATTACTAGATGCCTGTTGAACCATAGGCATATTCTTATCAATGTTTTCCAACATAGTTTTATATTCTGGCTTTACGTCAGATAAAGCAGTTTGTATATTTTTTATAACTAAATTATTTTTCATTCATTCCTCTTTAAATTGTATATCTGCGTCCCATAAATCTGTATCATTAGGTGGGATACATTCTTTTATACTAGCTTTTTTAAAGTTAGAATACTCTTTTTTAGAATACAAAATACAATTAGCTTTCTCTATTCCCAAATCATTTAGTGCTTGAAGCCTTTGATTTCCTACCTCTACAACATAACCCTTTGAAGTTTCATTAACTGTAAGAGGGTTTTTTAGACCTTCATTTTTTATGGATTCTGTAATTTTATTTAACATTTTCACACGTCTAGGATATTTTTCCCACCAATTTTTATCTCTACTTACTCCAAATAATAAATCTTTTACTGGTAATTCTGTACTATAAATATACATTATCAACATTCATACCACTTTATGAAATACCTCCATGTCTCGTTCCAACTCCTGTCAAACGATTAGTAGTACCAACTAAATCTCCAAAATCTGTAGCGTTACCTATGGAAGCAATTACGATACTATCAATTGTGTCAACAGTACTACTGCCTGTATACCCACCTGCAAAAACGGCAGTTGTAGTACTAGACGCTGCTCCAACCCACTCTTTTGCAACACTCAAATTCCCAAAATCAACAGCGTTACCTGCTGAAGCTATAGTAACATACGCAATTACATCTGTTACATTAGGTGATGCGTTATTTCCACCCCCAATTACACCTCTGGTTGAACTACAAGCACCTGCTGGTAAATCTGTAGCCTGTGTTAAATTCCCAAAATCGGTAGCGTTACCACTCGAAGTAATTGATTTTTGTGAAATAGCATCTGTATTAGCACTAAGATCAGAATCGTACCCACCAAAAATCAAACCAATTGTAGTATTATTAACGCCCCCACCAAAGTTATACGCCACCACATTCACATCACCAAAATCGGTAGCGTTACCAGTCGAAGCTATAGTTATGCGTTCATAATCATATAATGTTGATGAAGTTCTTGGAGCAAAAAGTCCATAAGTTGAATTACCTATTGCTGCTGATCCATCATTAGCTCTACTTAAATCACCAAAAGTCGTAGTGTCTCCTGTAGTAGAAGTTGTTATATATTCTAAGCCTACATTATCTGTAACACCACCATAAACACACCTAGTTGGCGTTCCAACAGCTGCAGCCAGAGCCTGAACAGCCGATAAATCACCAAAATCAGTAGCGTTCCCTGTAGTAGACAAATTTAATTTTTGTATAGTATCAAGCTCACCTGACCCACTATTCCCACCAAAGAAAAAAGCTAATTTCCCTACAAGACCTGCTGTTGGCCATTTGCCTTGTTTTGTTAACATTTCAGCTTCAGATAATGTCCAGACTCCAGGAGCAGAAGTGTCTTCAAAATTATCAGCAGGAATAACCTGAGTTTCATCTGCTGTAATTAATCCACCTAAATACCTTGTCATTTATAATCCACCATGTGAGTTTGAACAACCAGAACAATTTTCTCTAGCAACAAGCAAATCGGCATATTCAGTAGCATTTCCTGTTGAAGATATGGTAACTTTATCAATAAGAGTTACTATTGTTCCATTTGGATCTCCTCCTGCCCAAAACCCATAAGTATTGTTTGAAAAAGATGCAAAATTTTTCCTCTTCTGACTTAAATCACCAAAGTCAGAAGAGTTACCTGCTGAAGCTATGGTAAAATATTGAATTACATTTGTTGTTGTTCCAGATGAATGATCACCACCTGCTACCAAACCTCTAATTGAACTTGAACAAGCTCCAACGTAAATTTCCGCTATAAGTAAATTCCCAAAGTCAGTTGCATTGGCTGCACTAGCTATGGTAATATAGTCGATAACATCTGATTTAGACCCTGTATAACCTCCTGATAAAGTTGCTCTGGTAGGACTTGCAGAAGCACCACTAGGAGAGTATCTTGCTACTGTTAAATTTCCAAAATCTGTGGCGTTACCTAATGAAGCTATTTGAATTTGGTCAATAACCTCTGAATATGAAGTAGTCTCACCTAAATTAATAATACCTCTAGTTGAACTACTTGATCCACTAGAACTACCTGCTGTGGCAGATAAATTTCCAAAATCTGATACAGTCCCTGTTGAAGCAAAAGTTGAATACTGTATTACATCTTGTTTTCCACTTGCTATTTGCCCTCCTGCAAATACAGCTCTTGTTGAAGAACCTAGAGCACCGAAAAAATTAGCTGCAGCTAATAAATCGCCAAAATCTGTGGCATTGGCTGAAGAACTCATATTAATATAATCTATAGTGGCAGCAATAGGATTGTCTCCTGCCACTAAAGCAATTCCACCTCCTGGCCACAAACCACCTTGAACAGCTACACCCTGCTGTCTTAAATCCCAAACTCCAGAATAATTAGGCATTAGGATATTCCCCCATGATTAACTACTAGGTGTTGCTGAAGAAGCAGCACTAATAGGACTTACACCATAAGCATTAGCCACAGAACCTGTGACTGAATAACTTGTGCCATTAGTTAGACCTGTAATAGTTACTGGACTTGATGCACCAGAAGCTCCTGTCGAGACACCACTAGCTATAGCTGTTGCAATATAAGTAGTAACATCCCCACCACCAGTATTAGAAGGGTCTGTTATTGTTACAACAACTTGTTCATTACCTGCTGAAACACTTATAGTAGGAGCAGTAGGTGCTCTTAATTGATCAAAACCACCAATATAACCACCTTTATTACGAGTTCCCATGTTTTAAACCTAACTCAATTCCTCATATGTAATCGTACAAGCTAAATCATTCGCTGCACTTGCTGTAACTCCGATAGAAGTATCTTCTTCTAAATACAAACCCATGTTTTTATCAATAACGACTAATGAAGCATCAGCAGGTACTGAAATTGTAGAAGCTAATAAAACAGCAGTTCCACCAATATCATCTTGAGGATATATGCCCACTGTTATTGTGGCTGCATTTGTGCCATCAATATTAGCCACTACTAATGAATTAACTTTTATTACTTTGCCAGACGATGCTGCATTTTCCAACAATTGAACTGCACTTGTGCCAGTTAACTTTAATGTATCTGTTTTTGCAGTAATTGTTGCAACATTTACTATATTAGGTGCTGCCATTTTCTATCTCCTTGTTATCCAAATACCATTGCCATAGCGATTGCTTTTCCTGTTGAAGCGTAACCTTCCAATTTACTCCCAAAAACATCAAGAACTGCTGCTCCTGAACCTGCACCATCTGTAGCAAGTAATTTAACTGCTCCAGAAGCAACAGCTACATTAGCACCACTTCCCTGAGAAAATGTCAAAGTGTAACTTGTAGCATTTTCTATTATCCAAACTTTATTAATTGTATTTGGGGCAAGAGTTACAGTACAATCCTGATCACCTCCTGTGAGTTTAAGGTACATTGCTCTTGGTTCGCCATTAGTAGCTGTTCCATCTGGCATTGTTAAAGTATCTGTAGAAGCACTCGCTACTGCTTTTGTTGCGTAACCCAGAGCATCTCCGATAAGTTCTAGATTTGTGTTGGTGACTGTTCCCCATGTGCCAGAGTTGTCACCAGTACCCATTTCTGATAATCGAAGATCGTTTACATAGGTAATTGTCATATTAGTCTATCCTTACTATCGCATTGTTTGCTGTTTGTGCAGGGAATACAATTTTAAAAGTTCCACCAGAAACTGTGAAATCACCACCAAAAGCTAATACAGCAATTGCTTCATCGCTAGATGCTGAATCATTGTAAATCAAAGCTCCATTGGCTGTAAAAGAAGCAGAAGTCCAAGTTGGATCATCTGCATCAAAACAACCACTAGTGCCATTAGTCACAACAGACGCATTAGCTAGTGCTGGTCCTTTTGCTACGTACCCAGTGCCACTAACTTCATTTGAAGTCGTGTATGCTGTCGTTGATGCACCTAAACTTGCAGAGCTAGTATAGAGTGCTATTCTTATTGTATGTGTGTCAAGGTCGTGAACGCCAAGCATAACATCCCTTTTAAATTGAGTACACATTGCTTGTGTAATCGCCATTATTAAATTCCTCCATCATATTCAGCTGCGTAATCACGTTGCATTTCTTGCATAAATAATTTTACAGCTTCATCGAATTGCGTTTTGTATAAATTCAACGTTTCTCCAGCTTTAAGAAAAGCAGAACTTTCATAAAGTGCTGCTGACAATAAAACATTTGGAGCATTAGTATCAATCCAAGAGTTGGCATTACTTGAACTTAAACCAGTTTCTGGAGCAATATAGTCTACTTGATAAGAAAGATTTGCACTAGGTGTAGGGGCAAGAGTAATAATTGTTCCGTCTGTCCCTGCCGATTTCGTGCTATACATTACTGGGGTTGCTCTATCAGAAGAGTTTGGCCAATAATTCCTTAAATATGAATCAACTCTGTGATTCAAAAAAACAGTATTACTATTACTATTAACAATAGAAACTTGCCGAATCATTCTTGCACTAGCAATTGTATAATCTGCTGTGCTAGTAATTAATGTACCAGAAAAAGTTTTTCTAAAACATGGCAAATTAGGTAATCTTTGAAAAACCATCTCTTCAGCTTGAGCTATAATATTATCAATTGACGCAACAAATTCTGAGCCATCATTTTCTATGAAATTTTGTATTTTATTTTTTAAAGTTGTATAACTCATTCAATCACCACTGAAGCAAAACCGATACTTCCAGAAGAAGAAACTCCTATGCTTTTTATCTGGTTTTTGTCTAAAAATATATCATAATTATATCCTATTACGACTTCTGCATTTTCAGGATCATTATTAGGTCTAGGATTAAATAAACTAATGGCATCTATTATATTTTTCACAGGAGTAAGTTGGGGATGTTTTGGCTCCCATTCTTCAGGCTCAACACGTAAATTATCCCAAGTAGTTTTAAGTTGAGTGTACCGAACTTTAAAACCGCTTATATCGCTTATTGCGTATGATTTTTTGCCTTTTGCGTTTCTTGCCATTAAACCAAATTCAACGCTGTTGGTTGAATCCTTAAATTAACACCATCATTATCTGCTGAAGAAGCAAAACTAAAAGATTTCTCATAAACATCTGACAAAAGTTGATATTTCTCAGTTGCATATTTTAAAGAAAGCTTTGCTGCCAACCCAGCACAAATACAATCTGACCATCTATAAGGAACATCTGCTTCTTGAGTAGAAAGCGTAACATCCTCTAGCTGATTAACTGCCCAGTAAATAATACTATAATCTGATGAATCAGGAACCTGCCAAAGATATATTTTAGGAGTGTATTGCTTGTCGATCATATATTGAATTGATTTTCCTGTATCAGTTTTATTAGGAATTTGATTATAATCAGATATCGAAATCCTGTTTATAATTTGATCAGTGCCGTCATCTCTAATAACAGCATCCATTATATCAATTGTTCCAGCAGGTAAATCATAACTAGCTGTACCACTTGTTAGAGAAAGTGTATTATTACTTACTGCCCAATAATTTATTCCTCTGTTAGACCACTCTGAAAACAGTAGATTTAAACTTCTTCGTGCTGCAATTGCATGGCTTCCTGTGCGAGTTTGAGGGTCAATCCCACACCTTTCAAAAGCCTCTGTTATTATTTCTTCAACATCAGGTCTAAATGCTACTGTTCCAGAAGTTGCCATTAGTACTGTTTAATCCCTCTAATTACAATTTGATATGCATCTCCTGTGGCACCTGCACCAGTAGTAGTAAATTTTATATCACCAGTCCCATTAGTTCCATAAACCGAACTTTTTGGCAAACCACCTATTTTAGAGAAATCTTGATAACCAGATTGACCTTCAGTTAAATGCATAATAATAACATCTGTGTCAGCGTCAGCTAAAACTTCAACAGTCATAGCCGATATTACCCACCAGATCTCAGCAATTCTTATTCCTGTACAAGTATCGCCATTTGCACTTGCTGTAAGTCCTGACACATCTATTTTTGAAACTGCACTTTCATTTCCAGTATCCACATATTGGTATTGGAAAGCATAAACAACTTCATTTGTGCTTTCTGATATCTTAGTGGAAGTTGTAATATCAGCCATTACTATCTCCTATTAAGATGCTACATCATAACCAAGTATTGTAATCATTAAGCGTCCTGCTGAATATACAGTGTTTGAAGTTCCTTGACCAACAAGATACAAATATTGGTCAGCAGCAATATCGCCACCTGCAACACTAGTTCCTGCTGATGCAGCACCTGCGTTAATAATTTGAGTTTCAGTCAAATCACCAATAGCAGTATCTTCAACTCCTGTTCCTTCAGTAGCTGAATAAAGATCAATATCTGTATCACCACCTGCTGGAGTTTCTAGACATTCCATTTTCACACCAAAAACTGTTCCTTGGTTTGCTGTGGTAACTCTACCAATAAAAGCAACACCATCACCATTCTTACCAATAATATCTCCTGCTGTTCCACCAGAATATAATCCTGTCAAATCAATCATAATTCTTGTTTCCACAATATTTACATTAGTAGAAACATCACTTTTTAATCTATTAACTTGAGTTACATAAACGGCAGCTGTTCCTTCAATACCAGCACTGCCAGTAGCCTCTGTTGCCATTTTACTACCACTAGTTACAGTTATTGCACCTGTGGTAGTATTTTTTGAAACCATTTGAAATCCTTTTTCAGATCTCACTGGTCCATTAAAAGTAGTAGTAGCCATGCTATATCTCCTTGTCTTGGCTAATGTCAGCTTTCGCTGTCAAGTGATATTAAGAGGGAGAGCTTTCACTCTCCCCCAGTTATATTAAGCTCCTTCAGAACCGAATATGCCACGCCAATCAGTAAAACCGAAAGAATATCTTTCTCTTACTTTATAACGAACATTTCCAGTTTCAAAGTCACCTTCCATACCTTTTTTCATAGGAGTTCTTTGGAACATTTTCATTCCATCAGGAACATCAGTTAAAACGAACCATTGGTCGCTATCTGATAGACGACGCATTACATGATATCCTTTGGGCAGATAACCACCTGACCGAATAGCATTAATATCGTTGTCTGCTGTCCCAGTCCTTAGTTGAGATTCCAAAAGTCTCTCAGCCGTAAAGGTATAGGCAGTTGGAATAACAAGAGTCGTACCTTGTGCAGCAACTCTTAACCCTCTGTCATCTTTCAAATCAGCAATATTAATAAGAACTGATTCTAAAGAAGTTTCAGAAAGGTCAGCAGCTGTAGACAAAGTATTTGACTGATTGCCGTTCCTTGTTGGATGTGATGTGCTTAACAAAGCAACTCCATCTCCACCTGCATAAACTCCAGCAGTTGTCGCATTATTCAAGATATCTGCAGCTTTGAGTTCTTTGGTCGCAGCCATAGAACGTGCAAGTGCCTTAGTATATCTTGAAGCAATCGAACCATACTGGCCATCCTCTTCAGCTTCCTCAGTAATTGAGAATGCCAAAGCGATAGTCTCATGCTGATAACGTGCAGTCCATTGCTGGCTTGCACTATCATAAGAGATAGATGCTCCTTCATTTTTCACTGGTGCTGATCCAAAACCTTCTAACAACACATCTTCTTCAAAAGCCTTACTTGAAGTATTTGAAGAAAACACTGCTGTGTATTCAGGTGGATAGCTGTCGTACTCAAGACCGAAAAGAGTATTCAATCCTGGCTCGAGCGTTTTAGCAAATTGTGCTCTATTCATCGCCATTATTCATACCCTCCTATATACCAGCTTCTATTTTGAAAAGATGCTCATTAATAAGCACTTCCATAACAGCATACTGTGCCATTGAATTATCAGGTGTATCATGCAAAGCTAATATTTTACATGTAGCAGCACTATTCGCCATTGTGCCACTTAAAGAAAAACCTGAACGACCAGTCGTTGTAGAACCTGCACCTGCAACAACATCAGCACAATTGCCGATATTAGTCTGGGCAGGAGTTCCAGCAGACTGAACTTTGTATACGATCCAAGGATCATCATACACATATGCGATTATGCTTGTAGCAGTTGTACCAGTTGGCCAATACTCACTATAAACATAAGAGCCATCTGAAGCAGTATATGAACAACCTGCAAATACACCAATATTGTTTGTTTCTGTAGCAGTATGAGGTGTAATCACACCATCTGCTGTAAGAATACAAAGATCACCACTAAAGATGTTCTCTGCCAAACCACTTGTAATTGTATATTTATTTGCACGAGGTGCATTCCCACTCAAATGGCGAATCGGTACAAAACCGAAGGCAGCATCAACATTTGCCATTTTTTTCGCTCCTTATAAGAGTTTCAGTTATCATCCATGATAGATAAATCTCTACCACGACTCGAAGTAGACTCCCTAGTTTGATAAATAGGTTGTCCTGTTTTTCGTCCTAACGCATCAAGGTCTGTAGCAACTGCTTCATTTTGCTCTGAGTTTCTCTGATTGTAATAATCCTTCATAGACCTATGAGTCTCTTCAGGCATTTCACAAAGCAACATTCCTTCAATTCCTATACAACCTTCCCACTCTCCATGATTAATAGTTGGGTATCTCTTATCTTTCACAGAGTCAGCAGAGCGTGGATTCCAGCCTTCACGCATTCTTTTATATACGTTGTCTGGAGTGTCTTTACCCTGAATCGAGGTAGTTATCCATCGTTGAACAAATCCTGGACGAGCTTCTGGAGCATCCAACAATGACGGAGGTTTCCATGCAACAGCAGGTCTTTGCTGTCTTACAGAATCTCTAGTTTCGTTTGCACGTACATTTCTTTTCTCAACCATGACTAGTTCCTTTCCTGTCTACGGATTTCAGCTTCGTATTTTTTAAGACTATTTTCATCTGTTATACCAAGTTCTCTAGCCATTCTTAGTTGTTCCTGTGACATACGCACTCTATTGCCCTTGTATTTTGAAGCTGCGCCAGTAGTTGGAGCGACTGGAGATCTACTTTTCACCTTCGGTTTGCTCGGACTTGGAGATGAGTTTAACTCGGGAAAGACAGAAAGTAAACGAGAATTTAAATTTTCGTAATATTCGTCTGAATTTTTATCAAATCCTTCCAAATCCAGCTGAACATCTATAGCTCTTGCTGCAGCTGTTTCTCTCTCAAATCCATTAGAATTAAACCATCTATTCTGTTGCCACCAGTTTATAGCTTTCTGGGGAGGTGGGTTACTAGCAGTTTGTTGAGCACGACCAACAGTTGGAGAAGCACTTTGTTGCATTCTTTGTTGTCTTTGCATTTCAGCAACTCTTATCGCAGCTCTCATATCAGCCAATTGCTCTTGAAAATTAACTTGAGCTTTCGTATCACCTTCTTCGACTGCTTTTTCTAATGCAGCTTTTGTTTGATCATACCTAGTTTTAAATTGTTCTTCTGCTGACTTTGCTGATCCTTGCTCTAAACGAGACAATCTAGCATTAAGTTGAGCATTTTGCTCTTCCATTTGCTTGGCTTGTAATTCAGCAGCTCTTCTTTGCTCAACAAGTTTAGAAATCCTTTTTTGAACCTTTTGTCCATATTCAGGATCTTCTTGAGGCTTTTCCTCTTCAGCCTTTTTTTCTTCAGCGACATCTTTCGCTTCTTCTTTAGGATCATCAGTAATTTCTATTTCAAAATCCTCTGGGTCACCTTTAGCTTTTTTGATCTCTTCTTCGATCTCTTGTACAGCTTCTTCTTTTTCCATGAGTACGACTCCAAGTTTACGTTACATAAGCCATAATGTCAGTTCCTTCTTGCAAAATAGATGTAATTTCATCATCATTAAGCAATAAAAACTTAACACCATTGACTGTTATTTTCTGACCAGCATATTTACCATAAGTGATCCTGTCTCCAATTTTAGGCACAGTATCAGTTTTCCAAGAAACACCTGTATCACGATCACGATAAGCTAGATCGCCCATTGCAGCAATTACACCAGAAGCAATTAAATAATCTTCATTGTCTTTAGATTGAGCAGTTAAAATTAAACCACCTTCTGTTTTAGTTTTTGCTTGATTAGGCTTTACTAGAATTTTCCAGTTTAAAGGAACTGGCAAAAGATCAGAAGTTATCGTGGCTTCTGTTTCTTCATCCTTATATTCATGTTGATGAGACATGTTATTCATCCTCTTCATTAAATTTTTTCAATGTATCGTCAATAATCTCTATGGCTTGTTGTAAACCTTCAGCGACACCAACGTGTTTATGATATGATTGAAGATCAGACATCCTCCCCTCAACCATACTTATTCCAATTTCAGTCTTTGTCTGCCTCAGATTTACCTTTATTTTCTGAAGCAGGTCTGTTATTGTCATCTTTTACACCTCCTGACATAGAAACACCAGTAACATAGATTGTTACATCATTACCCTCTTTAACAACTTTACAATGTTCTGGATCAATTACTTTAACCATATTAATAACCTTTCTTTTTCTTGCCTTTTTTCTTTTTCACTTTTGCTCCTTTCTTTAATAATTTACTAAATTTACTTCTATTCAACTGTTTGCCCTCCTGTTATGAATGGTAAAGCTCCAATAGGAGCAACTCCTGCCAAAGTATTGCTGACATTTTTTAATAAAGGATCAAATATGGCTCTAGTCTGCCTTATCCTTTCAGGCTGACCTACGATAGCTATATTTGTCTTGGGAACGCTAACTTCATAGATCCCACCATATCCAGTTATTTTATCTTTTATCTGACCTTTAGATTTTAAATCTCTTAAAAATCTTTGAACATTATACAAACCAGTTCTGTCTGAACCAATATCATAAATATCTCTAAATTCAAATGTTTTTGAAGGAACTTCTCCTGGGGAAGCCATCCTAACAATATCTTCTGTTGAAATGCCAATCTCATCTGCATTGGTAGGGAATTTTGATGTATTTGGTCCAAAATATTCTTCAATATTTAATTTTGGTTCTGAAGAATATTCAGCATCTTCTGGAAAAACTTTCGTCTCTGGATCCATGTGTGCCCATTTTTGTTTATCAGCTTCAATAATTGTTGTTGGGATAATCTCACCTTTTGTAGTCTTTTGAGGTCTTGAAACAAATTCCATAACATCTTCCCCATAAGTATGAGCTAGTGCTGGATCTCGAGAACCGAAAATTGGTCCTGTATGTAAATTTATATTTCCGATATTACTTCGATTCCCTCTATAAAAAAGATTATTTAAATCGAAGCCAATTTGCTTCGCTCTTTCCATTCTATCTGATTTACCCATTGGCAAATCATAATTGTTTAGCAAATAATTAAAATCAGCATCTCTAAAACTAGCTTCAGCTGAAGACAACTCACTATCAGTCAATTCACGACCTTCTTTTCTGGCTGTAGAAACTATTCTTATAACTTCTGCAGCTTCTTCTTCGGCAAGTGTTGTAGGCACTTTTCCTTTTAAAGATTTTAAAAATGTTGTTACTATTTTACTTGCGATTGGCATTTTAAAATTCTGCTCCTCTATCCATCATATCCTGATATTCTTTCATCTCTCTTATTTCTCTGGCTGATAATTTTTCTTTTGGAATAAGTCTTGGCTTTTTTGTTTCCGAAGTCGCTTTATTTTTTAATTTTTGAAAAAATTCAGAAACTTTTGGAGCAACAAATTTTACAGCTTTCTCACCACCATAACCTAACAATCCTGATAAAGTACCAACTAATGCTGCATCTTTGGTCCTGCCTTCAACACCTTCACCTGCCAAAAAACCTTCTAATCCTCCTAATGCTGCTGAAGTTCCAGTTATACCTAATTTTGTTGCTAATGTTGGAACAGACATAATTAAAGTTGGCAAAACACCAGATATGTAAGCACCAGTGCTTGCTCCTGGATTTTTCTCTGCAAAAGATTCTATTTCAGATCTTATTTGATCTATATTTTCATTGTAAGACTTATCTCCTAAAACAGACTTGATTATTGCTTCAGCTTCGTCAGAACCACCTAAAGTTAATCCTTGAGCAAATTGTCTGCCTGCTCCAGCAAGATCTTTTCCAAGATCTTCGGTATAGATATCGCTGAATGTAGCACCTTTAGGCAATGCACCTATAACTTGAACCACTAAACTTGACCTCCAGACAATTCTCTTGCTAATATTCTTAAAGTTTCAGTAAAACTTTTGTCTAATTCTTTTGCAGCTTTGGCAAACTTTTTCGGTGAAATTTCATCAGTTTCAATTCCTCTGCGTTTTAGAAAACTTTTTGCTGCACGAATTTCAGCTTGTGCTACTTTTTTAATTGCTGCTTTGGCCATCTATTGCTCCTAATGCTCCTAATGAAACTCCTCCAACTCCTGATGCAAGTATATTCCTACTTTTCCTTTTCCTTGGATCAAACTTAGCAAAAGGAGATCTTATCTGCTCTGGCTCAAAAACTATCTTACTAATTGATCCAGGATCTTCAACCTTGTTTACATATTCTATGCTGTCATAACCTTTAGAATCTAGAAAATCAATAAGCCATTGTTTTTTGCCACCTTCGTAAAGTTCGTCTGCTTTACCAAAAGGAACTCCATTAAACTCAAAATTTTCTTTATTTTTTTCAATTTCTTCAGAAGAGATATTATATTTATCTTTGGCAATTAATTTTTTATTTTTTTCAGCTTCTTCTATCGTATTTCCAACTATATCTGTTTCATCGCTTTTTCTTCCATAAATTTTCTTCCAAAGGTCGTTTTCGGACCAATTTTCCCAATTTTCTGATTCGTCTCCGAGACCAAGTTTTTTTCCAACTTCTGGATCTCCTTCAGCACCATATTCAAGATATGTTTCCCAAGCTTTTGTGTTTTTCCTTGTCTTTGAATCAGCCTCATCGATAAAATTTATTATTTCATCATTTGTATAACCAAATTCTTTTTGAAGGTCATCCAATCTTTCGGCCATTTTATTATTAGGTAAATAAGACTTATAAAGCATCTCCAGCTTATCTGCATCATCAGTTTTATTTTTTAACTCAAAATATTTTTTAGCTTTATTAATCTCTGACGAAAAATAATTAAAAGTTTCTTTGATATCACCAGACTCCCAGACAAACTCCATCAGTTCTTCAATAACTGTTGTTTTCGTCGGTACAGCAACTTTTTTTATCCCAAGATCCATAGAAATTCTATCCCATATATCATCAACATTCCATGATTTCCATTCCTGGAAAGGTAAATTAGCTTTCTCCTCTTTTAAAGGCAAAGAGTTTATAGCTCTCAATTTAACAGGATAAATAGAACCGACCATATCATCTGATTTGCCTTGATCTTCCATGAATCTCATATCTTCTAATCTTTGTTGAGCAGCATCTGGTGAACCAAAATGAATAAAATCTTCCCTCGAGCTAAACTCTTTAATATTTGGACTTATAGATCCGTGAAAATAAGTTTTAGGATCGAACTCTTTTAAATAGTCTCCCAACGCACCAATCTTATTACCTAAAGCATCAACAGCACTTTTTGCGAGTTTAGTTTTCCAACTCATTTCTTACCCTTATACCCAGAAGCATAAATAGCTTTGCCTTGCTTTTTGGCTTTGGCTTTTGATTTGTAAGTCTTGCCAGACTTACCCCATTTGTAACCACCTTTTACTTTGCGAACAGGCATTAACCACCTAGAATTTTATTCATCATAGAATGAACATCGTCTGAACCACCGACCTTCATCACCTTGACTTTAACTCC
>VTLG01014693.1_pt1 | contig 31275 bp, 47 predicted proteins | sample 4694571 | NCBI WGS metagenome assembly VTLG01 (sample SAMN12604809, study PRJNA352737) | marine metagenome | biome: ENVO:00000447; feature: ENVO:00000209|ENVO:00000569|ENVO:01000036; material: ENVO:00002151; isolation source: viral sequences binned using virsorter ...
TTCATGTCCAGATCCTACGGTGATCCATTCTTGGATTCTTGATCTAAAGGGTCCGGCACATCCGAAACCACAGCGAAATACTCCGCCATTATTTTGGAAGCAATGGACGGAGGAACGGTAAAAAATCCAGCCTTGTCAGGTTTGATCCTTTTCCCGTCCTCCCCTTGCAGATTCCAGTCGACAAGAATCGACTCTGAAAAAATGGTGAAAGCGTCGCGGAGCGTCCCACTACTAACCCCCTCTTCGCTTCCTGCAAGATTGTCCTGGAGATCCAAAAAAGTCGACAGAGGAATGTCGAGCCGACAAGTTAATTCGAGCCCCGCGATCTCCTCAATCTCTTCGAATTTCAGGGTTACGTTTCGTCTTTGTAGCGCAAATCCATCAGACATTTAATACCACCTTTAGACAGTTGTCCAAGTGGGAACGGTGCCATTTGCCAAGGAACCCGAAACACTGAAGGTCAATGACCCGTCTCCGCCTCTGCTGAGATCATACGAGCCAAGCAGAATTTCAGCATTTAATTCGGGATTTGAGCTGGAATCGCCCCCCACGCAATAACGAATCGAGCGTGTATTTGCCAAATTCGAAAATACTGCGTGCGACTTATTGCTTGCCGAATTGAAAACTCCAGAAATGGTTAATGTTATGTCACCTAACAAGGCCAACCTTTCGATCGCGCTCTTGTCCAGTCCTGTTATGTCTTGTAGATTTTGACCCTGATTAAATGTCACGCTTGTGACGTCATTCGACAGATCTCGTTCTGTGCCTCCTGAATCGTCGCAGCCAAAATAATCACCAAGCCCCGATACTTTTGCCATATTATGTAAAGTAGAACCTCCGTTCTACTCCTCCTTTTTTTTATTTTTCAGAGCGATCAAAGCCTGATCACCCCTGCTATAACTGTCATTCCGGCAAACGTGCCAGTGACGGCAAACCGCAAGTAACGATTTACGGTTCCGGTCGCTGCCTTACTTTCAGAACCCACCGCGCCCAAAGAAGTGAATGAGATCAGCGAGGTATATGTAACATTATCCGGCGAATCTTCGATCACTAGATTGATCGTTCCAGAAGTTCGCGCGACTACTTGAACCATCCCCCGCGCTCCGCCTGACGTACTTGCCCCATTATCGACCACGGTGAAATTGTGCGCTGCGCTTTTTGTTTCCGCCCCAGCCGTTAACAAGATCCCCATGTCCGGCGATGTACCGTTTGCCGCACTCATGTCGACACTACAGGAAACCGCTCCGCCGGTTGGTCGATCGACGTAGTACGTCGCCTCTTTTGCGACTGTCATCAGGCACGGATCGCCCACCGTATCGCCGAGCGCAACGAGACAATTCTGATCTGCTGTCGGCATTTTTCCCGAATTACTGACCCACGTATCATGACCCTGACCGGTTGCAGCATCGAAAAACGCAGCCACCGACACAGTCCCGTCAGTAAGTCCGCCGAGACGCTCAACACCTCCGGCACTTCCCAACGTGGTCACATCTAATAACGCTTGGGAGCTCCCAAGCCCTGACAGCGAATTGACATCGCCCGACAGATCTGATCCTTCAATGTAGATCTTGGTTGTTCCTACTCCTGAAGCCTTTGCCATTTTTTTACCCCTTATCTTTTTTCAGCGCGATCGTTTTGCGCCGTGCTAGAAAATCAAAATTAGCAATTGCCGGAATGCTCTGAACGTCGTCCCCTGGTTCGAAGCGATGCCCCTCCACGCTGAACGGTTCCAAGATTTCCGCAACATCTTCAAGCTGGATCTTGCTTTTTTTGACCTTTGGTCTGCCTTTGTAATTCTTATTAGTCGCCATTCTGCTTGATCTCCTCCTCTGAATATTGTGCTGTGACTCTCCGAGACGTAAACCGACCCGTTGACGGATCTCGGGATATCTGGAGATCGTTGAGCAGACTTGCCGATCGATCCCCCATTTGTGAAGCGATCGCCCCCTTTATGACTGAGAGCCCAGCCGCGATCCCCGTAACCAATGCGACGACCACAAACGAAAGATCGATATCTGTCGCCGCGCATGTTGCCAACACGGCAACAGCCGATTGGATCGAAGTGGCCGCGCTACGCTCAATCAGATCTTTTATTGCGAATGTATCGAACAATTTCGCGACCATGCTCACCCCCATATTTGATCACCTTGATGATGTAATTCAAAGCATGCAAGATCTTACTGAGGATCTCCAGCCCTTTGATGATCCCCGCTGTCAGTTGTGTCAGTAATTTAATAATCATAAATGTTTTAGTGCCTCTTCAAGTGATCCGAATTCGTCGATCATTCTCTTAAGTGATGCCGCTGTTGCGATGTCGTCTGGATGCCTTAATTCTTGGTGTGGTGCTTTCAAAACGCCATCGGCAATGTTCGGTTCATCGTCCACGACAACTTCCAAGGTATCTTCTGCAACGCCTAAAGATTCCGCGACAGATAACAAAACCAATTCTGGCGTTACAGAATCAGACTCGACGCAGAGCAAGGTTGTGCCATGTTCATCAGCTACTGCGTGTCCAGTTGCTTTTTCTTTTACGTAGTATTTATGATGTGCCATTATTTTCTCCTATTGCTGTTCCAAGACATACGTATCCCTGACGTATAACGTCCCCGACGAATTTGGTTGGCCGTAAATAACTATTGCTGTAATTGGCGATGTCGTTCCTAAAGAATTCCCACCAGACCCTGAAGAGTTCGCATTGATTGGTCCGACAACTTGACCGGTTAATGTGTTGCCTTGTCGATTACCCCACCAGTCTGCGCCTGCTATCGAATATGTGGCGACAAAATTGGGGAATCCGAACGCGTAACCCATGCCGGTCGTAACTCCGCCAGCTGTATAAACGAAGCCCATATTGTAATCGTTTGCAGCCCCTGCTTTGGTTGTTCCTGCTGATGTTGTGTAACCCCATTGGAACGATTTAGAACTGCCTGTGGTATCAACAGCACGCCAGCGACAGTAGACATAAAAAGGTTTCGTGATTGAAAGGCCAGAAATTGTTAACATAATTGTTTCTGTACCGCCAGTCAGAGAAACCTCCGAAGTATTTGACCCAACAACTTCCCACGCACCCGAGCCTGCTGTTGCGAAACTCGGCGCGGATGTTGCGCCATTGGATTGCAAAACTTGCCCAGAACTTCCCAAGGCCAATTCCGTCAATGTCCCACTGTTTCCTGTATACAGAATCTTGTCATTGCCCCAACCCGTAATCGCCGATGCGGCTGGCGCGTTTGTAGCGAAGCTCGGCGCACTGGTCGCGCCGTTCGCCTGAAGTATTTGCCCAGAAGTCCCGAGCGCGAGTTCTGTCACGTTTCCGCTGTTATCGGTGTATAGCATCTTATCGTTTCCGCCGTCGATCTCCGTTGCAGTAACGGTTGACCAAGTTGGATCCGCCGTTGCTCCCGCACTTTTGAAAACAGTGCCGCTAGCCCCAAGCGCGACCTCTGTTAATGCTCCTGAAGAATTAGTAAATAGCGATTTATCGTTGCCCCATCCGGTAATTTCGGACTTGGCAATTGTTCCCCACTCTGGCGCAGTCGCGCCACTGTTCGTTTTGAGCACATTGGAGGCACTGCCGATTCCAAGTCTTGAAACCGCATTCGCGCCGGTTCCGTACCCCAGATCTCCCGCCGTTGTTACGATCCCGCCAAGCGTATAGTCTGCAAGGTTGCCGCTAGCCCCTAGCAAGTTGTTCCAGATCGCTGCCGTTATTATGTCACCTGTTGACTTGTCTGCCGGTGCTGTCCATGCCATTGTTTTTTTCTCCTGTTTATTTGGCGATCGCTGTGTCGCCTAATATCTCCAATTCAAGCATTGTCTCAGTTCTAACGAACCAAGATCCATTCAATTCGAAATTGCTGACTTGACTCGTCGTCATAAATAGATCGCTGACGTTTCCATTCAGATCACTGTCGCCCATGATCGATGTCCGGACGGCTGCAATGCAGTCCCACACATCAGTAACGACGTCCGAATTAACACCAGGATCCAAGGCTGCCGGATGCCAAGTGTTGATCACTACGGTCGACAACGTGCTAGCATCGGCAAGCGTTCGAAATTCCTCGATCTCCCGTTGGGATTGCAAAAAGTACGAAGCCCACGGAAGCGCGGGCACTTGCAAAGGATCGCCCCGCGAGACTGCCACGAACGACGGTGACATTGAAGCCGCTACAAGCAGCGCGTCGATTCTGTCCAGTGCTCCGGATCTGCTCATTAGTTCAACGCCTTCCCAAGTGATCTCTCGAATATCTTCTTCAACGGACTCGCTGGCCGTCGAAATTTTTCCGCTGTTTTTTTGAACATTGGATTACCGATCAGTGGTTGCTTGAAAGGTTGAGTCCATGCCCTGTACGAATAGGAAGTTGCCCCCCGAAACTTGAAACGCAGCGCACGCCCGCCGCGTGTCTTTACTTTCTGCATGGAGCTCTTGCGGCCGAATTCGACGGTGCGGCTATAAGGCACATCCGCCCCATATACGAAACGACCAGGCCGGAGTTCTGCAAAGCTCCAGCGGAAAACCTTCCCCCTGACTCCTCTACTCAAGTGGCTTGTTTTGCGTCCTCCAATTTTGCCCTTCACTTTTTGAGGCACTAGCCCAAGTTTCACTTCTCGTTCTGCCAGCAGAATCGATTCTTTCATGCCTTTGTGAATTGCTCGCTTCACTTTTGGGGTTAGATTGATATCAAACAGCGGACCCGTTTTCTTTACGTGTGTTGTTATCATTAGAACGTCACCGCCTGATTTGCGCTATGTGTCGCATAGGCGTCGATCGAGTGCAGAACACTCCGCCGCTCGACATCGAGAGCCGTGATCGTTGTATTTGATCCCGCGCTGATTTCCTCATTCATGCCCCCGACCCGCTCCGTCCAGCCGATGCGCGCAAGATTTAAGGCAGCCGAAACCAAAACAGGAGGATACACCAACTCACTCAATGCAGCGGTCGAATGTGTTGTTGCAGTCGTACCAGCCGCGCCCCGTGTACATACGATCGTTGTGGAGTTGGTCACAGATTCGCAATAGAGCAATTCGGATCCCGCCTTCAATGTCATCCCCGCGCTAAGATCTGACGAACTCGCAACAGTGATCGCGGTTCCGGTCGTAGATCCCACCGTCGCAGTCGTTCCGGTGTCTTTTGTCTCATTTTGCCAGCCATAATCCCCAGTTATGGAGAGAACGCGCTGACCTGTTTTTCCAAAGATGTCAATGTTCCCGCCAGTGTCGACCAGCTTGATCCCTGTATAGGGTGCGGAGCCATGAAACGACACCGGCCAATTCGCGTAAGGCGTCAGATAATAGTCCGTCCCCTCGGTCAATGTCTGGCTACTTGTTCGGCTCGTGTCATCATAGAGAACAGCCGACGAAACACTGATCAGCCACGGGATCGACATTCGATCAGGAAAGGATCCATTTTCGAGCCGGTTGCGCTTGTCATCACGTACGCGCGATTCACTAGCCCCAAGATCCCATAGCAGCTCCATCTTCCAAGGTCCAAATGACCCGTTACCGCCGCAGTAGTCTTCGATCTCTTGTGTTGCCGACTCCAGCAAACGCCGGATCGACGCGTCATCACCCGTCCAATTGCTCGAATAACTGGTTGTTGCTAACCAGTCCCGAAACAGTGCAGTGTTTGCGAGGGTGTGCGCGATCGCCATTATTTATTTTTCCCCGCTTTTTTTTCTTTGTTGCGTGTGGTCTTTGATTCTTTTGCCGTCTTGTCAGCTTCGAAGTGCTGCGCGTATTGCTTCGCTAGCTCTGCTGTTAAGTTTGCAGTGTCCCCAATGTCGAAGCGGTTCGTTCCCGCCCAGCGGCTTGCCGTGTTTGTGTTTATTACTTCGCCAGATCCGATCGTGACGCGCCTGGTCGCTCTATATGTAGCCATTAAATCCCCCGAAATGTGTGCCGATCATTCATTGTCTCATATTTTTGTCAAAGTGTCAAGCACTTCTTTCATCTATTTTTGGTGGGGAGCTGTTGCGCCAACTCCCCCCAAATCACGCCGCGCCGGATCGCTCTGAGAGCGTCGACACGGCTCGTTGTGCCTAGATAGGCCATTAGGCTTGCACACCAATGGCGAAGGCGTTTGCCTGCGCTGTGGATGAGCCCATGCGGTAACTAAACTTGAAGCCCACAAGACCAGAATCCCAATAAACGGAGTCGTTTCGGGAAACCGTGAAGCCCGTGCGCTCGAACAGCATGATCCACTTGAAATCGCCGAACAAGACGTTAGTCTTGCCGGTTGTCACTGCGTCGCCCAGCCCGTTGCCCGAATTGTCGTCTTGCAGGTATCTCTTGCCAAGCAAGAAGTCCGACGGAGCCGAGGTCAGCGAATCCAGCGCGTGAACCCCCGCAGCGGTCGAGGCAATACTTGATATTGCGGCGGAAATCGGTGACGTTGAAACGAATATCGCGTTGTCCGAGTCTCTGAAATCTGCATCCGGCGTGTAGTACAAGTTAGTGAGATCGGCTGCGGTAATCGCCGTGGCTCCTGAAAAGGTATATTGTGGTGCGCCGACTGCGCCGGTCATAACGCCACCCCAAGCACCTGTCCCGTTCAGAAGTTTGACATTCTGATATTGACCCGCAGCCTTGCGGCAAGCACCCGCAAGCATATCGGGAATATTCATTGCTTCGTCTTCAAGCAATTCGTCGCTGACTTGGACGAGAGAGCCGCTTTTCTCCAATGTATAGGTTACTTGACCTATTGTTGGCTTTACCGCCCCTGGTGCGCTTCCCTCGGTCATAGCCGCCCAAGTTACAGCCGCCATGGAGGGCGCATAGCCGTCTTTGCTCGAAACACGCACGTTAGTCGTGTGATCTCGAAGGGTTCCACCTGGTACCCCCTGATACAGTTCGACGTTTCGCGCAATGAATTCCTCAGGGACATAATAGCCACCATCGGCGTCGGTTCCCTCGGTCATCGCCTTGACATAACTCGCAGGCGCTTCCCTTAGAAATTGATCGTTTGTTGCCTTCGAAGCCCAGAAGCGGAACGCGTTCGTGTACTCCTCTGCCTCTGCAACTATATCTTCGCCGACGTGCTTCATTACGTGAGCAGGTTGACACGCTGCGGGCAAGCCTTTCAGGTAGGTCTCTGGCTTGTAGCGTGGATCGTATTTTTTCCCTTTGCGGTCGTCTTCTTTTGCGATGATCGCAACTTCTGATTCGCTTGGGAGTACTTCGCGCCGTGTGGCGTCGAGATCTTCGGTGTTTGCGGTCAAAACTTTGATCCGGCCTTCGGCCTCGTCAATTGTCGCCGCTTTCTCTAATAAGCCTTCCGCCTCTTCCGAGAACTGGATCGCCTGATCGGCGTTGCCCTCTTCAAGACTGGACTGAGCTTTTGCGGTCGCGGCATGTGCCTCGTCGCGCAAGCGTGTTGATTCTTGTGACATTTTACTGTTTCCTTTTTTCTTGTGTTTTTAACCATGCCAATTTGACGCGTGCAACTTCGGACGCGGCCAAGGCTCGAATTGCGTCGGCGGCTCGCTGCACTGCGTGATCTGGTGTGGTTTCTGCATCGGTGGGAATTTTCGACGCGCTCAGAGCGTCGTCACGGCTTAAAGTGGCAGCCGCCTGACCTGTAGCACCTCCCAAATTTGCGGTTTGGGTCGGCGTTGGGTCTTCGTAGCTGGTCGCCCCCTCATCAAATAGCGACTCATAAATTGCATGATTCTGGCACGGCATGAAATACACAGATCCGTCTTCTGCGGTCATCTGGTGCGCCCCTTCGCAAGCTGCCGGAAGCTCATCAGCTCGATCGCGAGCTTCCTCGGCTGTTGTGTACTTGTCTGGTTTCCCTGGTATTGTCGCCTTGTCTTCCTTGAGATCTGCCGGTGTGATCCCCGCGTCTCGGAGGTGTCGCGCTGCATGATTCCAGACCGCTTGCCGGTCGTCGTCAGGAATTGAAGATCCCCCCATCGCCCCGTTGAGCACCCCCACAATACTCTGACATGCTTTGATATTTGCAGTGGTATCGGGATAGTCATGATGTGGGAATTTGTAGCTTGATTTTGCCTCGGGGGATGCGTCCGGCGCGGAATTTACCCACGCGAAAACATCGCGATACAATGCCGCGTCGTCCCCCGTATCGGGTAGACTGGCGACAACTGCCGAACCGTCCCAATTCTGATCACTTGTCGGGGTGTCATGACTTGGGATCGCCCCTTTCTCTGTGGTCGATTCCTTGACAGAGAGGGTTGAAGTACCAGGACTTGACCCCCGAAGTACGGCCGAAATTTCAACTAGCGACAAAGCGGAAATTTCGAACACTTTCTGACCGTCCGGATCTGTCACGCTTTTAATGTCCCCCGCGTCGCAATTGAAACCGATACTCCAAGCAGCGACCGCGCCCATCTTTATATCAGAATAGGCCGATCGACCCCTTTCGGTGTCTAGGTTACATAATAATTTAGCCACAAGAACCGCCTCGCCATTTTCAAGGCCGACCTCGTAGGCGTCCAGCAGCTTCCCAATTACTTGCTGGGAATCATGCCCCCACAGCATCGCAACCGGTTCTTTGTCCAAATTCTTCAATGTCTCTGTAAATGCTCCACTAAGGATCCGATCACCATCAGCGTCGATCACATTCATGCGATTAACCACGGCTTCGATCAGGCCAATTTCGTCGTCCGTGCTTTTGATGCGTAGACCGTCGGTTTGCTTGGTGTGAATTGTTGCCGTTGTCATTCTGTTGTTTCCTTTGTTTTGATTTGCGCGACCGGCTGCATCAGACCCACGTCCGGCGATTCCGGTCGCCGCATGGCTGGCACGAAATCCATGATGCAATTCGGATGTGCAAGACTTGGACTGTCATTTATGTGAACGACTGTATTGTTGCGACTTGCGCACGTCTCATCGAATTTGTCGCCGTCGATAATTTGAACGAACTCTTGACCCATGTCCTTGTAATACGCCAGCGAGCTGTAATTTGAGAATTTGCTGATCTCAGTTCGGGCGATCATGGGTGCGCGATTTTTCTGGAAGTCGGCAAGCGTGCCGCGTAATCCTTTGTACGGTGTCCCATCCTCCAAAAATCCGCCCTCGGCGATCTGTTTTAGCGTCAACCCGTTTTCCAGCCCGAATTGTAATGTCTCATTGATCGCGGACACGCTCGACGCATTAATTAGACTCCCGTCCGCGCCAGCCGTTTGGATCGCCAGCTGCGCGAATGTGTTCTGCTCGCTGACCTCGGAGACGACCGGCAAGATCCCCGATCCGGCCATGTTTTTGTATGTCGATGCAATGACGGCAGCGGCCACCGCTTCAAGCGTTCGAGAAAGCTGATCGCCGGTTTCCGGCGGAATTAGGCGATCGATCTCCATTCCTGGATACTCTTTAGTGTAGATTGTCGCATCAGATAGCTGTCGACCAATGATCCCGTCGATCCGGTTTTTCATTCCGCGAAAGTGTTGGATCATTTTTTCGTTCAAATCATCAACAAACGATTCATCGTCTTTGCGTATCTCCCGAATTAGCTCCGCGCTCCGTGGCATTGGGATCGGACCCTCTGGGTTGCGCTCAATTGGCGGGTGTTGTGCGTCCGCTGACGGCTCCAAAGCTTTCCCCGATTCGACCGCGATCCATTTTTCCGCGCTTGGTGGGGATATCTCTGCGACCGGTGGCGTTGCCCCCTCGCGCAATTCGAAGATTGAATTCGGTGCTCTCCGTATATCGCCCCCACCGATCGGATCATATCCGAGTTCTTGGCGGCTTTCGTTTAATGTTAGAATGCCATCCACAAACAGAGATCGGATCCTTGTCGCCTTGAGATCAACCGACTCAATGAACGCGTCAGTGTTGTCCGTGTTGATCTTGATGATTGCCGAGCCGCTGAAATTCGGAACCAAGCGCAGATTCAACCACCGCTCGATCCGCTTCGCCAGTGGGCTCACTGTCTCCCTTACATAAGATTGTTGCGCTTGCGAGTAGTTCGAATATGTTGATTTTGAAATTCCCAGATTAGTGCCAACGATTATTGGTGGTATCTGGAGCACGCCACAAATCCGGCTAACCGTCTCGAAGCTCAGCGATTCAACGCCTAGATCCTTAGGAAGGGCTTGTAGGCTTTCATAACTAGCGTCTGCGTCTAGTATTGCTGTATTCCACTGCCCACCGCGCCCAGAAAATGACGACTTCCAGCGATTTCGAACCGTGTCGACGTCTTCCTGACTGGTGATCCGCTTCTGCAATTTCAAAATTCCCGACGGAATCCCAGCGCGATCCATGTAGTTAAGGGAGAATTTGCGAGTCAATGAGTCAAGATGGGCGTCCGCTCTCAATATATGCAGGGGGGATAATCCGTATAGCGTCGACACGCGTGCGCCGGTTGTGGAATTCGGATATGCAAGGTGGGCGATGTCCTTCGCTGGGATCTCGACCGTCTCTGAGCCGGATCCGACCTGGTACGTGTACGACTTGATCCCCGCAACATGTTCATCACCTTTTCCGGCTGGGTTGATCGTGACCAAATCAGGCCGGAGCAATCGCAGCGAAGCAATTCGCGCATTACCACCACCAGATCCAGCCCGCTCAAAAAAGCAATACACATTTCCGTATATAATCAATTGTTCGGTCACGGTTTCAATGAATGCGGTCGTGTCCATATTGGCGGACGGTTGGCGGATTAGCTGACCAAGCGGACCCTCAAATTCTGCATACTCCCCCGTTGAAGTTGCAACGACTGCTTCGAATTCGATCGCGCTAACACTTGTCGCCAATTCGCGCACACATGAATACACGATCGCATTGTTATACACGACATCGGCAAGCTGTGCGAGGTTTGGGGTTGCGTTGTCTTCTGTTGGGCTTGTTCGAAAGTCAGCACCGAGCGCGACAGAGAGCGCAAGATCGTCGGCTGCATTTTTTTCGGAGTCGGAAGATCTGCCAAAAGGCCAGAACCGATTCGCCATCTAGACCATCCCATACGGGATCACTTACTAATTAACATAACACAGAAAGCGAAAAAACAACAGGAATCAAATCTCGGCTCTTAGAGCTCTACGAATTAAACGAATTAAGTGTGGGGGATCAGATTAAGTTGATAGAGGTACAAAGAGCCGATCCCCCTGATAGTGGCAAAACTACCGAATTACCACCTCTACAGTATAGCGGCCAACCGGCTTATCAGTTTTTGGATCTTTCGTTGGCATCCTGACAAGATCCACATGAGCAGAGGAGCAGCGAGCAACGGAGAGATCCCGACCCAAAGCGGCAACGACTGGATAAAATCAAGCATGGCGACCCCCGAACAGGTTCGATTTCCAGATCGACACGCGCTGCCCGTGATTCCGCTTATGCCTCCGCGAAACGGTGACCCGATCCGTCTTGGTGATCCATTTCTGCGAAGCGGCTCGGCGCATCACTGCACCCAATGCGCGATTCTCCCGCGTCTCATCAAGACCGGCGTCCCAAAGATCATCCGTTGTGAACTCTTCAAGATGCCGCGCAACTGCTGCGACCTTCTCAAGTGCCGCCTCTGTCCAATCTTGATCGGCGTGGCGTCCGGCGCGGTCTATTGATCTTTCCAAAATTTCCGAGAGTGATAATTGTCGGCTAGTCATTCCAGTCCCCTTTTTTGATTTCGGCGATAATTTCGATCGCCTTCAGAATCCCCGCTTGTTGATTTGGCGATCCTTGGGCGTCCTTCGCCGCGTTTAGTAGCTCAGTCATGATCGTGTCATAGATCTCCTGATTTTGATATTGCGAACTTGTGCGGCCAATTGGGTCGCTCATCGCGCTGACTTGGCAGCTCGCTGCCGGTCGAGCGAATCAAGCATATCCGCCCGCGCTGCTTCCATTTGTGCGCGAAGTGCTTCACCTCGTAATTCCAGATGAAGCAACTCGTCCTTAGCTAAGTACGACCGAAACCCAAGGTGAAAGGCTGCAACCGAATGGGCAAGTGCGCGCTCCAGCTTTGAGTATCTTCGCCCGTTTTCCATAAGCCTCCGCACCTTGTCGCGCACTAGGAAGACCGGCGATGTCTTGTCAGCGTCGAAGCCAAGATCGCACGCCTTGCCGCAGAATTTCTCAAACTCGAAGCCATAGCCAAGACCCGAAAACAGATAATGAAGCGATGCCCCTACCCGAATATTGAGATCCATCGCTGCGGAAAGCTTTCGACCAAATTCGACGGACTCCGCCAATCGAGGGTGTGCGCGAATAAACTCTTCCGCTTGTGGGTTCGAAAGTGGTCTGATTCCGAACGCAATCCGATGGATCTGAGACACGGCCGCTGCGAGATCTTGCGCATTTGCGAGCCCCATCACATCGAATTGATCCTTTTTGCTCCGCGTCGCGCCTTCGTCGAAAAATGCAAAGTCGTCAGGTTCATAGCCTCGCAGAACAAGAAAATCTTGATCTACGCCGACAAGAGAAACTGCACGCAAGCGATGATAGCCGTCAAGAAGTGCCCCCGATCGGTCGATGCGGATCGGGTATGCAGCACGGCAAAGCCACTCGCCTCCCTGCATTTTGTTCACTATATTCGTGATGTGTTGCCGCCTTTCGTTCCGGCGTTTCGTCATTGTTTGAATGAGATCTTCCGCCATCGCTGGCGTTATCGTCTCCCATGTTGCTGTAATTGGCGGATCTTTCGATCCGTCCGATAGAATTAATTGATCCGTCATTTTTGTACCTCCTCAGGTTTGCAAGTCCACTCACGCCAGCCCCCATATTTCTGGTAGATGACGAGCGCGGCCATGCTATTGGTCACAATGTTGTCGATCGTTTTGCTTTGTATGGCTTCCATGCCTTCCGCATACTTCCAGCCCTTCCATGTGGCTGGAGTCCATTGGATCTGATACAGCCCAACAGAATCCCCACTATCTCCGATCCGGTCAGGGACTCGACGGCTTTCGCACGTCATCACCTGAACTGCTTCGTCGATGATCTCGGCTGGCCATCCAGTCCAGTGCAGCAAGTATTTGCTTTCGGATTCGGAGAGCTGCCCAACATCATCAAGATCAGCCAGTGCAACCACCAGGATCAAAGATAGAAACGCCGCGAACATATTGCACCTCCTGCAAAGTATTGATCGCGTCCGGTGTACTGTCAACCGGTTAGAAATAAAATCAAGAAACGGGTTTGCATTATGACGGTACTCTGTTATACTTATATCAAGAGGTAAGCAATGAAATACACAAAGACAAACGGGCAAACAGTAGACGAGAAAGACCTTAGGCACGGCGACGAGATCATTGTTATACAGAACGGTGTCGAGCGTGTTGCAGTTGTTCGAACGCAAAAAGGCAAAGAGCGACGAAGCAGCGGACACACAACCGGATCGGTTATTGACGTGAACGGTCGAATGGTTGAGGAGCGATGCCACCGAAATCGCAAAGTATGCGGACACTAGAAACGAAAAACCCCCTGCTGCACAAGGGGTAATTCAATATCTAACGATAGGGATATATTAACAGATCCCTTCATGAAAAGGAAAACAAAATGACAACACAAAAATATAACGGCTGGGCTAACTACGAAACTTGGAATGTTTCGCTGTGGCTTGGGAATGATGAAGACTACTATGACATTGCTCGCGAGTTCTGCAAGGAAAACGCAGCAACCAAAATTCGCGATCTCACGTACTCGAATTTCGTCGCCTCGAATCGGGGCTGGCTATCTGCTGAAACACCCGATGGGGTCAGCTGGACAGATCCGAAGCTCGACCACAACGAGCTAAACCGCATGATCCGCGAAATGGCAAGCGACGATTTCGCGGAGCCAGAAGCAAACGCGATCCGGCTGGGTTAGTCGGGATCGGTTTCGATTTCGGTCGCTGTTGAATCAACGATCCCGCGCTCTCCGCTGGCTGCCTCAATGCTGAAGTCGAAATCCTTCGCACTGAGGAAAGTCGACGCAACATCGATTTGGATAAGACTCTTGTCCGGTATAATTCCATGAATTTCGGAGAGTCTGTTCAAAATAGAGAGGACGAGCCGCGTGGCTTTCTCGTCTCCATCCAGAGCCACCGGAAACCAACGCTTCAACAGTGTGTTGTATCTTTCTGTCTGGAGTCCGCGAACTTCTGCGGCAACACCGGAATGTTGATCCGCCAAATCCCTCAGGGCTCTCTTGACCTCACGCGAAACCAGGGCTGGCGAGACTTCCATAATTGCGGCTATGTCTCGGTTAGTTGCTCCGCCTTTGACGTACTCCAGCATTTTGTATCGTCGTTCTGCCGCTGCGATCGACTTCTGCACCGCCTTCGAGTCTGTTCGCTTTCCCATCTAGCCCCCCTGTTTTTTTTCCTCTTTTGGCTTTACATAATAATATAGCGGAAGAGCATATTGAAAGTTGGGCGTGTCTTTTTGCTCGCTCATGCTTTCCCGCTGCTGTGGTCGTAGCAAAAACCGTCGCCGGCGTATCCTTTCTCATTGGTGCACGTGTCCCCATTTTCCTCCGTGAATGTGCAACGATTTGGGTCAAGCTCCGCCTCTGTCCCCTCCACTTTGATCGCTTTTTTTCCGGTGTACTGCTCCCACCTGGTAATTGCAATATCCACATATTTCGGATCGATCTCCATTGCGTAGCACTTCCGGTTTTCCTCCTCTGCGGCCATTAACGTCGTACCAGATCCAAGAAATAAATCAAGAACCACGTCCCCCGAGTCGGTTGAATTGTCTATAAAATCTGCCACCAGCCGGACGGGTTTCTGTGCATTGTGCAGCCTTGCCCCTCCCATTGTCTTGGTAGATTTCAACACGTTCGGCTTGGCTATTGTTCGCATACCGGCCACACGGTCCCCCGCCATCAACTTTTGATCCGGCATGTGTACAAAATACCCGATCAGCTCGTGCGTGTTCACGTAATTATTCCCCATTCCTGTTCCTTTGTCCCATACGATCAGATTTTTCGGGGCTAATTGTCCCGTTTTTGCTACCTCCCACCATGAAGGCCACGATCTCCAATCACAAAAAACATAAACACCACCAAATAACCGAACAGATCGCTGAGCAGCATGCAACACGTCCCGAAAAAATGGCCGCACAATCTTGTCGTCCGTTATGCTTGAGCTTAATCCAGAGCTGGATCCGTAGATTGCGTAAGGTGGATCAGTCACAACACAGTCCGCCCGCTCCCCGTTCATTAGCTTTTCGACGTCTTTCGGGTCGGTAGAATCCCCACAAAAAACGCGATGGCCATCTAACTGGAATAGGTCTCCAATTTTCGCGATGTTTTCGGAGGGGTCGGCTGGGATGGCGTCGGAGGGTGTGGATCGGTGTGCTGCTGGGGTGTCTATGGACTGCATAAGGTTCCGCAAGATCTCGCTTTCAGTTTCCACCAGTAAGGATAGATCCTTGTAAGTCTGATCGTCCTTTTGAGCGAGTGCGCCAAGAGGGTCGAACGTTGCAAGGATCAGTTTTTGCTCGTTGGGATCCAGGTCAAGAACCACCACTTGAACGTCGTCAGATTCCCGAATACTTGCGCGCAGATGACCATCGATCAGTAATAGCTCGCCGTCGCTCTCGACCACCTTCAGCACATCAATGTCACCGACCTCCTCCAATACCTCCGCCATTGCAGATCGCTGTCTCTCTGGGTGTTTTCGCCAGTTCAGCGGGTGCGGCTTTAGTTCGCTAGCCTTGACAGTCCGGAATTCCTTTTTTCTATTTTGAACAGGCATGGCCGTTTACGCTCCAGTGTTTACAATCTGAAGGAAGCATCACACACCACAAAAGAAAACACAAACCAGCCACAAAGTAAGGGGAAAGAATACAGGGAACAAAGGATTACATTTTTAATTAATATTAGTTTTTTGAATCGGTTGCCGGTTAGGAAACCCGTCAGGGGTTTCCGGTTCACCGGAGTTCCGATTCAGCGTAGCAGATAAAAAACAAAAAAGCAATAGACGATCAGACAGATACGCGGAAGATGTGGAGAATGTGCAGTAGTGGTCAGTTGTACAGTATTAAGGTAATGAACAGGCCGAAAAACATCAAAACCGGAAACGCTCCGAGATATTGGGAAAGTTGAAGCGTTACCGGTAGGGGGGAAGCATATCACACTTGACACCAATGGAGTGGGGGTTATTCTGGTTGTGTCGGTTGTCTGTACCTGCAAGAAGGGGATCACCTTATTCGCAACCGTACACCATAAAGGGATCGCGTACGCGATCCCTTTAATCATACGAGAACCAAGGTCGCCCTCGTTAGCTGATCGGCTCCATTGGCTTCAAAGTTGGCAAGCCCTGGACGTACTCGACCACTACGTCATCCGGCACGCGTCCCGACTCTTCTGCCCTCTGTGCTGCGTTCTCTTCCTCAATCATGCGGTTGATCTCGTGAGCTTCTGCAACTGCTTCCGCCGCTTCTGCTCTGTCGATTCGGTCAAGTTCGATCTCGACACTTATCGCACCGATCCCGCTGTCGGGTATGTTCAATATCTCGACTAGTTTGTTCCTGTATTCTGTTGCATTCATTTCTTTGTCCTCCACTATTAATATAGCATAGATCAATGTTAAAGTGTCAACTATCTTTGCTCAATCTATGTTCAGATCTGTCCACCGATCTCGCTTTCCAGTTCCTTCAGTGCTTGCGCCTTTGCAAGTTCGATGTCTTCGGGTCCTGATATCTCGACCAGCTCCCGAATGTATCCTTCGATCCGTGTGGCTTGCTCCTCAGTCTGGGCAGTGATTCCCAGTTTCAACGCTACAACCAATGCTTCGTAATTGTTTGTTATTTTCATGATCTTCGTCCTTTCGTTCTCTTCTCTAGCTTCTCGCGTAGTTGTAGCCACTCAACCGGCGATCTTGGGTCATCGATGCCGATGACCTTGCGCCATGTGCAACGGCTGCGCTTTTTGCTATTCGCTGAACATCTTCGGCAATCCGTCCAACTTCGTCAGCGGTTAGTTCTCGTCCTAACCTTGCCCGCTCTTTGTCTGCTTCTGCTTTTGCAACCTGGATCACTGTCTGGATGATCTCGGCTGTTGCTTTTGTTGCTGTTGTCATGTCTCTACCCTTTCTCACTTTCTCGTTTTTCCTTTGCTTCTGCTGCCATTGCGAACACGTCATCCATGCTCATCTCGGTCACTACCGTAGTGATCGCGGCTTCTCGTTCCTTGCTCATTCTGATCTTGATTCTTGCTTTTTTCATTTGTCTGTACCTCTCTACTGGTAATCTACCAGATCCCACTAGTACTGTCAAACTGTAAAGCGGTAATTGTAGGATCACGCGGCTCGGGTGCTAACAGAAAGAAATTTTTCGGTTATTTGAATGTATGCCGAGCCGCATGGAGTAGAGTGGCGGTTGCTTAGTAAAAAACAATTGTGAGTTATATAATGATGAGTTATTGAACCCGCCACCCGTTACATCTTAACAGAAGCCCGTCAGTCTGCAAGCTTGGAGATCATCGAATCGGCGATCTGATTAATTACAGCTTCGACAACATTGACGGTGACCGCGTTTCCAAGAGTTTTATACCGCTGTGTGTCCGATAGTCCTTTAGTCCAGCCGTCTGGAAATCCTTGCAGTCGCTCGCATTCCGTCGGTGTGAGTCGTCTAATTCTATTATCTGATAACAGCACACCGTGCACATCCTGACCCGTCAATGTAAAACTAGGATCACCGTCATCCTTGAACCTCCTACCGTTTTGGCTCTTCTGCTCCCTAATTACTCCAGACACTGGAATTGCTGGTACTTTTTGATCTGTTTGGATTAGGGTCATGCCTCTGTAATTTTCCCCTGAGTGTCCTGGATGTTGCAAAGCACTCGCGATTTTTGGCGGCCTGACGTGAGAGATTCCACTTGACTCTGTGAGAGGAAATATTTGGTGTTTACTTCTGTTTCCAAGATGTCCGACAATGAACACTCGATCCCTGTTTTGGGGGACTCCGAAATTTTTGCTGTTAAGTACCTGCCATTCAACTCCATACCCCAGATCGGCGAGAACCCCAAGAATTGTCTGGAAAGTTTTCCCGCCGTCATTAGATAGTAGACCTGCAACGTTCTCAAGTAGTACATATCGGGGTTTTTTTTCAGCGCAAATCCTTGCGATCTCAAAAAAGAGTGTTCCCCGAGTCTCGTCAAATCCTCGCCCTTTTCCCGCCACGCTGAATGATTGGCAAGGAAATCCCGCAACCAACAGACCAAAGTCGGGGAGCTCATCCCCTCGAATGTTAGTTGCGTCTCCGTAATTTTTAACCCCTTCAAATTTTTCCTCGTAGATTGATATTGCGAACTTGTCGACCTCTGAGAACCCAACGAGCTGGTGATCTAATCTGGATCGTGCTAATCCTAATTCAAAGCCACCAATTCCCGAGAACATACTAAAAACATTCACTGCCTGACGATCTGACCGTTCTCGTCGATCCCTGCTGCCTGTCTCATGTATTTCTTGGTCACCTCTTCAGTCATCTCGATCAACTGGCTCTGTGTTAAGCTTCCGCGATCATAGCTCTCCATTAATCCTCTGTGCTCTTTTTGCATTGCTTCGGCTGCTTGTTTGATTTTGTTCATGTCTGTACCTCTCTATTAATAAGATAGCATAGATCAGCGTTAAAGTGTAAACTAATTAGATCTATTTTATGATTGGGGGGACTTTTTACAGTCCCCCCACAATTCATTTTTCCTCCCTCTTGATCGTGAAAGCTCCAGCGTACATTTCACCGTTGTCGTGATAAAACCAGCGGCGACCCTTGCACCAATTGCAGCCTCGGTAACGCTTGATTTTATCGAGTATGTCCTTGATCTCTTCCGCCGTCATCGTTTTGATTTTTTTGGTTGTTAACTCCCAAAACAAATCAGAAAGATGTACGTCAGAGTCAAAGTCATTACTTTCATCAAGCTGAAACCATAACTTTCGATCCTTGCCGACGACATGATCCCAGTCGATCTCGTCGGAGAACCTTGATGGATCCAGCTCGTCGGCTCTGAAGATCAGAGCCTTCCGAATGGGCGTAGACTTTGATCTACTCATCATTACTCTCGAAGGTCTAAAATTTCGAAACTAGTCCGAGAACCTTCAATCTAATTAAAGCATAGTGCTGTCAAAGTGTCAACCACTAATTTGATATCTAGATAATCTGCGGCGTTTATGTCTAGTAGACATAAAACCGTCAATTGATTGTTTCACGTGAAACAATTCACTCTTTTTATTATGTCAATGTTTCACGTGAAACATTGATCTTATGTTTACAAGACATAAACTACTAGTTTTATCAAAACCCAAGAAAGCGGTTTGCATTATGACGGCATCCATGGTAGATTGATAGTGGAGGACAAAGAAATGACACCAGACCCATACAAGCTCGAAATGATTCACGAGAACAATAGACAACTACGAGAGATGAGAGCCCTCGACAACGATATCAGGATCAAAAGGGAAACCGCCGCAATAGTTCGATACCTCGAAAACATCGCCAACGCCAAAACCGCAGATAGTGCAGAGTATGCGTTCGACGCACATGTGACCGACGACAGAGGCGAAATGATTGACTTCGAGACGTACTGGGAGCATGTGCAGCGGGCGATCGAGACCAATGGCCAGAAATTCCCCGACGAACGATATGCGCCACTTTATCGGGCATACACTGCCATGAAACAAACAGCCGATCGGTTAGGGATACCGATCAGCGGCTAGGACGATCGCTCAAGGGTTCCCTTGATGATCTTGATCTGGTCAATCACCAGTTCGATCGCGGTTTGCTCGGCGTAGTCTTTAGGGGTGAAGTCTCTCCGGCTTCTGTTGTAATAAAATTCTAGCTCGTCGATCAGTAGCTTCTCGATTTCGTCCAGCTTTTGAGACACGTCGATCCGCTCCTGGTTCTGCACTAATAGACACCAATCCCAGCTGTGTCACCTTTTGCCTTGAGAGCCATGGCCAGTGCCATCACTGTGTCGTCGTGGCTTCCGGTCATTGCCTCATAGAAGACATGATTCCGCGTGGTCGTATAGGTGAAGTCGTTCAACTCCTGAATGATCTCCGTGTTGGCTGGGATCCCAACTTCGCCACGGTGGATCCTTGACATGAGAAGAGTCATCAATTGTTGCTTGCTCGTGGTTGTGAATTTGAACCCCTCAACTTGTGGGTATCGCCTTTGAAGGTCCTCCACAAGTGGATCGCCTACTCCGCTTGAATCAATAACGCAATCCGGCGATCCTTCATATTCGCAACTTTCGATCTCAATGATCTCTTTTGTTTCTGCCCAGTTTCTCTTGAATCGAAAATACGCCGCCACATTGTTGTCTTCGTCAAGGCCGATCCCGCACGTGTAGTCCTGAGACTTGCCCAAGTCCCAACCCCACGCCACCACGGGTTTCGTGCTCATGCTTTCAATTGTACATTTCCGAATGTACTCGAACCCGAACGGATTGCCCTGATCCTCGGATGGCTCTGCTAGATAGAGTTCACGAAAAACTTGATCCGGTAGCATTTTTCGAGCACTTTCGATCTCTGCTTCGGTAATAATTCCACCGATCACCGCGTCGTACGCTGTCAACTTTGAATAGCTCAGATCCTCGTCAGCTCCAAGTTCTGCACGCCTGCAAAGCTGATAGAACCAATTCCGACGGCCTTGAACGTTTCCAATTAACACCCCCTGACCACCACCAGGGATCGAGCTCGTCGCGGTCAATGTTGAGCGACCTGCAAAAAATGCGGCTTCTGTCATGCGTGTACTTTCGTCGTATACAATGGCAAACGCGTCATTTCCAAATATCGAGTCTGGTCGTTCAGCTGATTTAAAAGTCAACCGGCTCCCCAGAACATTGGTGATCGTCATTTCGCTGTCGTTCTTGTGGGCGATCCACTTTGCATCTCTGAACGCTGCGATCGCTCTTCGGTACATAACCCGCGCTTGGCTGTAGACCGGAGACAACCATGTGAAATCCCGATCGCGACCTCCTACCCCATAGGGACCCATCATGTCGCAGATCCAAAGCAAAGCCCCGACAGATTTCCCCGCCTTGGTCGAAGCTTCGATTAATTTGAAGCGTGGGTTTTTTGCCGCTTCGAAACTGCCGCTGGGATAGAATGCGAGCCGCTGCGCGTCGTACATCTTCTCACTGAAGATCGGCATTTGTCCCAAGGCTCCAGAGGTCGGGCGGGTCGCGTTTGTCGCCGTGTCGACGCTCTCAGAGCCTCGATTTTTTCCGGTTTCACTCTTTAACGACATAGATCGGACCCTCTGGGTCTTTGAATAGGAATTCGATCCCGAATGGCTGCGGAGGTGCTGCGAGGTTCATCTTTTTGTTTTGCATTGCGACGGTGTAGAAATCGTTCCGCCCCTCTGCTTGGGTCGACTCGACATAATACGTACATCTTGAACTATTGTGCCACATGATCGATCCAAGTGCGTAGTTTGTCTCGCTCTTTGCGTCCTTGTTGGTTCTTGATGCCTTTGTTGTGTGTCCTAGCGTGATAGTTGTGACCCCCTGTTCCATGCACCTTTGAAGTGCGCGAAAATACGACAGAGCCGCGTCGCTATCGTTTGGATCGTTGCCGCATGCAAGCGCACCACTGTCAACAAGCAAGACCTCAATGCGGGCACTCTCGATTTGCGCCAGAACTTTTTCGATCTGCTCGTTCAAAGATACACCCATAGCGGGCAAGTAATAGATCCGCCCTTCCGGAACTGCATCGATCCCCGCCATCCCTTCAATTAATCGATCCTGGTAATCCAACCAACTGTCTTCAAATGCTTCGTAGTCCAGAACCAAACAATTGCGAGGTCGGTCAATACCGAAGCCGAGCCAGTTCTGACCCGTCGCCAAGTGCAACAACATCGAATGAGCTGTGAGCGTTTTGAGGTTTGCACCAGTTCCAAACAACATAGTGGACGCGTTCAATGGAATGAACCCGTCGATCAACCATCTGTGTTTTTGTCTGTCTTTGTATTTTGCCAAGTCGATCGCGCTGTTGCTTTCTGCATCAACCAACGCTTCCGAAGCCAGCGAAACGGAACGCGGCACGATTGTCGCCCAGTCGATCTCGTCGCTGAATGCTGATTCGCATTCCCTCCGGAGCGCAGTGATCCCGCTGCTGCTCTTTAGATTGATCCGGCGTTTTAATTTGTGGTTCTCGGTCAAAATTGCTGAGTGTGGTGGCGTCAAGGTTAGATCCGCATCAAGTCGACCACGCTGCGATCTCATGTTTTCCCACAAAAACACCACCGATCCACCGGTTTCAGATAATTCCAAAGGGATCGAAACCTTGATCGCATCGGATCGAATGTGCTCTATTGCTGGACCTTCTTGACTGCTTATTTCCTCCGCAGTGTGACCCAGCTCAAACCAGTCGTACGCGTCCCCCTTGAAGGGCAAGCCAGCCGGAGCCAATAAACGGATCGATCTGGCTACTGTTCGGAGCTCTTGACGCAAGAACAGCATGAATTGACGACCTTGTGGGTCGTTGTCCGGCCACAACCAAACCTCGCGATCCTCCAATGGTGCTAATGTTTCCCGACTGAATGAACGCTGACCGGCTCCGCCTCCAGCAGTGCAAGCGTTCAGGCCATGATCGCGCAATGCGTCAACCGCTCTTTCACCCTCTGCAATAATGATCGGCTTGTCATCGCTGGGATCTATGAACTGCGTCCCATACAGTGGGAGCCGCTCGATCCGGAGGTCTCCCAATCCTTCGGCATATGTCCCAGCCGGAACACGCCATCGGATCTCTTTGCCGTCGGGTCTGTCCCATCGGCCATGAATCGCAAGAACTTCGTCGCCCGTTTTGTACTCCCATTCGATTGTCGGCGCGTCCGATTCTGTGCGGCTAAATGGGTTCGCGTAATTTTGAACCGGTGGTGTGATTCTCTCTTCCTGCTCTTCTTTTTTATCTTCCCAAAGTCCCATCGCTCGTAATCCCTCGATCGCTTGTTCTTGTGTACAGAATCCAGCCTTGCAGTTGAATAAAACCTTCCCCTGTTTCTCAGACACAGAGAACGAAGGATTACGATCCTCACGTGATCCCCTTCCTGAGCCGCAATTGATTGGACACGGAGCAAGACCCCCCGACGGGCGCAACCCTCTAGGAGTTCGACCCCGTGCCGCGTAGAGCTGATCAATTATTTCCCTAGCTGACGGATTCATGTTTTCGCAATCCTTGAGGAATCCACGGCTGCTCTTTGTGCATGACATCGGGACCCAATGTCCCGACAATGTTCGCATCCTCTCCGATCGCCCTGATCAACATGTAAAGCCGTTGACGCGAGATCGGATTCAAGCTCTTCCCCACCATTGATTTGTTGTTGCCGATGACCGGCCAAAGATAGTAAGAATAATGAGGCCTAACAGCTCCAAGCCCCTCAGAGCTCGACAAGTAGAAATTCAAGTGGCTCCGCGCATTCTCATCCAGATCGATCGTGACTTGGCTCATCTCGTCGCCTACGTTGTAGGCCGTCGCAAGTTTTTCGTCGTCAAATACGATCTGCCCCAATTTGAGCGTTCGGATGTGTTCCGGCCTCACGTGCTTGTTTTTCGGTCTTGGGCTCATTAGCATGCTCACAAGCGCAGCATTCCGCAGTTTTAGCGGTACATTATCCCCCGATCTTGAGGCTGCCCCCTGGATCGCTCGTTTTTCCTCTGCGTCAAGCGGTAGGACTCGTTTGTTGCTGCCGTCCTCAGAGGCGAACCAATCGCGCCAATGCTCGTAAATGTTCCCGCTTTTGACAGCGTTGAATTCTTCAAGAGCATCCGGACACGTTTGCAACTGTCGCACCATGAAAGATCGCGCCGCTAGGATCTGATCGCGTCGTGCTCGGACAGAGTAGCCGCGATCAACTAGCCACTGATCGAACTTGCCCAAGTAATCACCCAAAACCGGAGGTGCTGCGCTTTGCTTATCCATTCTCTGCAACCTTTCGAGAGACTTCGCGATCCCAGTCTTCAACGGGCATTTCCCAATTGCAATAACTAGGCTTCCCCGTTTGCTCGTTTATCTCTGCGGTCTTGTTCCAGCATGCGATCACGTTTTCGCCTTTGTATTGTCCAAACCTTGAAACGCAATCGTGAAGGTTTAATTCGTACTCGCTGCCGGATTCAGTACAGCCGAAGTTCGCCTTGTTTGTACAACTGAAAAATTCCGCCCCCTCGACTTGGTTCGGGTTATTGCTCCGCGGTTTCTCGATCCGCGTTTCCGGTTTGCGTTGGGTGCTTTGCGGAATTCCTGAGTTTGTCCCCCCGTTCTTGACTGTGCTCATTTCCTCCCGACTTGGGCGCGTTCCGGTTTCTTTTGCAAGTGCTCCATATATGTCCGCATTAGCCAGAGCGCGTCCGATCGCCGAAGTTTCCCCGTTTTCTGTGTACTTATCTATTGCCCCTCCAGACTCCTCGCGGGCGTACCCTGTCGCAAGTGGTGCATTTGCAATTTGATCGTCACGGTTCGCAAAAAGCGAAGCCTTGATCGTCACATGATTGTCTGATTCTGAGTGGATAGACGTTACAATCCGCCCCGTCTCAAATCTTTGATAGTAAATTGTAATTCTGTCTTTAACTAATTCGTATTCTGAAAGGTCCCAAGCCATGATATCTCCTCTTTTAATTGTATAGCTCTAGATCGTCATAAGCTGCGAAGATTACACTGTACACCTGAGCAAGCAAGCCCTGATTCTGGGCATATGCAAGCGAGCGACAGCCAAACGTTCCACACTTGATCGTTTCTGTTTTTTTATTAATAACCCAATCAACTTCACAGAAAAAACAATACCGCCAAAAGTTTGGATCTTTGTTTTTTGTTCTGTCTAAGAATTGATCGAGCCGTTCGGCGAATTTAATCTTTGCCATCAAGCCTCTCGTCGTTTTGATTCCAAAGACCGAGATCGATGGCTTCGCGAATAGAAACGATGACGGCTTCCATGTCGTCGATCGTTTTCGCAATTCCCGCGATTTGTTCCCCGCTGATGTCGTCACGATCCACCGCAGCCGCGACCGAATCCCGAAACGATTCCAAGCCCTGACTGATTGCATCAGCGATCGGAATGTCGGCGGGTTTCCATAATGTCCGCGCAGAGAAGTCGATCACCTTTAAGCAGTCGCCAAAAAGACGCGAATCTTCTCTGTTTGTGGATTGCGCTTCGTTATAGGACAAGATCGCCCTTTCTAATATTTCAACCGGCGAACCGTCGCGGATATCCGCCGCCGCTGTAATTGTTATCTCTTCTGTCGTAAATGCCAATTTGCACCTCCGAATTCTATGCTACCTGCAACACGTCAAAGCTGCAACCGGATCAAGACAAAAGCAACGAATTGGGTGTATCATTAGGGAATGACAGACAAAACCAAAGATCCGGCAGCTGTAAAGCGCGGAAAAAACAACAAAAAAAGGTCGAAAAAAGTGGAGTTAGAATGGGGGAAACGGCTAGGCGTCCGACGACTGGACGCCATAGCCGGAGCCGGTTCGAGACAGACAGATCTAAGATATACCGACGCCGAAGGTCGCGTTTTTGATATCGAGATCAAGCAACGAATCCGGCCTACTTTCTCACTTTACGACGAGGCAGTTCTAAAGGCTGCCGAAGGAACGATCCCAGTGCTAGGGCTTGAGATCAGAAAGCCGCACCGGAACACACGACTGATCATAATGAGCCGCGAAGACTTCGCGGAACTAGTGGGAGCACAAAGGGAGAGAGATGATGATCCAGATCGAGAAGCGCATAATTCAGAGGACGGACAACCACCCCAATCAATCCTTTACGGATAACATAGCCGACTACATAACGATCCACGAAACTGCAAACACCGCGCCGACTGCAACAGCCGAAAGCCACGCAAGTTGGCTATTTCGCGATGACGGAACAGGTGCACCATACAGTTGGCATTACAGTGTTGATCAGGATTCGATCTTCCAAAGCTTGGAAGACCATCAAGCCGGATGGCATGCTGGTGACGGGTCGGGACCTGGTAACACTCGCAGCATCGGGATCGAGCTTTGCATATGTGACGGTCACGACTTCGAGAAAACAAAAGATCGCGCCGCTGCGCTCGTTGCACATCTTGAGAACAAAGGGCACGGGAAATTGGGCGTTGTTCCTCATCAACATTGGAGTGGGAAAAATTGCCCGACTCGGATCCTAGAGTCCGGAACGTGGGATGATTTTATCAAGAGAGTAGCAAAAGCAAGGAAAGCAGAAGCAAAGAGCGAAGCAGCTCCGCCAGTTATCGAACGGCCACCAGCCCCGCGACCAGCTCCACCGCCGCAATTGCCGCCAACACCAAATCTATCCCCACCAAGAGCCCAAGCACAAAATACCCCAGCTCCACAGCCTTCATTGATTCAAGGAACTCGAACGCTTAAGAAGGGATCTGTAGAGGTCGCAACGACCGGATCGACTGGGGGTTTCATGGCTATTTTGTCAGGCTTGGGGGTGAACATAGACATGGAAATATTGATCGCGGTCATGATTGCCGTCCCTCCCTTGCTTCTTGCCGGTCGTCGATTATTGCGCGACCTGATAAGCACGATCCGCGAATTGCGATCGGCTTTCACATTCAACGACTGATCAGCGATACGTTCCATAACCTCCGCCGTATACGTCCGGCGGCTTGCTTAATCTAATATCGAATTCGTCCTCAATCTCTTCGAGTACCGAAATAAAATACTGGTGATCGGCATGCACGTTATCAACGGATTGCTCTAGTAGTGAGAGCGTTAATTTGATGCTTTGGATACTTTTAGCAACCCCATTTTGCTCCGCCGTTTCGGTGTATAAATAAAACAAAGTCCCCATTTCGAACGCTTGCAGATCGGCAATTGCGATCTCCAACAAGGTCAACCGCTCCGAAATATCCACAAGCTGACCCTCGATCTCTTCGTGTACGTAATAGGAAAGCCCAGAGATCTCAAGTTCAAGAGTTGACTCGCCAAAGCTGTTAACCTCAAGGATGCGCCCAGCTTGCTCAAGTTGCGCCTCGATTTTTTCGATCTTCTCTTTTGATTCGCTGACGTTGTTCGCCATCGTGAACACATACCCAAAACCGGCAATGATAACCGCGACGACTGGGATCATCGACGAAACGAGTGCAACATTATCGCGGAGGAATGATTTTTTTGGTGGCATTTTTTAAAATCCTAATTTTGCTGTTCCGAGCTTCGCCGAACCGATCACGAAGTTCGCGCCGACTTTGCCCGTGGTGCTGTTTAATTTTAGCGTGCATTCAAAATCGCCGCCCGCCCTGAACGAATACGCGATCCCAATAATAAAATGATCCTGACTCAAAGTTCCGGATCCTGGTGGACTGAACTGGATCGTGCACAGCTGACGGAGCTCGTAGGAAAGGGATAAAATCATCAATGCATTGTTTGCGCGTGGCCTGATCTTCACTTCGCGAATTCGTAATTCCGCCTCTGCAAATTGGTCAAGAGCTAGCAAAGCGAGCGAACTGGTGTCTGCATTATTCTGGAGCAGCAATCCGCCCTTCGTCAATGATCGCAGCCCGTAATCTGATATAGAACCGGTTGAGCTTTGCACCTGCTGCGCTAACCCCTCGCTTGTATAGGCGATATTGTTCTTAATCAGATCAGACGCATATTCGATCGAAATATCGGTCAAAGGTAGCGCAGCCGTTCCAAGCGTCCCGATATTCGTCTTTTTATCCAGTGCCGCCGCGTCTTCAAAAACTAGCGAATTCTCGCGATCTGCAAAAATCGCAGCTGTGTCGACCCCTTCGGAGTACGCAATGTTATGTAAAGTAGATAGGGTTGGCGATCGGCTGTAGGCTTTGGATTGCATTAAGTGAATTCCAGGGTCAATTGATCGATCCGTTAAGTTGATCGAATCAAGGATCGATAATACTTGCTGACCAGATAGCCCCGCGCTCGGCGTGTCTGTGAACTCAGTGTTCCCCACGTCAAAAAGTAGATCACTAGCTAACGCGGTAGCTGTAGCGTCCCCCTTATTTGGACCCGATGGGACATATCCAAACTCCCAAGATCTGATTGTTCCCTTGAATATGGGGTACGAAACTGAGTCATACACCGCGAACAAGCGGATCATCCTTCCAGGTTTTACGTTGGGGTAATAACTTGAGCTTGTATAGCTCGGATCTAGCTCCCGATTTAAATTCGAAAATACGACTTTACAATGACCCGATTGAAACTGCTCAAGCTCGCGGTTTTTCCCCCTTGTCACTCTCACTTCTCTCACCAGAGACGACAGATCCGAGTACGTTGCAGCCGGATCACCCAATCCACTGACCCCGATCGTGAAGTCGCCAAGCGACGCCTCGCCCCAGTCGGGACCCGCTGGAAATCGAACTTCACATTTGATTGTCGGAGCTGCGACCGTTGCCATTGCTAACCCTCCGAATTCGTCAACATTTGCTGACCGCCGACACCGTTGGCGGCTCCGGCCTTGTTGACTGCTTCGGCTATCTTCTGACCAATCTCGCCAGAATAGAACACTTCACCGTCGACGTTGATCGTCAGATAGACGTCCTCGCCCTTGTGTTGTTGCCCCGTGAAAATCGGCGATCCTGTTCGTGCCAAATAATTGCCCGTCCCGAATGTGTTTTCCAGAAGTTGAAATTCTGGCCGTGCCTTCATTGCCTTTTGTGTTTCCTCAACCGTCGCCCTTGCCCAGTTGGTCGCGCTCGCTTCGCCAAATCGCTCGTCTAATTCCCGATCTGTGTAATACCTTTCTAAGTTGCCCGAATCTCGAATACTGCGAATTTGAGCCGCTTGGAAAACCGTCGCAACTTGTGCAGCAGACATTCCGACCAAGCTGCCAGCACCCGCGATTTCCTCCATACTCTTGCCCATAAGACTCACTTGGATCTTGCTGATCTTCATTTGGCGATCGGCTTCTTTGGCTTGCTGAATTCGTAATTCCTCGATCGCTTCTGCGGCTTTGTTGTCTTCCGTCACTCGAATGTTCTCGATCGCTGCTGCTGCGTCCGCGACTTGCTTCGCCCAAGCTGTCTGGACATCTTCGAAAGACATGGAACCGTCAAGCAATGCCTTGTTGAATTCCGCCATTGCTTCATTCACTTCAGATTCGATCGCCGCTAGCTCTGCGCTTTTTTCCGCTGTTACTCCGAATGTTTCGCTTGCGATCCGTGACGCCTCGCGCAACCCTCCAAGATCATCCTTGAGAATCGAGACTTGCGAATTGACTGATAATTGGTGCTCTTCGTATTGCTCAACAGCCGCGACCATATCATTGATCGCGCTTGCTTGTAATTGTGTTTCACTGGCTAAAAATGCCGAGTCGCGCAAAACTTTCCGATATCGTGCCGCGCCGGTCATACCGGTCGGAGCCTCCAATTCACCACCCGCGATCCCAGTCATGCCGCGAAAGCGTTCGAGAACGTGCCGCTGTGTTTCTGCTTGCCTGTATGATCCTGTTCTGTCTTTGTTTGCCAAGCTCGCGAGCATTTCATTAATGAAGCCTCCCGCCTTGTGTGTTCCCACAGCACCGCCCAATTGTACGCGCTTATAAAATTCTTCCATTCCGTGCCATGCCCCTGTTGGCATGTATTGCTGATCGCGAACACCGCGCCCGCCTCCTATCAAAACTTCCGGAGCGTCTTGGAACATTTGCGTGTAATACCCGCCCTGCACATGACTCCAGCGACCCGATCCAGCTTCCCCCCTGTACCCGCTCCGCTTTGGCAATACCGCCTGTGCAATGTTTTCAGGGAGTGCGTTGAACGCGTCAACAGCATCGACAAGAAAGCCCACCCCGTCGGCGACCAGTCCGATCCCCCTGGCGATTGCCGGAAGTGCAACTTCGCCAAGTTCGATCAGTGAGATCTTGACGTCGTTGATACTTTGGTCAATCTGGAAACCAAGGCTTTCCTTGACTAGTCCAAAAGCTTGGGTAGTCGCTCCAGCTGCCTCGTTCATGTCTTGCAATGCAGAAGTCACAGCGGGAGCGTTTTGGTCTCCCGTTATCAACAGCGCACCGTTCAACGCCTCAACGCGTGTAAATAGATCGCGAAATTCGGTGTCTGTCATTGATTCGCGCAAGGTCTGCATGATCTCCGATGTTGATCGGCCTTCGGCAATCAAGTCGGTGAAGCTCTTGTTGAGGTTGTCCTTAAGTGCGATGTTCAGCTTACTCGACGATCTCATTGCGGCAGTCATGACAGCTTGGATCTTCGTCATCGATCCAGCAGTGTCACCTGTACGCTGGGTCATAATCGCAACTTGCGATGCGATGTCCTCAAAAGAAACGCCCAACGCCGCCGCTGAGGGCAGCACCGTCGAGATGGATTGACTGAGTTGGGGTAAAGTCGTAACGCCTTGTTTAATGACCGTAAAAAGGATGTCTGACGCCTTTTGCGCGTTGATCGTTTCCTCACCGTACACGTTGACAATCTGAGACAAGACGCCAACAGAAGACTGGAGATCGCTGGCTCCCGCCGTTGCTGCTTTTGCAGCAGTGTCCATAAAGGTTAGAACGTTATCTTGGGGGACCCCCGCTGACAATGCATCGTATAAGCCGCGAGTCGCATCTTGCGCGTTGACGTTCATGGTGCGCGAGAATTTGAGCACGTCCGAATTCAGCTGTCCAAATGCTTCCTTGGATGCTTTCGGGATCAGAGTCCGGACTTGTCCCATGCCTTTGGAAAAGTCCGCCGCCATTTTGACCGACGTCACTGCCGCCGCAGTTCCGATCGCCGCCACACCGATCGCGCCAGCTTTCCCCATCTTGCCGAATTTGCCCGCGATATTGTCGGCAGTCTTTCCGACTTTTTCGAGTTTTTTCGAAGCCTGATCGCGGGCTTTTATAGTTAGAACAACATCATTGCCAGCCATTTGCCTATTTGTCCTTGTGTAGTTCCATATTACCAGCCTCAGCGACGGCCACCATGCGAAGGATCGATGTTGGCTCGTTAAGGATCACCGAGGGGGGGACGGAGTAGCGTTGCGCCAATCCATCGATCATGGTTGCATGAATTAATTCTCGCGGTTTACTAGTCACACGGATCCCGCCTTTCCCGTCGGATCTTTCATGTCCAGATCCTACGGTGATCCATTCTTGGATTCTTGATCTAAAGGGTCCGGCACATCCGAAACCACAGCGAAATATTCCGCCATTATTTTGGAAGCAATGGACGGAGGAACGGTAAAAAATCCAGCCTTGTCAGGTTTGATCCTTTTTCCGTCCTCCCCTTGCAGATTCCAGTCGACAAGAATCGACTCTGAAAAAATGGTGAAAGCGTCGCGGAGCGTCCCACTACTAACCCCCTCTTCGCTTCCTGCAAGATTGTCCTGAAGATCCAAAAAAGTCGACAGAGGAATGTCGAGCCGACAAGTTAATTCGAGCCCCGCGATCTCCTCAATCTCTTCGAATTTCAGGGTTACGTTTCGTCTTTGTAGCGCAAATCCATCAGACATTTAAT
>VTLG01016425.1_pt1 | contig 31273 bp, 13 predicted proteins | sample 4694571 | NCBI WGS metagenome assembly VTLG01 (sample SAMN12604809, study PRJNA352737) | marine metagenome | biome: ENVO:00000447; feature: ENVO:00000209|ENVO:00000569|ENVO:01000036; material: ENVO:00002151; isolation source: viral sequences binned using virsorter ...
CTGGTAGAGGATGTAGTTATATCTTTTTAAAGAATTTTGTACAGTTATGTTTTGACATGGTACAGAATGGAATGTCTATACAGATTAGTCAAGACTATTCCTCTATGGTTAACTTTGCTAGATGTAAGGTTCTTGGTGCTAATGTTCTTAGAGGACCAAAGCAAGTACCTTGGGATGGTAAACTTGAGTATGACTATCAGTTATGGATAGACTCTGATATTGTCTTTACTACAGAAAAGTTCTGGCAGTTATGTGATATGGCAGTTCCTGCAGAGGGTGATGAAAGACCTATTTCAGCTGGTTGGTATGCTACTGAAGATGGCACAACCACCTCAGTTGCTCACTGGTTAGAGGAAGATGATTTCAGAAAGAATGGTGGTGTAATGAATCATGAGACAGTTGAAAGTATCTCTAAGCGTAGAAAGCCTTTCACAGTAGACTACACAGGTTTTGGTTGGGTACTAATTAAAAAGGGTGTCTTTGAGAACCTTCCTTATCCTTGGTTTGCTCCTAAGATGCAAGTCTTTGAATCTGGGGCAGTACAAGATATGTGTGGTGAGGATGTTTCATTCTGCTTAGATGCTATTGAAAAGGGTGAGGAGATATGGTGTGATCCTCGTATTAGGGTCGGACATGAAAAACAAAGAGTTATCTAGGAGACCTCTAATGACACTATCAAAACAAGTACAAGACTCATTGGATGAGGCACTAGCATCACTAAGAAATGCTCTTGCCTTTGCAGCAAGAAATGAAGAACCTTATGTAAGTAAGCACATTGCTGATTTGATGCATTCTATAGAGAATATTAAACACGTCACTAATCTAATGGCGATCTCTGATAAGGTAATGAAAGATTTAAATTTAGAGGAGGAAAACTAATGCCAGTCCGAAAATCTCTCTCTGGTGGTGATTATGTAGAAACCATACCTAAAAAGACTTATCAAGGTAGGGGCAAACACACCAAATATGCAGCAACAAGTTCCAATAAACCTAAAAAAAGGTATAGAGGACAAGGAAGATAAGAATGGAGACCTAAGGGTCTCTTTTTTTATGATAAATAACTTATATTTACTAAGTTTTCATGCCTATAGAAAGGATTAGTAGGGGATTTAAGGACATTAGTATGTCTTTTGAGGTAAATCCCATTACAGATGACATTATAGGTGTCAAAAATGACACTGCAATAGCACGTTCTATCAGAAATTTAGTACTTACTACTCCTGGTGAAAGATTTTTTAATGAAAGTTTAGGGTCAGAAGTGAGTCAAGTCCTTTTTGACACCCTTGATGATATTTCTGCTGCTGTTATTAGAGATGAAATTGAGCAAACCATCATTAGATTTGAACCTAGAGTCAAATTAAGTGATGTAAAGGTGGAACCTGACTTTGATAACAATGAATTTAATGTAACTGTCTCCTATAACATCATAGGAATTGATGCTTTACCTCAACAATTAAACTTTGCACTACAGCCTACAAGATAAATGGCACTAGTAAACTTTACAGATTTAGATTTCGATCAAATAAAGACCTCATTGCAGGATTATTTGAGAGAAAATTCGAATTTTAGTGATTATGATTTTGAAGGATCTAATCTTTCTAACATAATTGACGTATTAGCATACAATACATATATCTCCTCATACAATGCTAATATGATTAGCAATGAGGTTTTCATTGATAGTGCTACTTTAAGAGAAAATGTAGTAGCATTAGCAAGAAATATTGGGTATACACCTAGATCTAGGACTTCTGCAAAGGCAATAATTTCATTTTTTGTAGATACAACTGGATTTACTACTAAACCTGTCACGATTACCCTTAAAAAGGGCATTGTGACCACTTCTGCATCAGTGTTTGGGTCAGAAAGTTACTCATTTTGTATCCCAAGTGACATATCAGTACCAGTAGTTGATGGAATTGCTACTTTCAACAACGTTACAATCTTTGAAGGGACATTTTTAAACTCTAATTTCACTGTTACATCAGATTTACCTGCTCCGCCATCAAGATATATCCTAGAAAACTCAAATATTGACACTTCTACCCTTGAAGTTAATATAAGAGAGACTGAATCGAGCACTTCTTCCAAAAAATACGTATTTTCTGACACTTTAATAGAAGTTACCTCCTCTTCTAGAGTATATTTTCTTCAAGAAATTGAAGATCAGAGATATGAGATCATTTTTGGTGATGGAGTCTTTGGAGAAAAGTTAAAAGCACTCAATTATATTGAAATTTCCTATATTACTAGTAACGGAAGTGCAGCAAATGGAATTTCTTCCTTTAATTTTAATGGAAGATTGGTAGATAACAATAATAACCTTATTAGTACAGGAATTTCTATACTTTCCACTGTAAGTGAGTCTGTAGGAGGTAAAGAAATTGAATCAGTAGACTCAATTAAGCGTTATGCACCTAAAGTTTATTCTACTTACAATAGAGCAGTTACTGCAGGTGATTATGAGGCACTAGTTCCTAAAATTTACCCAGAAACTGAGTCAGTTTCTGTTTTTGGAGGTGAAGAATTGGTTCCTCCTCAATATGGAAAGGTTTTTATTACTATAAAACCATTTTATGGTCCATTTGTTCCAGATTCCATCAAAAATAACCTCAATGAACTCTTAAGAAAGTATTCTGTTGCTGGAATTGTTACTGAAATCTTAGATTTGAAATATTTGTATGTTGAAACTCATATTAATGCATATTATAACACTAGTTTAGCTGCAAATTCAGATGCAGTGAAAGCAGTAGTATTAAATAATATTTCAACCTATGCAGATTCCTCTGAAATGAATAAATATGGTGCGAAATTTAAATATAGTAAATTTCAAGCTGTTGTAGACAATAGTAATGATTCAATAACTTCAAATATCACTAAAATTGAAATTAGAAGGGATTTGAAACCTTTATTAAATCAAAATGCAGAATATGAACTTTGTTTTGGTAATTCTTTTTATATAAAGAATACTAATGGTTATAATATCAAATCATCTGGATTTAATATTTTTGGAATTGCAGAAACTGTTTATTTAAGTGATATTGCTTTTAGTAATAGAAAAACTGGAAGATTAATTCTATTTACATTAACAGGAAGAAAGAATGCTAATATTATTTCTAATAATGTTGGTACTATTGATTATGTTAAGGGTGAAATATTAATTAAACCTATTAATATAGTAGGAACATCTAAACATATTCAAGATATTCCTATAATAGAAATTTCTGGATGTCCTAAATCTAATGATGTTATTGGATTGCAGGATTTATATCTACAATTGGATATTAACAATAGTACTGTAGATATGATTGCTGATAATATTAGTTCTGGTGATAATACTTCAGGTACTCTTTATACAGCTACTTCAAGTTATGTGGCTGGTGATATAGCTAGATTAACAGAAGATGAAAGGGCAAATACCTCCCTTCTATCCTCAGATACATATGTATTAGGATCTTCTAATATGCCACAGGCCGCCCCACAATACTAATATCAATGCCAGAAAATACAAGAGTCAAAATTAGTTCAGTTGTTAAAAATCAACTGCCAGATTTTATAAGAGCAGATTTTCCTCTTGCTGGTGAATTTTTAGCGCAATATTATACTTCGTTGGAGAGCCAAGGGTCTACATTAGATGTTTTACAAAATATTGACAAATATATTAAAGTTGATGAATTGACAGATTTGATAGAGACTACAACTCTATCATCTAATGTAGGAATTTCTGATAATACCATATCTGTAGAATCTACTACTGGATTTCCTGATTCTTATGGATTACTTGAAATAGATTCTGAAATTATTACATATACTGGAATTACATCAACTTCCTTTACTGGGTGTGCTAGAGGGTTTAGTGGAATTACGACATATAAAAGTCCAACTAAATCAGATGAACTTCTTTTTTCTACATCAGGAATTTCTACGCATTCTTCTGGAACTTCAGTTAATAATTTAAGTATTAGATTTTTACAAGAATTTTATAAAAAAGTAAAATCTCAGATTACACCAGGATTCCAAGAAAGAACACTATCCAGTGATATTGATAAAAGATTATTTATTAAACAATCAAAAGATTTTTATTCATCTAAAGGTACTGACAAATCCTTTGAAATTTTATTTAGAGCTCTTTATGGAGAAGATGTTGAAGTAATTAAACCACGTGATTTTCTTTTTATTCCCTCTGATGCTGATTATAAGATCTCAAAGCAAATTGTAGTAGAAGCTCTTGAGGGAGATCCTTCTGATTTAATTAATAGAAACTTATTTCAAGATAATGTATATGGATTACCTAAAGCTAATGGATCTATTAGCGGAGTAGAAAAAATAGCAAGAGGTGAAAAATCATATTATAGATTAAGTTTAGATTATAATAAAAAAGATGATAGGATAAGTGGAGAATTTTCTATACATCCTAATACTAAATTAGTAGATTCTGTTTCTGTAGGTTCTACTGTTTTGTCAGTAGATTCTACTGTAGGATTTGGAACTACTGGAACCTTAATTGCTAGTTATGAGGATGGAACCTTTAATTCTATAACATATGATTCTAAATCTTTAACTCAATTTTTTGGATGTAGTGGAGTAGATAAATCTCTTTCTTCTACTCAAGATTTAAGATTAGATGCATTTGCTTATGGGTATTCTGGAGTAGGAACTGCTAATGTAGTGAAAGTTAGAGTAACTGGAGTTCTATCAGATTTAAATTTAGAATTTGATTCTACTTATTATAATGAACCTGACAGTTTTATAGAACCTAAAGGTTTAGGATCTATTTCTAAGAGTAAAATAACCGAAAACTTATATACTAATATTTCTGTTACATATAACGTAGAATCTATAGAATTAGTAGACTCTTCAAACTTTACTTATAAGTTAAATTTAGATAATAATCATAACTTTATAGTAGGAGATAATGCTCTTATTAATAGCGTTCCATGTGATATTATTTCTCTTATTAGTTCTAAAGAAATTTTAATTAAAGGATCTGGAGAATTAAACCCTAATGTAAGTTATAGAATTCAAAGATTATTATCTAAAGCTAATTTAAGTAATTATCCAGCAACTAATATTTACACTACTAATATTCAAAACTCATATTTAGATGGTGAAGACATATATATTACTTCTCCTTCACTTCCAAGTTATTTTAAAGATTCTTTGGATATAAGAGAAACTTCTCTTACATTTTCTGGTAGATTTGAAGAAAATACAGAAATTTCTATTCCTAATCATGGATTATTAACTGGAGAAAGAATAATTTATGTTCCTGGTCAAGGTGATAATAAATTAGATATTGTTGCTGGTGAATATTTTATTCAAAGAGTTGATATTAATACTTTTAAAATATCTAAGAGTAGTTCTAATATTTCTAATGAAGTATATGTTTCTTTTTCTGGAAATGTAACTAATAATAAATTTGAACTTTCTCCTTTTAGTGGAAAAACAATATCATCCCAAAAATTAATAAGAAAGATTCAAAATCCTGTTTCTACTCTTTCTAGTAAATTAACACCTGTTGGGAAAACTGGTATTTTAGTAAATGGAGTTGAAATACTTAATTATAAGTCAAATGATGTTGTTCATTATGGACCTATTGAAGAAATTTCAGTTACTAGTGGTGGTGATAATTATGATGTAATAAATCCTCCTATTTTGTCTATTACAGATTCTACTGGAGTAGGTGTATCAGCATATTGTGAAGTTCAAGGTTCTGTTGAAAGAATTGACGTTGTAGATTCTGGATTTGATTATATTACTACCCCTACTATAAAAGTAACTGGAGGAAATGGTATAGGATGTATAGCTTATCCTAATTTAATTTTAAAAGAACATTCTTTAACATTTGATTCAACTTCTACTGGTGGTTATGTAAATCTGACTAATAATACCATAGGATTTTCTACATATCATAAATTTAGAGATGGAGAACTTGTAACTTATATTACAGATACTCAAACTGCAATTGCAGGTTTAACCACAGATGCAGCTTACTATTGTTCTGTTAAAGATGCAACTACTGTTTCATTGCATAATAAGTATGCTCAGGCTATTTCAGGAATTTCTTCTATTTCTCTTACTGCTTATGGTGAAGGTATTCAAGAATTAAAATGCGCTAATCAAAAAAGAATATTAAGTTCAATAAGTATTGGAAGTTCTGGTTCTGGATATACTAATAGATTGACTTCTGTTACTTCTTCTGGAATTAATACTGCACTTAATACTATTAATATTCCAAATCATGGATATAAAAGTGGTGATCTAATAAGATATGATAGTAAATCCACTCCTATAAGTGGACTTACTACTTTAACAAATTATTATGTTACTTCAGTAGATGGAGGATCAATTAAGTTATCTTCTGTTGGAGTAGGGTCTACAGCAGCTAATTTCTATATGAGAAATAAGAAATATGTAGATTTACGTTCTGGAGGTTCTGGAATACATGAATTTAATTACCCTCCAATTGAAGTATCTGTAGTTGGAAATATTGGAGTATCAACTCTTTCTGGTCAAAACTTTAATGCATTGGTAAGACCTGTAGTAAGAGGATCTATTGAATCAGTATATATTGTTGATGGTGGGGTTGGATATGGATCTTCAGACGTAATTAATTATAATAGACAACCTACTTTTAATATAAAGAATGGTAAAAATGCTCAACTACTCCCTATAATAAGTGTTGACGGTAAGTTGTCAGAAGTTATAGTATTAAACAAAGGAGTAGAATATAATTCTCCTCCAGATTTAAAAGTAGAAGGCACTGGTAAAGGAACTAAAATTATTCCTATTTTAAAAGAAGGAAAAATAGAATCAGTAAAAATAGTTAATGCTGGTGTAGGTCATACTTCTTCAGATGCTGTTATAAAAGTAACATCTAATGGAAATGGTGCTAGTTTTTATTCTAACCCTAAAACTTGGATTATTAATAATGTTCAAAGATTAATCCAAAACGATCAAATTACAACTGATGATGGAATTGTTAGTGTAGGATTGAATCCTGAATCTGGACTTCAATATTCTCATTTATATTCTCCTAGAAAATTAAGGCAATCAACATACGTGAAGAAAGCTGTAGGTGATAAAGAAGTATTTGTACCTGATCTATCTCTTGAGAATGATATTGAAAAGGATTCTATAAACCATTCTCCTATTATTGGATGGTCTTATGATGGATGTCCAATTTATGGTCCTTATGGGTATACTAATGCTTCTGGTGGTCCAATTAAAATTCTAGAATCTGGATATACTCCTTCTATATCTTCAATTAGACCAAATCCTCTTACTTCTAATGGAGATCCCATTTATTCTGAAGGATTTTTTGTGGAAGATTATTCATATTCAGATGATAAAGATTTAGATGAACATAATGGAAGATTCTGTAAAACACCAGAATATCCTAATGGAGTTTATGCGTATTTTTCTTTAATTAATCCAGATTTTAGAGATTCTGAAGGAGTATTTAAAAATTACAGAAAACCACAATTTCCATACTTTATAGGTAACTCATTTAAACATGAACCTATAGAATATAATTTTGATTACAAATCAAATCAAGATTTAGTAGATTTAAATAAAACAAAATTTGTTAGAAATACTAGTCCATATAATTTCCTTTTAAAGGATAGTGCTTATGATTTCTTAGTAGATCCTAGTGATATTCGCAAACAAAGAACATATGTTAAATCTACTACTGCTGGAAATATAGGAGCTGTTGGAATTATTACAGGGGGAACTGGATACAAAGTTGATGATGAAATAGTTTTTGAAGATGCTGGTTCTAGTGGTTATGGAGCAAAATCTAAAGTTACTTATGTTAAAGGTAGAACTATAAGTAATATTAGTATTGCTAATACTGAATTTTCAAATGTTGAATTCATACAAAATACTTCCACTCAATATACAGGATATACCACTATTCCTCACAATTTTCATCATAGAGAATCAATTTATCTATCTGGATTGAGTACTACTGGTATTAATAATAATAGAGTAATAAATGTTGGTGTAAGAACTTCTTCATTCAAATTATTTACTGAAGTAGGTACTTCTGCTGCTACTGGAATAATAACTTATTTTAATTTGAATGGTTATGTAAGATATCCTTATATTAGATCTAATGATGTTTTAGGAATAGGAACAGAAAAAGTAAAAGTATTAAATGTAGATAGTTTTAATCAAAGAATTAGGGTAATAAGAGAGCATGAGTCTACTACAGGAACTGCTCATACTGCAACTACTCCAATTAATCAAAATCCAAGATCTTTTACTTTTTATAGTAATTCAAAGATACAAAAATCAACAATTATTAATGATGAATTATATTTTAATCCAGTAGAATCAGTTGGATTGGGAACAATATCTGGAGTTGGAATTGGTTCAACCTTAGTATTCTCTAATCCTGGAACTGGTATTAGTGAGATATTCATTCCTACCAAAGCACTTTACTTTAGAAGTCATGGATTAAAAACTGGAGATGCTTTAACATATAATACAAATGTAGGAACTGCTATATCAGTATCTACTGATGGTATTGATGGATTTGCTCTTACTGAAGGTCAAACAGTATATGCAGCTAGATTGAGTGATGATTTAATTGGAATTGCTACAGCACAAGTTGGAGTAGGTTCTACTGGTTCTTTTGTAGGAATTAATAGTACTACCACAGTTTCTACATTATATTTCACTGGAATAGGTACTGGAGTTTATCATAGTTTTAAGACTAATTATGATAATGTAATAACAGGATCATTGAATAGATCTATGGTTACTGTATCTACATCTTCTACTCATGGTTTAGGATCTAAAGATCAAGTTAATTTAAGCGTTTTGCCAGGTATAACTACTACTATAAAGGTAGCTTATAATGATTATAATAGAAGAATAGTAATTGATCCTAGAACTTTTGCTTCTGGTGATGTTAGTATTGGTAATGATACTATTACTATTGCTAGACATGGATATATGGCTGGCCAAAAAGTTATTCATACAGCAGATACTCCTTCTGGAGGTTTATCTGATAATAGGATTTATTATGTATTTGTAGTAGATAAAAATACTATTAAATTATCAGATAATTATTATGATGCTATTAGTATACAACCAGAAGTAATTAATATTACTAGTGCTTCTGCTGGAACTATATCTCCAATTAATCCTCCCATATCTATAGAGAAAAATTTAAAAATATATTTTGATTTGTCAGATTCTTCATTAGCATTTACTAATAATGAAGTTTCATATAGTGCATTTGATTTTAATTTATATGAAGATCCAAATTTAAATAATAAATTTGTTACTTCTGGAGAAACTGATGATTTCAACGTTATTAAAACTGGTAGAATTGGTATAGATGCAAATGCCAATCTTACTGTTAAAAATGTTAAAGAAATTACTAGATCTTTATATTATAATTTAATACCTATAAATGAAATTTTAAATACATCAGTTAAATTAGAAATTGTAAGAGATACTGTTAATATTATAGGTAATAATTCTATAAATCTTTTTCCAAATCCATTAAATGGATTGAAAAATATAGTAGGTTTAGGTTCTACTTCATTTTCTTTTATAACACCTGTTTCTCCTCAAAAGTTGGAATATTCTTCTGGAGATGGTGATTTTTCTTATTTTACAAATTCTAAGAAAGTTGATGGACCAATAGCAATGGTTGTTATTGAAAATCAAGGATTTGAATATAGAACTCTACCAGGAATTTCTACTATTATAACTGATAATGGTAAAAATGCAGTTTTAGAAACAAGAGGTACTAGTATAGGTAAAATATGTCATACTGTTATTAGGGATATTGGATTTGATTATCCTGTAGATAAAACTTTAAGACCTGAAGCTAATATACCTCAATTAGTAAAAGTAGATTTACTTACTTCTTTAGAATCCATTGGAATTACTTCTGTTGGTAAAAATTACTTAGAATCTCCAGGTTTAGTTCTTTTGGATGGATTAACCAATAAAGTCGTTAATGATATTGAATTAGATTATGAATTAGGAGATACTCAAGTTAGTATTTTAAGAAATACTAAAACTTTGAACAATGTTACTCCTAAGATAATTCCTATTAGTAATTCTAACGGATATACTATCAATAATATTGATTATGATAGTGGAGCAAAAAATGTAACTATAACTATTGGAGCTAGTTTTAGTGATGCTGCTGATTATCCATTTGAGGTTGGTAAGAAGGTAATGATTGAAGGTGCTAGTGTTGGAGTAGGAAGTACAGGAAAAGGATTTAATAGTGAAAATTATGATTATACTTTATTTGAAATTTTAGCAACTCATCCTAATATTGGAGGAACTTTAGGTACAGTAAGATATAGTTTATCTAATATTATTGGAGAAGGAGAAATTCCAGGAACATTTAAATCTAATCTTTCATCAGCTAAGATTATAGCAGAAGAAGATTTCCCAATATTTAATCCTTCTTTAAGAACTGATGAATTTGAAAAAGGAGAACATGGAGTTTCTGGAAATAAAATTGGAATTATACAATCATGGAATAATAATTATGGATATATTAGAATATCTTCTACCCAAGATTTTGAAGTTGGTGATAATTTTATAGGTGAATCTTCAGGAACTCAAGGAAAGATAACAGAAGTTATTACTGATAATTCTTTATATGATATAGGATCTTCTTCTATAGTAAATGAAGGATTCCAAAAAAATACTGGATTTTTAAATGATGGATTGCAAAGAATTTTTGATAGTGATTATTATCAATATTTCTCATATTCTTTAAAATCTGAAGTTGAATTTGAAAAATGGGATGAACCAGTATCTACCTTAAACCATACTGGAGGATTTAAAAAATTCAGCGATCTAGTTATTAGGAATGAAGAATCTTTGGGTATATCTACTGTTCAGACAGAAACTACTTTTGAAGTAGTTAATGACCTAATTTCATTAATGGATTTAAATACTGTATTTGATTTTGATCTTGTTACTGAAAAAACATTAGAAATAGATTCATCTATTATTTCTGATGAAATAGTTTTTGAATCTAGAATCTTGCAAGATTATAATGAATCTATAGGTAATAGGGTATTGACTGTAGATGATATTAGTAGTGAATTTAATAATAATGCCAGAACAGACGCATTTATGTCTGTTGATAGTTTCACATTAGCAAGTGTGAGGTATAGAAAATATCTTACTTTTATTAGGGATAAGAGATTTACTAAAGAAAGACAAATACTTTTAGTATCTGCTCTTCATGATGATAGTGGTAATATCTTCTTAAACCAGTATGGTAGAGTTGAAACTAACACTGACCTTGGAGAATTTGGTGGGGATTTAGGTTCCTATGATATGGATATTGCTGGTGATGATGGAAGACTTTTATTCTATCCTAAGAAATTTAAGTATAATAATTATGATGTTTCTAACATAGCATTTAATATTTCTGATAGTGTCGCTGGAGTAGGTTCTACTGGATTGGGTGGTATTGTTAATATTGTAAGTAGCACAGCAACTATACCTTTAGGAATTACCACACAACATAATATTGTCTCTTTTGCTACCACTTATAGGGGGTCTAAGGTTCTAGTATCATATGCTGCTAGTGATGCATCATATTGGGAACATGATGAAATAACTTTGGTTCATGATGGAACTAATGTTGATATGATTGAGTATGGACAATTAACTACAGGTAATGTTGGTAGTGCCTCTGGAGAACCTGGTCTTGGAACTTATAGTGCTTATATTGCTGGTTCTAGAGTTCATTTAGATCTTCATCCTACAGTATCAACTGCAAGTACATATGTTGCTAATACTGTTCATGTTGACTTTGGAAATGCTTCATCTGCTGGAGTTGGAACTACATCATTAAATACTGCTAATTTAGATTCTAGATATACTTCTATATCTTCTAGTGGTTCTCCATCTGCTACTACTGTAGCACAGTATGAATCTGAGACATTTAATGGTGCATATTATGTTGTATGTGTAGAAGATACTACTAATAGTCATTATCAAATATCTGAAGTTATAGTAGTTGATGATGGCACTACTGCTTTCATAACAGAGTATGCTATCAATCAAACTGTAACTAATCTTGGTGATTTTGATGCTGCTATTTCTGGAGATTATACTACTTTAACATTTACTCCCATAGCAAGTGCTAATGTTCAGGTTAGAGTGTTCCAAGCTGCTTTAAGACTAGTTGATGAGGCAAATGAGATTAATGAGATAGATTTAACTAATGCTACCATTGATACTGGATTTGGTGCTTATACTGCTACTGAGACTGATGTTAAGAGAGCATTTGATCTTAAGCATAGACAACTACCAATCTTTAAGAGAAATTTTGTAGGAAGTGCTTCTACAACAGTTAGTTTAGCTGAAGATACTATTAGATTACCAGATCATTACTTTGTTACTGGTGAAGAATTATCTTACAGATATACTGGAGCTGGTACTACTTCGGCTATTGAAATTGAGTCACAATCTATAACTGGATATGGTACTACAGATAAAATGCCTTCTACAGTGTACGCTATTAAGGTTGATGATTCTACTGTTAGACTTGCAACTTCTGCAGAGAATGCATTAAAAACAACTCCCACTTACTTAGATATTACTGCTGTTGGTGTTGGAACTTCTCATTCCTTTACTTCTAAGAAACAAAACTCAAGATGTATATTAAGTATTGATAATGTAATTCAATCACCAATAGTTTCAACTGCTGTAACTACTACCATTACTGCTGATGTATCTGCTACTACAGATAAGATTAAACTATCTGGAATAACGTCTATTACTGGTGGTGATATGTTGAAGATTGGTGATGAGATTATGAAGGTAGATTCTGTTGGTACACAATCAAATGTTCATAGTGATGGAACTTTAATTACTAAGGTAGAAGGAAATTATAATATTGTTGATAGCACTGTTAACTTCTTTACTGCTCCTGTTGGATTAGTTCCACTTTCAACTACTACTAATGAACCAGATGAGAGGGATTGGGTTGGTATTGCAACTCATTCATCTTTTAATGGTAGATCATTTATGAGATCTGGTCTTACTGGAAGTGCTGATGAACCTTATGCTGGTAACTATATCTTTGATGATATTTCTGGCAACTTTAGTGGATTGACTACTGAGTTTACTCTTCAGTCTGATGGAAGTAATATAACAGGATTCTCTACTAGTAATGCTGTTATATTAGTTAATCAAGTATCTCAAGGACCCCAAAGATATACTGGTGGGGTTCATATTCCTGGTGATTATAATTTAATAGAAAGTGTAGGAATTACTAGTATTCAATTTACTGGTTCTACCGCATCTGTTGCCTCAGATCCAAATAGTGCAAATGTACCGCTTGGTGGAATTATTGTTTCTGTAGGATCTACAGAAGGTTTAGGATATCAACCATTAGTTGCTGCAGGTGGTACTGTAGTTGTTTCTGGATTGGGTACTATTAGTTCTGTAAGCATAGGAAACAGTGGATCTGGATATAGAACTGGTATTCAAACTGTAGTTAATGTAGGAGTTCAGACACTAAGTACAGGAGCACCTAACATTGAGTTTATTGGTACTGCTGCTATAAGTGGTGGTAATATTGTAAGTGTTGCTATTACTAATCCTGGTACTGGTTATACCTCAACTAATCCTCCATTGGTTGTTATAGATGAACCATTATCATATAGCAATATGCCTTTATTCTACTCTTCAAATCAATCTGGAGTAGGATCAGAAGCAAGAGCAAATATAGTTGTTGGTTTAGGTGGAAGTGTAATTGATTTTAAAATTATCAATCAAGGATATGGTTATGGTGAAACTCAGAAGTTAACTATAGGTGTTGGTGGTACTGTTGGTATTCCAACTGCTGGTGCTGATGAATTTAGAGAATTCCAACTTACAGTTAATGAAACTGTAAGTGATAGTTTTGCTGGATGGACTGTTGGAGATTTCCAAGTTCTAGATCCATTAGATTCATTATTTGATAGTAAAACAACTTCTTTTGCATTAAATTTAAATGGGGTTCAGCAAACTATTCAATCAAAACCAGGATCTAATATTGATGTAGAAGTTGCATTATTAGTATTCATTAACGATATTCTTCAAGTTCCTGATGTAGGATATACCTTTAAAGGTGGTAGTTATATTACCTTTAAAGAAGCTCCTAAAGAAGGAGATACTTCTAAGATTCTTTTCTATCAAGGAACAGGATCTGTTGATGTTACTAATGTAGATATTTTAGAAACTATTAAAAAAGGAGATGAAGTTAAATTATATGATCAAAATATTTCTTTAGAAGAAAATAAGAGAACAGTAACTAATCTTAATTCATCTGACAGTCTTAATACTAATCCGTATGCTGGTCCAGGAATTACAACTAATGAAACCTTTGAAAGATCTCTTAATTGGTCTAGACAAACTAAAGATAAGTTTATAGATGGAGTGGCAATTACTAAGGATAGACCTCATTATGAACCACTAATATATCCTAATACTAATATCATTCAATCGGTTGGAGTAGGATCAACTGTAATTTATGTTTCTAACATTAGAACCTTCTTTGATAGTTCTAAAGAAAATTATACTGGACAAACTGATATTAGAATTATATCACAGGATAGTTTAGTTGGAGCATCTGCTACTTCATTTGTTTCTGTTGCTGGAACTGTAACTTCATTTGATATTACAAATCCTGGTGTTGGGTATACTATAGCACCAACTGTTTCTATTGTTACTCCTATAGGTTTGACAACATCTCAAGGTGCTAGAGCAACTGCTACTATTAGTGGTGTTGGAACTGTAAATGCTATTACAGTTTCTTATGGAGGAACTACTAGTGGATTTGCTTATACTAGCACAGCTGCTCCAGCAGTTCTAATAGGAGAACCCAAATCAGTTACTTCTATAGAAACTATTGAGAATGTATCATACTCTGGTGATTTTGGAATTATATCTGGTATATCTACAACATCTGTAGGTGTAGCATCAACTGGTATTGTGTTTGATTTACTTCTTCCTAAGGAGTCATTATTTAGAAATGCTGCTACTGTAGGAAGTGCATTAACAGTAAGTGGAATTTCTACTGGATATTACTTTACAGTCTTTAATTCTAATGTAGGTGCTTCAGTAACTTCTCTATATCAAGATGGTACTGTGGTTGGTATAGGAACTTCTTTCTTGGATAATATCTATGAAGTTGCTCAAGTTTCTATTGCTCAAACTGTGGGATTGGGAATTGGATTAACTTATGTGGCTCAGGTTACAGTAAGTGTTCAAGATTATAATGGACTAACTGGTCTTGGATATAGTGAATTCTTTGGTGAATATAGTTGGGGTAGAATTGATACTGCTCCAAGAGGAAAGGCTAGAGTATTTAACTCTTATGCTGGCAATAGTGATGGATTAGTTGGTATAACTACTTCAGCTATTGTTGAAAGAGTTAATCCTTTAAGATACGTAAATTATAACACATAAATAACTAAAAAATTGTAAAAATGTCAGCCATTATAACTGATCAACTTAGAATATTGAATGCTAAGAATTTTGTTTCTATAGCAACTTCTACTGCTAATTCATATTATTCATTTGTTGGTTTACCTAATGCTACTAATTATTCTTCTACTTGGGATTCAAATCCTCCTGCTCCTAAAGATAGTTTTGAGCAAGAAGATGATTATTGGGATACTATGATCGCATTGAAGAAGATTACATCTTCTGATATACGTAGAGTAGTTAGTAAACATACTTGGACTTCAGGTATAACTTATGACATGTATAGGGGTGATATTAGTAGAACAAATACATCTCAACCTTCTGGTGCTACTAATTTATATTCAGCAAAATATTTTATAGTAAATGAAGATTTTAAAGTTTATATTTGTCTTCAAAATGGAACTAATCCAGAGAATACTACTGGAAGACCTTCACTAGATCAACCTACTTTCACTGATCTTGAACCTAAAGCAGCTGGTGATAGTGGTGATGGTTATATTTGGAAATATCTTTATACTATTAAACCAAGTGATATTGCAAAGTTTGATTCTACTAATTTTATGCCTGTCCCAACTGATTGGGAAACTAGTACAGATAATGCTGCTGTAAGAGATAATGCATCAACTAGTGGTCAATTAAAAATTGCTACTATTATCAATAGGGGAGCAGGTATAGGAACTGCTAATAGAACTTATACTGGAATTCCTATATCTGGAGATGGATCTGGAGCAGAAGCAACTATAGTTATTAATAATGATGCTAAAGTAGAATCTATTAATATAGCAAAAGGTGGATCTGGTTATACTTATGGGACAGTGGATTTAGAAAAAGGTGGAGTTCCTACTGGAACTACAATTCCTGTTTTTAATGTTATTGTTCCACCTCAAGGTGGTCATGGATCAGATGTTTATAGAGAATTGGGAGCAACTAATGTTTTAGTATATTCTAAGATTGAAAATGATACAGAAAATCCTGATTTTATAACAGGAAACCAAATTGCTAGAATTGGAATTATAGAAAATCCTCAAGCTTTTGACTCTACTGCTAATTTAACTCTTTCTAAAGCAAGTTCTTTAAATGCATTAAAGTTGATAGGAGCAGGATATACTACTGCTACATTTGATTTAGATGGTCAAGTAACTCAAACTGTAGGAGTTGGTTCAACTGCAGTAGGTAGAGTTGTTTCTTATGATCAGACTACTGGTATTTTGAAATATTGGCAAGAAAAAAGTTTGGTTGGATTTAATACTGATGGATCTTTAAGAACAGATCCAAAATATGGATATTCATTACATTCCTTTACAGCAAATCCAACAACTGGAGGAAATGTCAATATTGCTAGTAATGAAGGTACTTTAGGGATAGATACCAATTTTGGTTCATCTGGTAATCCTGGTATAAGTACTGTAATAAATAATAGAACATATTACCTTGGCCAGAGTTTTGTTAAGGGAGTTTCAAACCCTGAAGTTAAAAAATACTCTGGAAATATAATTTATGTTGATAACAGACCTTCTATTACCAGGTCTGCTAACCAAAGAGAAGATATCAAAGTCATTTTGCAATTCTAAAGAATCATGCCACAGGAAACTAATTTAAACGTCGCTCCTTACTTTGACGATTTTGATACTAAAAGTAGTTATTGTAAAATATTATTTAAACCAGGTGTTCCAGTACAAGCTCGTGAATTAACAGGGATTCAATCTATCCTTCAGGGTCAGATTGAAAAATTTGGCCAACATGTTTTTAAGGATGGTGCTTCTGTTACTGGAGGAGGGATAAAATATAATGGTTCATATCCATCAGTTAGAATACAAGTATTTAATGAAGGTATAGATGTAAATTCTTACCTAACCAAATTGATGGGTAAGGTAGTAGTTGGTAGTAAATCTGGAGTAAAAGCTAAAATTAAATCATTTATAGGTTCAGGTGTTAAAGAAGGAAATTGGTATATTTTATTTGTAACTTATTTAAATACTGGTGGAGAAGGTAACGAAGTATTTGAAAGTGGAGAAAGCTTATTATTAGATAATGCTACAATAACAACAAGACAGGGAACTACTTTTCAAGTAGGAGAACCTGTTGCTCAAACAGTTAATGGTAAATGTGCATATTTAGGAGCTGCAGCTGTATTATCAGCAGGTATTTATTTTGTAAGAGGATATTTTGTAGATGTTAAAGAACAATCTATTATTTTAGATCCTTATGTAAACAATACTAGCTGTAAGGTAGGATTAAAAATTAATGAATCTATTGTTAATTCTGATTTAGATCCATCTTTAACAGATAATGCTGCTGGATTTAGTAATTATACAGCTCCTGGTGCAGACAGATTATCTATATCTATACAATTAGTTAAAGTTCCTTATGTATCTCCTAAACCATCTAATTTTATAGAATTGATGGAAATTAGGAATGGTGATTTAATAAGTAAACGTCCTAATAATGATTATAATGAAATAGAAAATGAAATAGCAAGAAGAACTTTTGATGAATCTGGAAATTATTATGTTAAACCATTTTCACTTTCTATTAGAGAAACTTTGAATGATCGTGCAGGTAATAATGGAATTTTTGCTAGTGGTCAAAAAACTTATAATGGAAATGATCCTAGTTATAATTTAGGAACTTATAAATTTTCTCCAGGAAAGGCATATGTCGAAGGATATGAAGTAGAAACAATAGTTCCTTCATATATAGATTTTATAAAACCAAGAACTACCAAAACTTTAGAAAATCAAAGTTTAAATTATGTTACTGGTCCAACTTTTACATTAAATAATGTTTCTGGATCTCCTATAATTGGAATAGGTACTGATTATACAGTAAGTCTAAGAGATCAAAGAGTTGGTTCTGCATCAACTACTGCTGCTGGTAAAGAAATTGGATTAGCACGGGTATATGATTTTGCATTAGAAACTGGTTCTTACAATTCTTCCAATTTAGTAGAGAATGAATGGGATATTGCTTTATATGATATTCAAACATATACTAATATAACTTTAAATACTAATCCAGAAAAATCTTTAGTTGTTCCTACTCATATTAAAGGAAAATCTAGTGGAGCTACTGGATATTTAAGATATAATTCTGTAGGTACTGCTATTACTGCATATAACACTAAAGGAAAATTTATTACTGGTGAACAATTAATTTTTAATGGTGTAGAAAGTGGAAATATTTCAGTAGGATCTACTTCATTTGCTACTAGTGATATTAAATCTATTCATGGAACTGTAAGCACAGCAAGTACATTCAATTCTGATGTAAAACAAACATTATTTGCTAATATAGGTCAAGTTAATATAAGTGCAGCAACTACTTCAGGAGCATCTTTAGGAATTTCTACAGTTACTAGTGCTGATCCTAATAAGTTCTTTGTAGGAATTGCTACAGTTGGCAATCTTGTAGAATATAGTAGTCCAGGAAAAACTACTGTTTCTTATGCAAGAATTGAAAGTGTTTCTCAAAATTCTTTAACTATATCTGGAGTTTCTACTGTTTCTGGTGTTTGTGATGGAGGATTACCCACAATAATAGCTGGTGATGCTACTTCTGGAGAAATAAATCCATCTAATTTTAAGGTATTAACTTCTCAGTTCCAATCCTCTACTGATAATAATTTATATACAAAATTACCTAAAAATAACATTCAAAATGTAGATTTAACAGAAGCACATATTACAATTAGAAAACAATTTGATGTAACTATTACAGATAATTCTACTAACAGTATTACTACTGGAAATGCAAATGAAACTTTTTTACCTTATGATGAAGAAGATTATTCTTTAATAAGAACTGATGGAACTATAGAACCTTTATCTTCAGATAAATTTGATTTTAATCAAGGTTCTACTGAATTAATTATTAATGGATTGGGAACTAATAGTCCTGCTAAATTAATAGCAACATTACGTAAGATAAAAGTAACAGAAAAAATTAAAGAAAAGCAAAGTATTAATGTACTTAATATAGTAGGATCAGCCACTTCTATTTCTGGAATTGGAACTACTACATTAAATGATGGTCTTACTTATAATACTGTTTATGGTACTAGAGTTCAAGATCACGAAATTTCCTTAAATGTTCCAGATGTTACTAAAGTATTGGCAATATATGAATCTGATGATAGTAGTGCTGCAACTTTACCTACAATAACTTTTTCATCAATTAACAGCCCAACTGGAAAAACTGGAGATTTTTTAATTGGATCACCTTTTGTAGCAACTTCTAGTGGAGCTCAAGGAATTTATGTTAGTAAGAATACAGATTCTGCAATTAATTATACAAATTTAAATACTTATACAATTATTCCAGGAGAAGAAGTTTTCTTTCCAAAAGAAAATATAACGGCTACTGTAGGTTCTGGTACTGCTGGTTCTCATGATATTACTGACGAATTTACTTATGATGATGGGCAAAGAAGTACTATTTATGATTATGCAAGAATAGTAAGAAAACCTGGATTTGATGCTCCAGTTAAATCTTTGAAAATAGTATTTGAGTCTGGATATTATACTGCATCTGATACTGGTGATATTACTACTATAAATTCATATAAGAATTTTTCTTATGGATCATTACCTCCTATCAATGATACTAACGTAAGTGATATCATTGATATAAGACCTAGAGTAGGTGAATTTTCAGGAACTTCTAGATCTCCCTTTGAATTTTTAGGCAGATCTTTTACTGCAGCTGGAAATTCTGCTAAAAACGTCTTAGCTGCTGATAGATCTATTGTAATAGATTATTCTTTCTATCTTCCTAGATTAGATAAAATATATTTGACTAAAACTGGAACTTTTCAGTTAGTTACAGGTGTTCCAGCTGAAACTCCAGAATGGCCTACACCTATTGATGGTGCATTAGAAGTAGCATCTATTACTTTACCAGCTTATCTTTATAATATAAATGATGCCAGCATTACTATGGCATCTTATAAGAGATATCAAATGCGTGATATCAATAGACTTGAAAAAAGAATTGAAAATTTAGAGTTTTACACTTCACTTTCTTTATTAGAAAATGAAACTTTAAATATGCAGATTACTGATGCAGATGGTTTGAATAGATTTAAATCTGGATTTTTTGTAGATGATTTTTCTAGTACAGAAAATCAACTTAAAAAGACTATTGTAAAAAATTCCATAGATTTTCATAATGGAGAGTTAAGACCTGCTCCTTTTACTACTGAATTAGATCTCAAATTTGAACCCAGTACTATGAATGGTCTTAGAAGAACTGGAAGTGTATTGACATTGGATTATGATGAAATAGTTTTTGCATCTCAACTTTTTGCCAGTAGAGTTGAAAATGTTACTCCTTATCTTGTAAGTTATTATGGAGGAACTGTAGAATTACAACCAGACTCTGATATATGGTTAGATCAAGTTGTACTTGATGCTAAAAATGAAGATCTTACTACTTATAGTGAAACTACTGAACAATTATCTGCTTCTGGATTTGATTCCAGAACTGGATATGGTCCAGTAACATGGGGAGGATGGTCTGATAATTGGACTGGATATGAGACAAACGTAAGTGGCAGTAGTAGTCGTTGGGACACAGACGGGAGGCATAGGACACAATATACTACTACAACTACTACTAGTACTAGAGTTGGTACTTCTACTAGAACAGGAACCAAAAAGCTCGTTAGAGAAACTTTTAGTACTATAAATGAAGGAGCTAAAGTAATTAATACAGAATTAACTTCTAATATGAGATCTAGGAACATCAAATTTGATGCTAGAACTCTTAAACCCTCAACAGGAATTTATGCATTCTTTGATGGGCAAGATGTAAATTCTTATATTATTCCTAAACTTCTTGAAATTTCAATGGTTACAGGAACTTTCCAACCAGGTGAGACTGTTGTAGGTTCTTCTACTGATGGCGCAGAAACAATTAGATTTAAGTTGGCTCAGGCAAATCATAAAAGAGGAAATCCATTAGAACCTAGTGAAGTTTATATTAGAAATCCATATTATCAGTTTACTCCATTATTAAAAGGTGTAAGTGTTTTGGTAGATAATGTTATTCCTGATTCTGGGGATGTAACAACAGATGCATCTGCTACTTCAAGTCTTCTTAATCTTCCTGAAGTGTATTCTTCAACATCTACTGTTCTTAATGTAGACGTACATTCTTTATCTAAAAAAGAAGAGAATACATTTCATGGGTATGTGTTGAAAAATCTTAAATTAGTAGGAGAGACATCTAATGCTCAAGCAACTATAACTAATGTAAGACTTAGAACTGATAATATAGGAAGTGTAATTGGGTCTTTCTTTATTCCAGATCCTAATATTCAAACTTCTCCAAAATTTGAGACTGGTAAAAAAGTCTTTAAACTAACAAGTAATAATCTTAATAGTCAAGTACCAGGAAATGTTACTTGTGATGCCACTAGAATATTTGAATCTTCTGGAACTATAGATACTCTTCAATCTACTATTATTAGTGTAAAGAATATCCATACTGATATTATTACTAGACAAGAAACTAGATCTGTTAGGGGTGCAACTACATCATCATCTAGTACTGCTATAACTGGTAGACGAACAATACCACGTCCAGCCCCTCCACGACCATCACCTTGGCCACCTGAACCAAGACCTCAACCTCCAATAATTAAACCACCGAGGGTAATAAAGCCTGTAATTAAGGTTAGGCCAATAATTGAAGAACCAATCATCCCACCTATAATTGGATATCCATGTCCTACTCCAGACATGACAATTCTTTTGTCTGATGGTTCTACCAAACCAGCAGGAGAATTGCAAGTTGGAGATGAAGTTGATACTTTACATGAAGATACTTTAGATCGTGGTAATTATAAAGTTACTCATGCAGAGATTGTACAATCTTCTATATTAGAACTCAATTTCTCTGGAACTACTATTAAATGTTCTACAACACATAAATTCTATTCTAATAATGGATGGGTTGAGGCACAAGATCTTCTAGTAGGTCAGAAGGTTTCTCTTCTTGATGGTGAAATAGAATTTACAGGTTCTATTGAACTTGGTGAAGGAGATGTTGTAAGAATTCAAATTGAAGATGCTCACACATATATTTGTGAAGGATTCTTATCACACAACAAAACTCCACCACCACCAGAACCATATCCAGTTATAGATCTTCCTCCTGAGATAATTGAACCAGAACCACCAGAAATTGTGGTTCAAGAACCAGATCCTCCAGAACCTGTAGTAGTAGAGATCAATGTTGAGGTTCCAGGATCTATTGTTCCTGAAATAACTACTACTAATGTAGAATTTGTAGATGTTGTTCCAGATTTAAGTGGATATAGTATTGCTCACGGTAAAGATTTGCTTACTGAAACTTGGGTAGAGCAAGCTGAGGAATCTCCAAATATAGATTATGTACCTAAGTTTGAAAATGAAGGTCTAGCATCTTTAGTTGCAGGTACATCAGAATACACTGATGAAGCATCTAATCTTGGATTGTTGGTTATAGTAGATGTGGAAGCTGATTCTACAACAGTAGAAGTAAATGATCCTATAGCAAATGCTTATGCATTAGCAGGTAATCCACCTCCTGATGAAGGAGCTATGGCATATTGGACTGCTTCTATTATAGCTGGTGAAAATATTACTGAACCTGCAGCAATCCAAGAAAGGATGCTTGAGCATCTAGGGTGGGCTGATGAACAAACTGAAGAATCATTAGCAGCATTTACTGAGGCTCATCAGGATGATATTCAAGCTACTGCTGATTTGGTTGAAGACATAACTGGGTATAATAGCGAAACTTTAAGTCAATTGACTAAAGAGTGTGGACATGGTGTTAAAGACCCTCTTGCACAATCTTTCTTTGTTCCACCTGGTGTTGGAATTTATGCATCTAAAGTAGATCTTTATTTTGGTTCTAAGGATGAATTCTTACCTGTCAGTGTTCAATTAAGAACAATGCAGTTAGGAATGCCTACTACTGAAATAATTCCATTTGGTGAAGTTGTATTAGATCCAGAACAGGTTAATATATCAGATGATGGTAGTGCTAGAACTACAGTTAGATTCCCTGCTCCAGTATATCTACCTGGAGGACAATCTTATGCAATTGTTCTTCTATCTACAAGTAATGAATATACTGCTTGGATTTCTAGAATGGGTGAGACAGATATTCAAAGTAAGGATAAACCTGAATCTGAGCAAGTAGTTATAAGTCAGCAACCTACTTTAGGATCTCTATTTAAATCTCAGAATGGAGAAACATGGAATGCAAGTCAATATGAAGATTTGAAATTTGTTTTATATCAAGCAAGATTTACTCAAAGTTCTGGAAATGCCAGTTTTACAAATCCACCTTTAGTAACACAATCTGATGATATTAAAAATTTATTGAAAGATTCTGTTCAAATGTCTTCTAATAAGATAAGAATAGGATTTAACACTACTATTTCTGATACAGGAATAACAGTGGGCAATATAATTCAACAAGATGGAAGTAATGCTACAGGAAGAATAACAGGAACAGCAGGAACAGCAACTGGCAATTTAACTATTACTAATGCTGGAGTAGGATATACACCTTCTTCTGGTGCTGCAACTTATCAAGATGTTGCTCTTAATACCATTACTGGTTTTGGTAGAAATGCAACTGCTAATATTACTATTACTAATGGAGTAGCATCTGCTGCAACCATTGCTAGTGGTGGTAGTGGATATCTTCTAGGTGATGTTGTTGGAATAACATCTGTTGGTATTAATTCTTTAGGAAGAGATATTAGATTCTCTATTGGAGGAATTACTGGAATTAATGAGTATGTTCTTGATAATGTTCAAGGAGATTTTGCTACTGGTGTTAACAAAACTATTAAGTATGTTACAGGAGCTGGTGTTACTGTTCTTAATTATGCTGCTGGTGGAAATGTATGGTTATCTGGAGATCCAGTAACAGTTTCTGATGGTTTGCATATTAAGGTAAATCAAAAGAATCATGGAATGTATTCCAATCAAAATATGGTAACAATTGAGGGTATTGAATCTGATGTACCTGCTATTAAATTAGCAGCAGATTATGATTCATCTTCAACTGGTTCTATTATTTTGGATGATGCTACAAACTTTGCAGAGTTTGAGGGTGTTGGAGTTGGTTCTACTAATATTGGTTATGTTAGAGTAGGAAAAGAAATTCTTTCTTATACTGGCGTAGTTAATAACACATTAACTGGTGTTACTAGAGGAGTAGATTCCACTAAAACCTTAAATCATAAAGAATTAGATTTTCTACATAAGTATGAATTAAATGGAGTATCTCTTAGAAGGATTAATAAAAATCACAATCTAGCAGATGCTACAGTTACTAATCCTAAAGGATTGGATTACTATAATATTAAAGTAGATATGTCATCTAATGGATTGGATAGATCTGTAGGAACTAGTCTTCCTAAGTTACATTTCAATCAAACCAAGTCTGCAGGAGGAAGTAGTATTTTATCTACTGAGAATATACCTTTTGAAATTATAACACCTATAGTTCAAAATATGACTCCTGAGGGAAGTGCTATCACAGCTTCAGTGAGAACAGTTACAGCATCTAGTATAGATGGATCTGAACCTCCTTATCAAGATAAAGGATTTGAATCTATTAGTTTAGTAACTGATAATTATATGTCTAGTCCTAGAATGATTGCTTCTAGAATTAATGAAACAACATCATTGACTACTTTACCTCAAAATAGATCATTTACTTTAAACTTACAACTTGAAGGAAATACAGGATCTTCTCCTATAATTGATTTGGATAGAGTTGGAGTTATTCTTACTTCAAATAGAATTAATAATCCAATTAATGATTGGATTACTGATAATAGGGTTAATACCTTGGAAGATGATCCAAACTCATTTGTTTATGCATCTAAACCAATTACTTTGAAAGAAGGAGCTACTGGAATTAAAATTGATTTGCAAGCTCATATTAATACATTTAGTGATATTAGAGCATTATATGCTATTACAGAAGATCTAGATGATGAATTAATCTATGAACCATTCCCAGGATATCCTAACTTATTATCAACAGGTCAAATTATTGATCCAGCTAAAAATAGTGGACTTCCTGATAAATTAGTACCTAAAACTGATAAAATAGCATATACATCAAATGAGGTAGTATGGAATGATTATACATTCACTATTGATGATCTTCCTACATTTAGAAACTTCAGTATTAAGTTAGTGGGTACTGGTACTAATCAGGCTCAACCACCTAGAATGAAGAATCTTAGAGTTATTGCACTTGCATAATATGAAAGTAAAAGGACATCCAAATTTTATCAGAGATGAAAATAGCAATGCTATTTTAAATACTAATTCTTCAGAATATAATAATTATCTTTCTCTCCGTTCTCAAAGAAAGAACGGAACAAATAGAATAGATAATATGGAAAATGATTTGAAATCCTTAAAGGATGATATTAATGAAATCAAAACTTTACTAAGAGCACTATCTAATGGCTAAAAACACTCTTACTTTTGACCCTAGTGCAGGTGTTGCCTATGGTGTAAATTTGACCATTAATACTGGAGCAGATTTAGATGCTGACTATACTGTAGTTGGCACTTCTGGCACTGCTTTTGATTTTACTGGATATAGTGGTTCTGCTCAACTTGCAAAGAGTGTGGCAATTGGATCATCTCAACATGCAATAAAAACCTTTGAAGTTGGATTTACTAGTGCTAAAGGGGGAGAATTTAGATTATCATTAGGTTCTACTGCTACTAGAACTCTATCAGAAGGTAGATATGTATATGATGTTTTAATAGGTTCTGGTTCATCAGTTTATAGGATAGTATCTGGAGATGTGTTAGTTATAGCAGGTATCTCTTCTGCTCCTTCCTAAATAATCTTATACTAGTAAAGTAGATAAATGGCGCAACCAAGCACACGTGGGGAATTAATAGATTACTGTAAAAGGCAGTTGGGTGCTCCTGTGCTTGAAATTAATGTCGCAGATGAGCAGATAGAAGATATTATAGATGATGCAGTTCAATTCTTTCAAGAAAGACATTTTGATGGTGTTTATCAATCATATAGAAAATATCAAATAACTCAAGAAGATATTGATAGAGGAAAAGCAACTGGTGGGGCAGGTATAACAACCACTACAGTAGATACAACAGTTGGGGTTACTACTAGTTTTAGTTACACTGAAAATAGTAATTATCTTCCTATTCCTCCAGAAGTTATAGGAGTCACTAAAATATTCCATTTTGATGGAAGCAATACTATTACTAACAATATGTTCAGTGTGAAGTATCAGTTATTCTTGAATGACATTTATTATTGGGGTGCTACTGAACTTCTTTCCTATGCTATGGTTAAGACATATCTAGAAGATATTAATTTCTTATTAACTACAGAGAAACAGATTAGATTTAATAAGAGACAGGATAGGTTATATTTGGATCTTGATTTTGGTAGTTTATCAGTTGGGGATTATTTGGTTATAGATTGTTTTACTTTATTAGATCCATCATCTTATCCTAGAGTATGGAATGATTCATTCTTAAAACCATATGCTACTGCTCTTATTAAAAGGCAGTGGGGACAAAATATGTCTAAATTTCAAGGTGTTAAATTACCTGGTGGTGTAGAATTGAATGGTATGGAAATGTATGAACAAGCAGAAAAAGAATTGGAAAGAATTAGAGAGATGATGTCTAATACTTATGAAATACCACCTCTTGATATGATAGGATAATGGCATTAAATCCTTATTTCCTGCAAGGGTCTTCTACAGAGCAGAATCTAGTCCAAAGCTTAATCAATGAACAGATTAAGATGTATGGGGTGGATGTCTATTATATCCCTAGAAGATATATGACCAAGACTACTGTAATACAGGAAGTCATAGAGTCTAAGTTTGAAGAAGCAATTCCATTGGAGGCATATGTAGATACCTTTGATGGATATGAGGGACAAGGTTCTCTTCTATCAAAGTTTGGTGTTCAGGCACTTGATGATCTAACTCTTGTTATATCAAGAGATAGGTTTGAGAATTATATTACGCCACTTATTAAGAATATACCAAACATAGAATTAGCGACTAGACCTAAGGAAGGAGATTTAATATACTTTCCATTAGGGGATAGGTTATTTGAGATTAAGTTTGTAGAGCATGAGAAACCATTCTACCAATTAAAAGAGAGATATGTTTATGAACTTAGATGTGAGCTTTACAGATATGAGGATGCTGTTGTTGATACAGGAGTGGGTGATATTGATGATAACCTAGAGAAAGCAGGTTACATTGAAACACTTACTCTAGTGTCTTCAGGAACTACAGCAGTTCTTACAACTGGTATTGTAAATGGTGCATTATCCAGTGTTACTATTAATAATACAGGAAATAGTTACACCAGTCTTCCAAGAGTTGCCATATCATCTGCTCCTTCTGCAGGATTAACTGCTGTAGGTATAGCATCTATGAGAGATGATATAGTAGATTATGATGGGGAGACATCTTACAGAATACAAAGGATTGATCTTATCAATCCAGGTTATGGATATACTGTAGGTCTAGAACCAGAGATCTATACAGTTGGTGGTGGAGGTGCAGGATTTGCTGCTACTGCCACTGTATCTGATGGATCTATTGGAATAGTAACAATTACCTCAGGTGGTACTGGATACTCTACAGTCCCATTAATATCCTTTACAGCAGCACCTGAAGGTGGTACAACAGCATCTGCCTTAGCATACATCAATAGTGTAGGTATTGTTACTCAAATTGGTATTACTGATGCTGGATCTGGATATACTACTCCTCCAACCATTACAGTCACTGCACCTTACATGGGTGGTTCTGGTAACTATGTCTTTAATGAGGTAGTAACTGGTGCTGCTACTAGTTCTACTGGTAGAGTTAAGTCTTGGGATGCATCCACAATGGAACTTAAGATTTCTATCATCAGTGGATCATTTAATGATGGTGAGGTTATTACAGGTAGTACATCTGGGGCTGAGTATGAGTATCAGAAGGTTTCTGAGTCTAATACTGATGATGGATTTGCTGAAAATACTACTATTGAAAGTGAAGCAGATTCTATTATTGACTTCACAGAGACTAACCCATTTGGAATGCCCTAAATAATACACTAGGATTGTAACAATGTTTGAATATTTTTATCACGAAATAATGAGGAGGACCATTATATCCTTTGGTTCTATCTTTAATAATATTAATATTAATCATACTAATGATGATGATTCAGTAGTTAGTACTACTAAGGTTCCACTTGCTTATGGTCCTACTCAAAAGTTCCTAGCAAGACTGGAGCAAGTACCTGATTTAAACAGACCAGTTCAAATCAGTCTTCCAAGAATGTCATTTGAACTTAATGGTCTTAGTTATGATCCAGCAAGAAAATCAACAACCACACAAACATTTTTAAAAGGTGTAAAGGGTGATAAAAAAACAATAGCAAAAACATATTTACCTGTACCTTATAATCTAGATTTTGAACTTAGTATCTTCACTAAACTGAATGATGATATGCTTCAGATAGTGGAGCAAATCCTCCCATACTTTCAACCTGCTTATACTGTATCAGTAGACCTAGTTGATACTATTGGAGAGAAAAGAGATATTCCTATTGTCTTAAATTCTATCACTACTAGTGATGATTATGAAAGTGATTTCTCTACTAGGAGAGCACTTATCTATACTATGAGATTTACTGCTAAGACTTATATGTTTGGTCCTGTCAATACAGATGTGTCCAAGGATATTATCAAAAAGGCTTCTATTGGATATGTTGCTGGTGGAAAGACAACTACTCCTACAAGAGAAGTTACTTACAGTGTTATACCTAGAGCAACCAAGGCATATGGAGATACTGTTACTACTAACTTGAGTGAAAATATAGATTCTAGTATTGCTATTATCAATGTAACTAGTGCCAGTGGTATTGAAGCAACTAATTACATATACATAGATCAGGAGGAAATGTATGTCGAATCCATTTCTGGAACAGCACTAACTGTTAGAAGAGGTCAAGATAATACTGCTGCTGCAGATCATGTAAATGGAGCAGAAGTTAAAGTTATTACAACCACAGATAATGCTGCTATAGAATTTGGAGATGACTTTGGTTTTGATGGAACTATCTAATGACTAAAAACTTTGATGAATTAAATGATGCTTTTAATGTTTCTAGTGATTTGGTATCTACTGAATCCACTGAAGTTGGAATAACTAAACCAGAGAAACATGAAAGGAGTGATATTGAAAGAGATTATGATTATACTAGAGGAAATCTTTATAGTATTATAGAGAAGGGGCAAGAAGCAATTGATGGTATTCTTGAACTGGCTCAAGAGAGTGAAATGCCTAGAGCATATGAGGTGGCAGGACAGTTAATTAAGAGTGTATCTGATGCTACTGATAAGTTAATGGACTTACAGAAGAAGTTAAAAGATGTAGAAGAAGAGAAAGTTTCTAAGGGTCCAAGTACAGTTAATAATTCATTGTTTGTGGGTTCAACTGCTGACTTAGCAAAGATGTTGAAGTCTGTTAATTTAGAAGATAATAAATAAAGTATAGGGAGAGAAATCCCGCAGTATTTTGATACTCATAAAATGTCTGACGACTATAAAAATTTGCCATCGATTGACGACTTTGCAGAGAGTTCTGAAGAACTTCCGTCAGTTGCTGAACTTTTAGAAGAAGAAGATTTGCCTTCAGTAGAAGGTTATATAGAAAAAGAAGAAGAGATAGAAGAATCAGTACAAACTATAGAAAACTCTGATGGAGAAACTTTTGCTGAAGTAAAGGATATTGTTCCTCCTTGGCCTGAGTTATTACGTTTAGTTAATGATGTTAAAGAGAGTATACCTGAGATACCTGAGATAAAGTCTTATGATAATGAACTACAAGAACTTCTTACTCATATAGAACAGGTAAAGGAAAGCATTCCAGAAGTCCCAGAAGTAAGATATTATGAAGATCAGATAGAATCATTAAAAGAAGATATTGATGGTGTTAGAGCAGATATACCTAAATTTCCTAAGTGGGTTAATGAGGTAAATGAAGTTCCTGATTTCTCTTGGATTGGGAAGACATTTAGCGTTATAGATGATGATTTTGAAAGAGTTAATGATAACTTACATACACTTAAAGATACCTTCAATCAGGATATAGAGAATCTTACTGAGAACTTAGAACTTAAGGATTTTGAAAAGAAGGTTGAAATTAAGGAAGTAAAGGAATATCTACAAGAAACTAAGGATAAGATATATGAGGAATTGAAAGAGACTGCTCTTAAGATATATGAGCATAGGAATCAGTTTAAGGATGATGATAGAAAGTTAAAGAAAAGTGTATTAAGTAAACTGAATGAAGCAAAGCAGAATATTGAGAAAAGAATAGATGAGTCTAATAGTAAGTATAGAGATGCTAATAAAGAAATCAAGAATTACTTTAATGGGTTAAAAGAAGAAGTTGCTAACCTTCCAGAAGTAAAATATTATGACAAAGATATTAAGAAGTTAAGGGATAAAACAGAATCTCATACTGTTAATATTGCAGACCTTTATAAGATTGTTGAAGATATAAAAGGTAAGCAAGAAATATTAAAAGAAGACTATGCTAAGTATGCGGATGGAACAGATCCAGCAAGACCTATTGCTCCTGATCCTAAAGAGAAGCAAGGTAATGATCCTCTTACTCCAACAGGAGATCAAAAGTTTGCTACTCTTCAAGACTTAGCAGCAAACTACAGACTCTTTGTTAATAGAGTAGAGCAACAGTTATACACTA
>VTLG01004211.1_pt1 | contig 31268 bp, 38 predicted proteins | sample 4694571 | NCBI WGS metagenome assembly VTLG01 (sample SAMN12604809, study PRJNA352737) | marine metagenome | biome: ENVO:00000447; feature: ENVO:00000209|ENVO:00000569|ENVO:01000036; material: ENVO:00002151; isolation source: viral sequences binned using virsorter ...
GGACCGCCTGATGAGAAGGTAGAAGTGCAGATAAATAACACCCGATACCTGACTGATATACAGGACTTTGAGGATCATTATACCAACCAATATTGGTCAGTATTCGATATCAACAAGTACAGAAAGAAGGAGGACGCAGAAATATACCTGATACCACTAGACGCACAAGCAAAGGAGGACTAATGGCTAAGATACAAAAAAAAGATGCACAAACTAGAACATGGGTAGGTATATGCCTATCTCACAAGTGGAATGACGGCATGGCGGCCAGGATTAGCAAAGTGTTTCCTAATGTAACCCATGTCCGAATGCGTGGTGATGACTGGGTGGCCTGTAACAAACAAGTGTAAACAAGAGAGGATTTAAATGAGTGATGTTAGATACTTCGATACATACGAAGACAAGATAGAAGGTCATCCGTGTGCCGAATGTAACAGGGATGATGTCTATGGAGAAGCGGTGTTCTCTCGTGATGGAGAACTCCTCAAATACCGATGGCTTCAATGCCCTTGGGATGACTGCAACTGGGATCAATTTAGTTAAGTGAAAGGAGAAAATATGAGTTACGGAAAAGTACCAACACCATTTAGACATGACTATAGATATGACAACGACAGGGAATTAGATACAGTCACCGTGTTTGTAAATGTCTATGACACAGGACAGGCGTATGGAGGGCCAGAAGAAGGTGGATGGTGGTATAGATACGGCACTCTCAAATCTAGCTATAGATCAGAGTGTTTCTGTCCGATACAGGATGTGGTCAGTATGGATTGGGACGATGAAGAAGAACGTATCATCTATCAGCTGACTGAAACGCAAATGGGTCACCAGGTAGACTGCCCTGCGGTTATTTTATACAACACTTTCGAAGAAGGAGGAGATAAGAAGGCAGAGTTTTTAAAGTCGTATGTTACTGCCCAAGGTACATGGGACATGAACAGCAGTGAAGATCCACCAGAAGATTACGCAGGAGAACTTGTTACAGGAGGTGCACAAGAAGTAAGAATTCAAACACATAAAGGGAAAGATTTCCCAGAATACAGACCATTTTATTCATAAGGAGAACAGTATGAACTGCAAGGAAATGAAGACTGAAGGTGACCACACTTGGATACACCACGACACCACACTGACACATGATGTAGACACAGGCAAAGAGGAACGTACTGCTACCTACATTTGCTTTCCTAATACTTTGGAGGAATGTGGTGCAACAATGAGGGTAATTATAAAAACATAAATTAAAAGGAGATAAGCATGGGAAGACCAATTGGAAACAATCCACGAATACCATTCAGTGGAGAAGTCATTAAAGAAAGGGAAGCGATTCAAATAACCGTGAGCCCTGAGATGCAAGCCATGATATGGGGAGCAAGAGTTGTGGATACGCTAGGTAAACAGGCGTACAACAAGCTACTCAAAGTGGCAGAAACTGATAAAGAAAGGATGAAAGAAGTCCAAAAATTTGTAGACGCATTAGTCGAAATAACACAAGGAGAATAGCATGGGAGACAGACGAGTAGCAGAAATCAAAGACGGTGACGGTTCATTGTTTTTCTATACACATTCATACGGTCACAGCCTACCTGCAATCGCACGAGAAGCACTGGAGGTAGCAAAACCACGGAAGACAGATATAAGTTATGCGTTTCGTAGGGTAGTTGATCATCTGATTAAGGCCACTGGCTCACGAGATCAAGAAATAGGTAGCGGTCTGGAGTTTCATCCATATTCAGAGGACGAGTACGGTGATGCTCCATCAGTAATCATAGACCTACAGCAATGGTCTGTAACAGCAATAGATAAATGGAGGTAAGAATGGATTCACAAATTACATACGATATCGAACTCAAGTTTGATTCCGAAGACGATTGGAAAGAAATAAAAGTGATGCTACAGGAGTGGGAATATGGAGGACTCAAAGATTATAAAGGTGCCGAAGCTCCCTTCAGTATGAAGGCATATAAAAGTGAAACTTATGCCAATAAATGGGGAGTTTGAATAACATAAAACGATATACTATAATATAAATTATCTTATGGAGGTGAGATATGACAATTGACGATATACACGACTCTATCAGGATGTGTGACGACCTTCTGGACGAGTCAAATAGCGAGCAACTCAAGGATCTTCTATCCAATGTTCGCCTTGTTCATGATCGTTTGAAAGAGGTACTCCACCACTGGGAAGATGCCCACCTGGTGCACGATGAATAAAACCGCTGTGCAAAGATCTTCATATATTTTAAATGAGGATTGTCTGGAAACTTTAAACAGATTTACAGACAACTCTATAGATATAGTTGTGACATCTCCTCCGTACAACATGAACCTGCGTATTCGTAACGGAGAGTATACGTCACGACAGATCGTCAAAGAGTTTAGTACCAAGTACTTTAACTTCACAGATAACTTACCCATTGACGAGTACTATGAGTTCCATCGCAAGGTACTCAGTGAACTACTCAGGGTTAGCCCTCTAGTGTTTTATAACATTCAGATAGTAACTGGTAGTAAGAGGGCTTTCTTTAAACTTATCGGTGAGTTTGCAGACAATCTAAAAGACATTATTGTGTGGGATAAAAAGCACGGCCAACCAGCTATGCACGAACAAGTTCTGAATAGAAGATCAGAACTATTACTTGTCTTTGATTCTGACTATCCCATTAGCAGACAGTTTAGAAACTCAGGGACCTTTGCACGAGGCACACTGGACGACGTGTGGGAAATTTCTAGGGCTAGGTCGCAGACAAACAAACATGCTGCGGCATTTCCAGTGGAGTTAGTCTCCAAGATATTAGAAAACTTCTCACTGCCTGGCCAGGTAGTTTATGACCCGTTTATGGGAACAGGAACTACTGCTGTAGCTGCAAAACAATTAAATAGATCTTACATAGGTAGTGAGATTGAAAAAGAATACTGTGACGTTGCCAAAGAACGTCTGCAAAGTGTTCAATCGAGGCTTACATAAAAAATAAGGGGAGCAACCGAAAGGAAGGTAGTTGCCCCCCAAGCATGGAGGTGACACACGATAAACAATAAACATGTATCGATAAATATTTTAGCACAAGGAGATACGTATGAGCGAAAAAGAATGTCCATGTTGTTTGTGTGATAAACACAATTTCATGAGCAGAAAGGAAGTATCAGACCATTTAGGTATTCATATATTAACTGTAGCTAACTATGTAAAAGACGGCTACTTACCAGAGTATCTAGTCGGAGCAAAGACAGTACGTTACAAGGTATCAGACGTAAATAATTTAATCCAAAAGAGGAGTGCAAATGCCTAGATTTAATTTGAATGATTACGATGAAGTAAAAGATAGGATCCCTTTGTTCTATGATTTGTTTCCAGATGGTCGCATCACTGCTGATGTTATAAATGAAGACAATACAGGAGTGACTATCAAGGCGTACCTTTGGAAGAATGCTGAAGAACAGGCAGCCAATACACCACTCTCAACAGGACTCGCAAGAGAAGTACCGGGTGGTCATATTGATAAGTACACAGAAAATGGGGAGACCAGTGCAATTGGCCGGGCACTGGCAAACAAAAACCTACTTGGAGAGAAGGGAAAGAAAAACCAACAACGTCCCAGTAGAGAAGAGATGGCATCAGCCAAAGCCCTGATAGACCAAAAGGAAGATAAGGCTCCCAAACAGGCTCAGAAGCCCCCTAAAGTGGAAGAGCCAAGCGATAGTGGTGATGATGTATGGCCTAGTGTAGAAGAGGACGCAGCTGACGTGCTGTGGTGTCCGCTCCATGATACTGAGTGGTTTAAGCGTGGAAAGATGAGGTCTTTTGCCCATCCGATAGAGGACAAGGACAACCTTTGGTGTCCGCAACCTACTGACGGTATGGATGAAACAGCATGGAAGAGAGCCAAGCAACACCTAGAGTGGAGCGATGCGTATGTAGAGGATGATTTACTAATGACCTCTGTCAGAGATTGGCAAGAGATGACAAAGATCAGCCCCGATAACTACGGACCTGTACATAAGGAGTGCTTACGGTTAGCAGCAGAAGAGAAAGGAGGATAAATTGGTAACACCAAAACAAATAAAGGAAGCAGAAGAAAGTTGTCATGAACATTGTGGATGGAGGTACCTGTTCATGGCACAGGAGAAAAGCATCAAAGCGATTACTGATGAGTCTCTAAGTATATTTATAAAGACAAGAGACATGTCAGGTTTACTTGCAGACATGGTGCATGAACTATCGTCTATACATACGCAGTTGGACAGGTTAAGTTACGAGAAGAAGCCAGAGGATAGGTTATATGAGTGAGCCAATAGTAGTACGAAGAGGCAACACATGTTATGTGAGTTGGCCTGAGAATGATAACAATTACAGAGATATATCCATGAAGTTTAGCAGCTTCAATGATGAGCGAGGAGACTTACGTCCACTCGTACAGGTAAGTGTGAGTGGTAGATCAGGATACGAGCACGATGGTCGTATCAATCTCAACTCTGCAACAGGTAAAAAGACGGCAGCCAACAGGTGTGCTGACTCGTTTCCGAATATATCCTGGGGCACAGCTATTGACGATGCCTGTAAGGAGGTTCGTAATGTGTGGGAGAAAGGTGAGCCTTGGATTAATCTGAAGGAACGCCCTCGGTCTGAGGCTACCAAACACATGATAGAGCCACTGCTTTTAAGCAACAGCCACAACATGTTGTATGGAGATGGTGGATTAGGTAAGTCATGGGTATCGCTTTACTTTGCGGTGCTCGTGGCATCTGGACACACGCACAACGGATTCACCGCTGAACCTGGTGACGTACTCTATCTCGACTACGAGACACATGAGGACGATATGAACGATAGATTCAAGGCACTCTGTAAGGGTATGAATATATCCCCATCCAATCTACATTACAGGTTTGCAAAGAGGTCTGTTACGGACGACGTTGACAGTTTGTTAGACAAGATTCAAGAGACAGATGCCAAGTTAATTATCGTGGACTCAGCTGCTCCTGCTGCGGGTGGTGAGGCAGAGAAATCAAACACTGCCAAGACATATCACAACGCACTAAGAGAACTGGAAATCACAGCACTCACAATTGCACACGTCACCAAATCAGACGCAAATGAGGACAAAAAATCCACTCCTTATGGTTCGGTTTTCTACCGTAACCTTCCAAGAAATATCTGGGAGATAAAACAGGGAGAGACATACACACGGACAGTCAAAGAGTTAGGTCTGTATCAGACCAAGTATAACTCTGGAGCAGGAGAAGATCCCATAGGATTAAGACTTACCTTTGATGACCCAAAAGATGCTCGTGAAGTGTTCGTTGAACGAATCGGGATGCAGGACAATGATGATCTTGGAGGCCGTCAGGATTGGTGGCTCAAGATTGAACAGGCTATCCTTGAAAGAAGGCGAGCATCATTCGCAAGACCCTTTGAAGGAATGACCGTGAAAGAGATTGCTGACAGATGGGATACGGATTCGACAGGGTCTATACAGACAACACTTTCCCAAGCCAGTAAGAAAGGAAAGTTTATCAAGGTAAAGCATGGATACTGGGATATCAAAAGTGAAGCAGAAGAAGACAAGAGAATAGCTAGTATGGAAATTAAATATTAAATTTAATCGATATTTAATTATTACACCCCCCTTTAGGGGGGGTGTGTAAAGGGAATTAAATTTGGAAAAAGAAAGGAGAAAGATATGAATTTTCAAGTTATGTATGAATCCGGGTATATCAATGGTAAAAAAGTAGGTTATAAACAAATGCCCTCACGAGCCTTCAGTGTTGAGACTCAAATAAAAATTATTGAAGAGATCGAAGCAATGGGTGATGAAGACGAGAAAGCGTACTGGGCTGCTATTCAGGCAGAAATAGAAGAGGAATTTACAGATGACGTGCGATAAGTGTGGAGGACTTGTCAGTGCTGCATCAGAGTACGACACCTGTGTTAGATGCGGTAAGGTTGACTACGACAAAGCCCCCAACCGATACGAGATTGAAACCCCAATTGTTTTTAAAGGAAACCAAAACACCTTACCTTACTGGGGTTCTAATGAAAACAATTTTGAGACAACAGTGTCCGTGTTTATGGTGAGCCACAAGGTGACGGGTAAATTATATTCCCGGCCAATGTGTCCTGAGTGTGACAACAGTATGGTGGCAATAAACCACGCCAGGAAAGCTGACTACAATACCAAGGTTTCCAAAACACCGTATCATTGCAGTAACAAACATAAGATTGTTATACATGAAAAACAAAAGACAATGCTGGGATGGTCAGAATGAAATTCTCAATTGAGTACGATCACATGCCTCACAAGGATCTTAGAGGAAACTCACGAGCTCACTGGGCCGCAAAGTTAAAACCCAAAGAAGCCTTACAGGTAGAAACAAAAATCAAACTCAGAGAAGTTGGAGCCATGCCGATGAGCAAGGTCAGGATCAAGTACATAGCGTACTACTGTGGCAAGCCCATTGATTCTGACAATCTCATAATGGGTATGAAGTATGCACAGGACATGCTTGCAATAGAAGGCATTATCGAGGACGACAATCCGACATATGTCCAAGGGCTCGCAACCGAATACCATCAGGTAAAAACAAGAAAGGAAGTTAAGTTAATCATGGAGGTTACAGAAATTGAAGAAGTGCACCCATCATTGGATACTTGATCCGCCAACAAGCAAGATAAGTATTGGCGTATGCAAACTCTGCGACAAGGTCAAAGAGCACAGCAACATGCCAAACGAGCGATCATTCAACCGAGAGGTAGTACCAGGCAGTGGAAAGAAAGTTTTAATTAAAGAAATTTATCTTGGGAAGGTATGATATGAAACATATAGTTAGCCTGTCAGGAGGATCAGCTTCAGCCGTCGCAGCTGAACGTGTTATCAATCGATACGGATTAGAAAATACCATACTGTGGTTTGCTGATACGCTCTGGGAAGATGAGGATCTATACAGATTCTTGAAAGACCTTGAGGTGCGGTGGGAGAAAAAGATTATTCGACACACCGACGGAAGGAACCCACTACAAGTAGCAGAAGACCGTAAGTTAATTCCAAACTCGTGGGCAGCACCGTGCTCACACATACTAAAACAAATTCCCTTTAAGAACTTCCTGGAAGAACAGGAGAAACCTGTGACAGTACACCTTGGCCTCGACTGGTCTGAAGAGCACCGTCATGCAAAGCCAAAAGAAATATATGAATCCCTTGAAGGGGTAACCGTGGACTTTCCACTGATGTGGAAGCCACTGCCATTAATGTCCTACACAAAACTGATCAGTGACGAGTGGAATATTAAACCACCCCGTCTGTATGCTCTTGGATTTCCACACAACAACTGTGGTGGCAGATGCGTGAGGCAAGGAGCAGCTGAGTGGATACGTTTAATGAAACATATGCCAGAAAGATTTGATGAAGTACGTGATTGGGAGCAAGGGCAACGAGCCAAGGGTGGACCAAGGGCTAACCGATCAATATTAAAAGACCGGGGCGGCGATGAAACCACTTCGATTACTCTTTTAGAACTTGAAGAACGTAACACTACCACCCAAATGGATATGTTCACCTATCAAGGTGATCAATATGGTTGCTTTTGTGAATATTAATTGACCTAGGACATAGGTCACCCAATTTAAAACGCTCTATGGAGCTCACAGACCCCTCCTAGTCACGAAGATAAAGAGGGGTTTGTGCCTAGAGAGAGAGTCCGGTAAGTCCAAATCCTATAATGGAGGCAAGTATCACCAACAACAGTGCTGAGTGGAACTTGCTTGCGACTTCAAGTTTTGTAAGTCGCTTGTCTACATGAGACAGATCATTATTTTTTAAGTCCCCCATCCTTTGAAGGATCAGATGAACTTCTTGTTCTAACCGGGCTTCTCTTGTATTCACTTCTTGACTTGCTTCTTTAAGAGAATAATCTCTGCTTCAAGTTTTGCGATCTTAGACCCCATAGCTTGAATGCGTCTTTGCAAATCGTCAAGTCCTGTGCCACGTCGAATGTACATTACTTCTTTACACCCTGCACTTCTCGTACGACGGCCCAAAATTTCTTCATCAGCCGACTTCTCTCGGTCCTCGATATAGTACCGTCATCTCTTACAGATTTTTGTACCTCTTCAATCAGGTCTACAACCAATGGAAGTATCCCCTGATATTTTATGGCAGTGCGGATTGCCTTAATCATGCTTAGTCTCCTTTACTATTCCGCTTCTAATAGTTTCATTCCGAGAGCAATGATGCCCCCGATGGTTGCCGTACTTATTTCTGGCATACCTTTGAATGCTGCAATAATAGCTAATACTGTTAAGCACAATATGGCAAGGAAAATTTGAGGTCTGACTTTTCCGAATGGCACTAGCTTTCCTTTTGGTGGAACTGTTGACGGTGGCTCGCCCGTAGTTCTAGGACGGGATGCAATGGAGTATTGTGTGTACGTGCCGACTTCTCTCTCTGGTCTAACCATTCACATATCTCACATTTTTTTTCCATTACTCGTTACCCTTATCTAGATCAGGTTCAGAGAAAACCAATTCAACATTGTCTGTTACCGTCCAGTTAGCACCTGTAACAGTTGAACCTACTTCAAATTCTTTTGTAGCTAAGTTGCCGTCATTACCAACTTCATTCTGTCTAATCTTTAATACACCTATGTCCATGTTTTTGAAGGTACAGCTGCCACCCTTTGTCCAGAGGTTAGAAAGAGTTAGTGTTCCTATCTTTCCATTAACCCCGGAGTTAGGGGCATCAATCCAGATACGGTCATAAGTACCGCCACTTGTTACCATAGCTTCTGCCTGATGATGACCACCACCTATTGCTCTGTTTCTAGCGTTGCCGGAAGTCTGGGTAATTGACTGCCCATCACTAGCATTGTGTTCTATAACTATCGTATGGGCATCTATATCAGAGAAGTCCATAGATTTACAGCGTGACTTCTCAACTATAAATGTACCTATCTGTAACCGTGTTCCAGTAAAAGCATTGTCTCCTGTAACGGTTGGGTTGCCTGAAATTAATACGGCTTCAGTACAGGCTGTACTTCCATTAGAACCACAGGTAGAAGGTAATGCAGAAACCTTTGCTCCTGCCGCATCTCCTGAGTAAACTGTTCCTGCTGATACATTCTCAATAGTAATCTCTCTAACGGGTACAGCACCCAGGTTAATCCTTAACGTGTTGTCTTTATCATCAAAGTAAGAAGGGGTATCCAGTGGAGCAAGGTATACACCTGAGTCTCCATTAGAGAATGAGCGTTCTGCCAGTACTGTTTCGTTAACTATAACTCCAGTACCCGCAGTAGAGCCTACTGCCAGTAGCCCTATAGCCATCTGAGGATTTAAACCAAGGGCACGGAGCAAGCTGTATGGAGACTTGAGTATATTGAATGTCCTCTTCCATTTAGCTGACTCGCCATTTAGGTATTCAATCTTTGCAAAGATCCAGTCTCGCCATGAACATACCTTTCTGTACGCTGAAAGAACCTTGCTGGGAAAGGACCGTATGCCTCTGCGAATCTCTGGCTGAAGAACTGTCACAAGTAATAACACAATCGATACTGACAGAGTTGATATCCAGTTGGCATTCAACGGTACAACAATGTTGTTTGTGTACAGCAGTGCTGAATCAATCCAACACCCTGTCCACAGGTAGTAATCCATACAATTTGAAAGATGTGGTTCCACCCACTTTACCGGGTTTGCATACGAGATGACCACCCCTGTAATCCCTGCAATCATCAACAGGGAAATGAACAGAACCTTTAACATGGTTCCTACTGGAACCTTATTCAAAAACTTCTTAGCCATACTCCCCTCCTAACTTAACGGTATTCTCTCCGTCAGTATCAATCGTAGCTTGCCTTTCCTGATAGCCAACCCATTAGGTGCACTCGATGATGCTTCACCATCAAGGTACGTATGGAACTGACTACTCTCCCTATCCACCGTTACTTTTCTGGACTCACTACCAAACTCAAGGTCTACCTGGGTTACTGTAGCGAGAAGTGTTTTTAAGTTACTGTAAACTGTTTCGGTGTTTAACCCTAACATATCAGCCGTCTGATCAATATCTATTATCATCTCGTGTTGATACATCAGGTTGCCGTTGCCAGGCACAACCATCCCTTCTACTATTAGGTCTTTAAGGATGGGGGTATCAGTGTTTGTGCTACCTCTGAGTAGGTTAACTCTCATACCTATATTCTTTGCAGATTCACCTGCATTAGACTGAAAAGTATTAACTGTTGTAGCTGAGGTAAAGTTACCTAGTGCCGTGGTTGTACGGGCAGCATCATCCTTACCGTATTGTATGGTGATGTACTCATCTGAAGCTGATGAGTTTAGATCCTCACCATTAACATGAGCCCTTAGAAAATTCTTTGATTCATGGGGCATACCTAAATCGATATAAGGTAGATCAACATACCCTATAACTCCAGAAGAATCATCTTCTCTTTTAATAGGTACTTGTGATCTTGGGTTAACCAGTGGTTGTTCCAGAAATTTTAAATCTGAAGTTGTTGTTGCTGTTCTTACAGCATAATGTAATCTTGGAACACCATCATCACCAGACCCTACATCAATCCATTCAATAGGTTTGTCGGCTGTGCCATACTCTGTCATATGATGCCAACCTAATCCATTGTGACAAAGAATCCTACTGAACCTGTCAGTAGTTCCATCATGACCACCAACAGATATAAACAGGAAATCACCAGCTGATTTCATATAGTTAACTGATCCAAGTAATTCACTTGGAACTCCGTCACCCTGGTTTAATCCATACCCTGACTCTACGGCTCTTCGGTCACCGGATACTGTAAGACGATAGATTGGAGCCGGGGTATCTGCATCCACACCCTGGGCAAACCATATAGAACCACCATGAACAACCATGCGTCTGCCATTGTTGGCATGATGGGTCATAGGATAAATAAATTCTGTAGTCCAAGGATTAACACTTGAGTCGACTACATGAATACCTTCTTCTGTAGCAACATATAATTTTGTTGTTCTGTCTACATCCGGATAAGCAACAATTCCCTTTGGCCCACCTGCTGAAGGTATTTCTGTACTTTCATCAGCCCATGTTACACCTGCGTCAGTACTGCTAAAAAATGTTATTGTTGATGAGTCTTCATCCCATACAGCAGCACATAATTCTCCCAACCCTGTTGTTACCAAAAGACCTGCGTCAATATTTTCATCAGTTTGAATATCATTAAGCAATAAACTTTCTGTAGGTTGAGTAGTTGAAGGAGTCCATGTAGCACCGTCAGTACTTGTGTAAGCTAACTGGCTTTGTTCTTCTGCTATAAGAGCAACAAGGTTTGTTTTGTGCTGAATGATATCAAGTCCGACTGAAGCCTCGTCCCCAGACCTACCTATCCTAAATGGAATTCCAACATGACGGGAAGGTTCACTTCCACTCCATGAATGAGACATGGTGGTGGTTGTAGTTGTGGCAACTTCTGTTGATATTACAGCAGTAAAATCTCCGGCTGAAATAGAGTTTCTACGTGATGTCTGGTTTGCACCAACTGTTACTGTAGGCCCATCATCCACAGTGATGGCATCAATGCAAAGGTCACCAGCCACGGTAGTCAGATCAAAGGTACTGGAAGATCCTGTACCCGCAGCGGTACCCGCACTTCTGACAGGATTATCCTGGTCAATACCAGTCAAATTAATAATTGAAATATTATTGGCGGCAATCGAACCACCACTGCTGTCAGTCTGACTTATAACAAGGTTATTTGTTCCAAGATCGGGATTCACAAGGTAATACATACCAACATATGTAGAACCAGACCCTGCTCCTGCGTATGACCCGGCTTTAGTCATAGCATCTCCGGCATACGCAATAGATGCTGGATCGTTACACTGTTCGTTGGCTTGCAGGATAACAACAAGACATCTATTGGCACCAACGGTTTTATGGGAAATAGTAAAACTTGTACCAGTAGGGGCTGTTGTAGCTATGCTTTTAAAAGGAAAGTTAACGTCACCACCATTTTCCCACGTATCGTTGCTTCCGGTAAACTGCCTGTTAACAACAGTTCCTGATGATTCAAAAAGACAGTTTAATTCACCCTTAAATTCAGCGGAGGCTCTTGCTATATCAAGCCCTGTCTGTGTTGTGTCTTCAGATAGTATTGGTAGGTATACAGCATCAGGCCATCGTGTCTCGCATGTTGAATCCCAACATCTTCTATATTCCCTCGCACTAAAAGCTGCGTCAGAATTAATCCTGTATCTGCCAAACCCATACGATAAATTGGGATGTATGAATGTCTCATACGGTGATACGTCTTCTGGCCTTGTTCTGCCTGTGTCTTTAATCGACTGTACGAATTGCTGTACAGGACGTGTGACAATCTTAGTTCCGTCCTCTCGTGTTGATAGAGAGTAAAGCTGAGAGTTTAATCGTATATCAGGACCAGGCATAGCACCCCCTAGAACGCCATATTAGGGGCTTTAAACCTCTGTCGTGGTGGTCTAATACCAACTGCTCCGCTTTCAACAGCCCTGTTATATTCTGCCTCAAACTGTCTTGCCATAGTGAACCAGTAACTTTCTGCGTTACCAGCTGCTCTTTCGTCACACAGCCTCTGACGTATCTTGTTGTAAAGAGGTTCAAGTAAGTCGCCATCTATCTCAACCGTACTTGCATCACTAGTTGCAGCCGTAAGCATGTCGCTTCCAACTATCCTTAACCTGTGATGTGAAGGAACCTTTCCTGTAAACCTGAGTGTGCCCCCGGTAGAGGCTCCAGCTGCGGGAGGTATTACATCCCAGTTTGTTATTGGTGAGTATGGTCTATCGAGCGGTCCCGATTGCCCGATTGTTAAAAATACTTCATCAACAAATACAGGAATTGCAGCTCCAGAACTAACAGATATGCCAACTACTGTTGATGTATCTGTAGCATCTAAATTATTTGATGCTGTCATTAATTCCCATCCAGTACCACCATGTGCAGTGGAATCAACATCCCCATCTATCGTTAGATAAACCCGTGATGCTGTATTGCAGTAAACCCATGCTGATAGATTTGCTTCCATCCCTTCAGTTGCTACAGCCGTATAGCTGGATGAAGCAGAATTAAATGTCTGTACCAAAGTAACTGCGGTACTATCAGGAACAAGTAACCTTAATGAATTATTTCCAGATAAAATTGCGTAGTTAGTAGGGGAGGTTGTCTGCTCCTCCTGGTTCATTGATGCTCCACCTCCCGTAACACTCCAGTTGTCAGCTGCGGTAGTGCTACTCCAATCCTCAAAGCTACCATTGAGCAAAAGATTCTCGGAGTCGTTCTGTGCCTCGTACCTTTCCCCCAGGTACACCCTGTTTACCCTACGAATCGTAGATGGTATCTCGTATGTAAACTGCCTCGTACCTGTAACGATAGTTTCAACATCACGTACTATTCCTATGTGAGGCCAGACTTCTTGTCGACTCCTGTTGTACCACTCCATAACCTTGTTGGGTGGAACAGTCATCAGTTCATAGGTTGAATTCGCACCGTCAGTACCAGCCCCCCAAGCCAATGAAACCGTAAGAGTTCCACTAGACTGTGCATAATCTGTAACACGCCTATACTGACCATCCCTGTTATTACTCGTAACAATGGCATACCAGTTAGTATTGAAGTAATCATCTGCTGAATATAGTTCAGTTAAATTCGTATCTATAAGGGAAGTATTAGCTGCCACATTTGTAGTCGTGGTGCCAGTAACCAAGCCCAATGGCCTGACAATATCCTGACGCATTGTTTCCCACGTAGTCGTTGGCATCAGCTTACCTTTGCCTTTTTAATGTCCAGTTTATCTTTAGACTTTGCATCAACAGTGTTTTCTAATTCCTGTATTCTACGTCTTTGTGCAATGATAGTCACTCGTAGTTCTGCCTCTGGCATTACTCTAAACAATTCTTGTATATCTTCTTCTGTAACTTTTATGTCTTCCATCTATTTTCTCCAGATTAACTCTTTGGATACTTATCTTTTATCGCTTTAATAGCATCTTTAAAAGTAGTCGTACCATTAACTTGATCGTGGTAAATCATGTCGAGTTGGTCGCCTATTTGAGGGTATTCTGTTTTCCTGTTTCTACCATAGGCATTTGCATCCCACGCTGCCTGTAATTTAGCGAGTTCAGTATCAAGGTAATTTTTAGTGGGCTTGTCATGGGTTACACCATCTACTGCATGAATAATTAAATTCTCGTAGATGTGTGGGGCAGGTATTCCTGTAGAATAGTCAGCATTCTTATAAAAGCCAAACCACGCACCAGTGTGCATACTGACTAATACATCATCATAATCGTCAGGACGCTCTTGTCTCATAGTCATTTTATGTAGCACCTACTTTTTTAAACACCATCCCTGTACGAAATACCTGACCGGAACCGAACAAGGTTCCGTTACCGAGTGTTCTCATTTTTACCTTTTGCTCTCCTGTATCAGTTATATCAACCAATATACTGCCAGTTACAGGAGTCATAGGGTCACCACCTGAGGAATTGTTCTGTACAAGAACCTCCCAATTAACACTACCGGAAGTTGCATTATGTGTGTGGTAGATATATACATAATTGCCTTGCGATGTAGAGCTACCAGTATCGAACCATGCCTGCGCCGAAATTTCCCATTTCCCTGTACTGGGAAAAGTAAATATTCCACTGGATATAGACATACCAGTACCTATATGTTGAAATGCACTATTTGCAGGTGCCCATCTAACGAGGTTGGTATCTAAAGGGTCATTGTCTTCTGAAGAAGCATTAGAACTTAATGAGAAAATATCGTATTCCTCAAGTCCGCCACCACCTGCATCTTCCCATGCCGGGGCTGCACCTGCCCCCCCAGAGGTTAATACCTGTCCATCGGTACCATAGTTCGTACCACCGATACCGATTTCTCCCTGAGAAGTAAATCGGAATTTCTCAGCAGCAGCTTCTGAATGTCCTGTTTTAAATATTAGGTCTGTAGAATTTAAGTCAGCAGCAAAAGTTCCTTGTGCTACAGCTTCAATAGATGCTGCTACAGTAATAGCGTCAGTACCCCCAGATTCACTGGGTGCTTGGAATTCAACCTTTCCAATAACATCATTAGCATTTACATTATTAAGAGATGTAGCAAGAAGTAACTTACCTGTACTGGTAGTAGCATCAGCAGATGCCCCCATAACTACAAGTTGATCTTCTGATTGGTCGTATAACATATACGCACCAGCAGAAGCACCGAAGAATGTAACATCATGACCAGTATCGTCCACACCAACCGTAACGGGGCCAGAAAAAGTGGAACTTAAATCATCGCTAATCGTAAGAGCCGTTGCTAAAGAATTGAGAGAACTTCCCGAACCAGCAGCATTTGCGGTCTGGAAAACAATATCTCCACCAGCCCCAGAGCCTTTACCTTGCCCGCCCTGAAATGTTAATGCTCCACCTGCAATATTGTTTGTAGTACCAGCAGTAGTTGGGCCGGCAGTTATGGTTAGGTTTTTACCAGCAGCGTTATGTGCTGTTGCGGCCACAGAAGCTGTTGCGTTCTGTCCGTTTCCATAAACTATATCGCCACCCGATACCGTAAGGTCAGTTGATATAGTAACTGCACCCGTTACAGCTAAAGTAGAACCGTCAAACGTAAGGTTGGCTTCTCCTGCTAACGCATTAGAGCCAGTGACGGTAGCCACCGTGTTGTCTGTACTTCCTGATAATGACACTCCACTTGCCGCATCAGCCCATGCAATATCGGTACCATCAGAAGTTAATACCTGGTCGGCATTTCCTTTAGCTAATGCAGCAGGATCGCCGCTAGTGTCACCATAAATGATGCTTCCTCTGGTAAGGCCAGCCATCTTTGCAAGGCTTACGCCATTGTCTTTTATCCTGATAGCATCGCTGCTTGTCTCGATAGTTGAGTCGTCTACGTTGACTGCTAAAACAGCACTTGAGGCAGTTAGTCCATCGCCAGCAAAAAGAGTAGCAAGTGATGCTATTGTTGTTAACTGTTCCTGTGCACCATCAGAATCTAAGGTTGCAAGTTTATCTCCGTTAACAGGAGTAACATCACTAAGTTCAGATAAATCTAAAGTTAATGTAGCATCGCCAGATGTAGCCCCACCTGATAAACCAACCCCTGCTACAACAGAGGTAATGTCACCAGATGCTATATAGCCAGGTACAACTATCATTAGCTGACCTTCCCTAGGATTACATCCACCTCCACATTGTAGAAATGACCACGCAGTTCAGCATCAGTAGATGCGTCCCTGATAAATTCCATTGAGGCAAATTCTGATTCACCCAGGTATACAGTATCGCCACTTGCTATCAACTGGCCTTCATTACCTGTAGGTGCTGTTCCGTCACCACGAGCCCTTATCGCAGCTGACTCTACTACTCCAACAAAAGATCGGGCACCTGTTGGGGGCGAAGTAATTAATGCAGATCCCATTTCAAATATGGTTACTGCTGCCGTGCTAATAGTACCCGATGTGTAATCTAATGCCTGTGGTTGTCTAGACATATTATTTCTCCTCGTCCGGGTCTACTCGATAATGACCTATCGGTGCCTCAACAGAATTCTCCTCGTTGGGCATAGGCAAATGATCTAAAGCCCCTTCTTTCACGTTGTAAAATTGTGGATCTCCTCTGAAGTCTGGTACAAGCATACGCCATTGATCTTCGATTGGCATCAGTACTGCCGCAGGAATATGCCCACCCCACTTCTTGTGCATCTTCTCAAGCCACACCTGGTGTGTGTACTCAGTATCATAATCTGTATTTAAAAGCTGTGTTATCGCAGAAGCATAAGCCTTTTTAAACTGCGATGTATCGTGCGTCTTACCGTGACCGTTATGCTTGTCTGGATTACAGGCAGCTATCGAATCAACCAACGCAGTAGCGACATCCTCGATTGAATCACCCATAGCAATTAGGTTGTCCACACCGTTGCCCAGAGGGTAATGATGTATATGGCCTTCCTTAGTCTCAAATGAAACGTATGCGTAAGGCGACTTGTAGCCTCGTTCTTTAATCCGCTCAATCATCGGTAAGAACGAGGGGTGATATTTATTGTCACCGTTATCTTGAGTCATCGCTGTCTTAACCAGGGAAGCTAATGAAAGCCTCCCTAGTCTTTCTCCTTTGTTATTCCCATTGGGAACCCCTCTATGGGTTTATTGTTAGGTTAACGTATCCGTAGTCAGTCGTGACTGGTGCTATTAGCGAAGCTATACCAATTACAACTTCATCTTCAGCAGAACCATCTCTATCAAGAGGCTCACCTGAACCTGCGGTATTGTCAGAAACCCTGACATGGTTACCTATTACAAAGGCAACGTCGCATAGTACTGCGGCAGGTCCCCAAGTCTGGAGCCAACCATAGTCATCGTCGTCGAAGTCTGTAGGGGCTACGCCTACAGGATGTCCTGTAGCAGTAGTAGGAAACACAATGAAGTCCTTGTAAGGATTCTTTGCAAGACCTGCTATTGTTGCAGCCTCAAAGCCTACGGCAATTGCATCGCCATCGTACAGGTTTATTGCTCCGCTACCACTTCCATCTATGGCATCGTGTTGCCTGATCTTGTAGTTGTGTCCCTGTCCTGTACCGTCGTTTATGTAAAGGTATCCATCAGCATACTGATCTTCTGTAGCAGCTGTGGCTCCCAGTGTTACCGTAACGCTCTTGTCGCCAGCTGAAGCAGTGTTAGTTGCCAAGTCCATGTCGTGGTTTCCTATTCCCACAGCACTCTGGCAAATTGCACCTGCTGTCTGTGCTCCGTCAGTCTGCCCGTAGTAGTAAACTCTACTATCAGGAAGAACCATTCTTGTTCCGTATGGGTGGAGTTTTGTAGTCCCAGTGACTTTTTCGTCACCGTAGTCCCCCCAAATTGTTCCGTATGTTAGTGCCATTTTCTTTCCTTATGTCACTTTAGTTTTTTTAGTAGTTTTTTTTGGAGTTTTTACTTCCATCTCATCTAAGGTTGCATGTCTCTGACCCCTTCCTCTCGGAGGGTGTGCTATGTAATATGCCCTGTGTTGGTGAGCATCCCTTTTGGCTTTGAACCCATGATCGTGGACAAGACAATAAAATGGATAATTTTTCATCTTATCCAATATTTCCTGTGGTGGGTCATATGCCAAAGGTACTCCACGGTTCTGGCAATACATTCTGTATGCTTCCCATGTAATAAATTTACGATCCGCTCTTGCTCCAGGTACAACATATGGTGCATTCTCCCATGCCCAAGCGTCACCTTCAGCTAAATCGGCAGTCTCAGACGACTCAACGTCAGCTAACGGTTCTACGTTAGAGCGGAGTCGGAAACCCTTTTTCAGATAATTGTGCAATTGCACAGCATTCCCCACAGGCAATGGGTTTGTGGGACCAAAACCGTAGTCGGTCACCCTGCCGTAATCTCTCACCGATGTTTGGTGGTAGAAAATAGCCCTTCCTGCCTCAACCCAATGAGGTTCCTGACCTTCTCCTAACTCGTAACCGAGTTCGGTTCGTAGTTCCCTACGCATGTGAGGCCAGTATATCTCTCTGAACATTTCAACGTGTTCCCGTGCTGGACTATCATCATTTAGAAAATAATCCCACGGGTCTACCTGAAGCAGTTCACTGGATTTTGTGGTCATTTGCTTCTCCTTTTGCGTCGACGACGTTTACGTGGACGATCATCAACGCTCCGATTCACCTTGTCGACTTCAGGTTGTTTATCACCAAAGACAACTGAATTAGTTACCTCTTGTGGCATTGACACTGAAGGTGACGTGGCATATCTGTGAGTAAGTACAACATCGATTGTTCCTGCCTTTATATGGGCATCGTAATCGTTACATATCCGTTCTATATGTTTGTTCCCCTGGTTCTTCCGCATAGATAACGGGGCTCCGCATCCAGTACATGTTAAATTAACCCGGCCACCCTCACCGATTCCCTGATGTAACTCAGCATCACGATGAGATTCATAGCCAGATTTAAGTTGTACTAAGTGCTGTTCAATGTGCCCTTCATATAGAGCAGTTTCAGTACAGCCGGAACATTTAAAAACTACCTTTGCAAGATAGTGTTCCATAGCCACACCTTTTTCTAACGGCCCAGTCCATGTGTGGTCAACCAAATCCCATAGTTTGATCTTGTTAGCCTCTGAACTATCGACGTTAAATAAGATAGCGTCACGTCCACTTTCGTCAACGATACGCCTTCTGTCTCTAGCTGTTGGGGCATTGCCCTGATATGTGTCTACGCTTTGATTAACCAAGAGTTACCTCATTAAACGGTTGCAGCTGCGTCAGAGAATACTTCCACACCATGTGGGTCTGCTCTTTCGCCCTCTGCCCATTCTTGGAAGATTCCATACTCTCTCGCTCGGAGTGAGTTGTCGTCCTCTTCTGTTACATCGGAATCATTTGCTATGACCATATAAAGAGCCCCGGAAGAAAAGATTGCTCCCTTGGCATCATCACCTGAATCACGTTCAATGTTTCCACTGTGGAATATCGGTATACCATAGAGTCGGTCTGACCCTCTCCACCATCTATTAATCAACTCTTCTGTAATACCTGTTGTAGTACCACGAGGAGCCGTATCGGACAGGTCAGCAATAATGTCACTGATCTGCTCAATATGTAATGCTGCCTGTAAAGGCATAGGTGCGGGACCAAAACTTGAGTTGTTGTCAGTCAGCAAATAAGCTGCTGCACCTCTAAAGTGTGTGATATCCATACCGTTAGTTGCACCAACGATAGACTTTGAAAAGCCATCGTAAAGAGAAATAACGTCTTTGGCCATTCTCCTTCTCAGGGAAGAGCCGATTTGTCTTCCAGCCACAGTTACCACACTGCTGTCGCCCTGCCTTCTAATGAGGCGGTTTGACAGAGTAACCAGTATTCCGTGTTCTGCTGGAGTTAATTGCAAAGTATTTGTAGCTAACTGCTGAACCGAAGATAGATCAACACCCTCAGTAAGGGCTTGTGCATCTGTTAATCGAGCATATGTGCTGATATCCCACTGCTTTGAACCAGTAGGAATTCTTTCACTCTCAATCAAATCGGGATCAGGGGCAGCTGGCTCAAACGCTTCCTTTGCGGATGCTATTACAATCCGCTGTCCATTTGTTAAATTGGACGTGCTAGACAGCGATAGTCCTGTTGCCATTTTATTCTCCTAACTATTGACCTAGTTTATTTAACTGGTCTGTATATTCTTCTTTCGATAGTTTGCCTTCGATGTAGGCTGTTTGCACCTGCTCGACTGATCTCATGTTAGAGGACGCACCATTGGAAGGAGTTCCCCCTGTTGGAGGACTCTGCACTCCATTTGATGCGGGTTGTTGTTGAGTCTGAGTTGCAGGTGCCTGATTGGTAGCACCCATCAACGGTTTCAAACTCGCAAAAAACCTGTCTCGTCTTTGAGATTCATTTAACCCTGGTTCCGTAAACGCTGCATAATCGATACCTTGAGTCTGCGGATCTATGCCTAAACTTCTGGGAATGGCATATACCTGTTCCCATTCGCTTGACACTTCAGGTTGAGCCTGTTGTGTACCATTATCTCCTGCTAGTTGATCTCTCAACTCTGCATTTTGTTGATAGTACGCTTGGTTTGCCTGTAGCATCTGGCCAAAAGCAGCCTGGTGTTCTTCAGGAAGTGATTGCATATACGCATACGCCTGTTGTTCCTGCTGCTTACGAACCGATTCCTCACTATCTCTTCTTATACCATTCAGACCCGTGTCTATTTTTGACTGTAGTCCGGCTACTTGACGATTTTGATTTTCAATCATTTTATTTTGATTTTCAATCAACTCACGTAAAGCCCGAAGTTCGCCAGTAGAACTTGAATCTGTCTGAGAACCTGGGTCCTCCTGTACAGCATCCAATTGAGCCTGGTCTTGATCCAGTGCAGATGTGTTGTCTATATTTTCCGTGGTCACCTAGTACCTCCTATCGGTTTGATGAGAACTGTGACAAGTTTTTTATAGTTTAGTTTTGGTTTTATGTTCATGTCAATTTATCGCATTATATATGGTTGCATTTCTTCTTTATTCTGTTCCATAAATAATGGCATTAATATTTCTTTTAAAGACGGAGGAATAGATCCATCTGTTATATCTAATCTTCCCCACTTAACTAATCTTCTGGTTATTTCAAATGCTATGTTTGCATTCTCTTCTGTGAAAGGATGCTGCCCAGTAACTGGATAATCTTCATGCCATCCAATTTGTCTTTTTTGCTTTTCAGCTATATTTAAAGTTTTAGTTAACTCATCCCATGATGAATTCATAAAAGGTAAAAGATCCTGTCCTGGATTTAATTGATACGCCATCCACTGATCCCAGTTAACCCCAGGTGTTCTTCCAATTGCCTCTTTTTTAGTACCGTAATAGTTTTCAGATAAGAACCGAATATCGTTATCGTAATCTTGTAATATTTGTGAGAACTTTATTCTTTCTGGATCTGTTTCTAACTTAGATGCGAATGGATACTCTTCAATAATTTCTTGAAAAGTCTCATCATCAGGATTAATTTTTCCATTATCTAATCTTGTGATATATCCCATATTCGCTGCTAGATTTAAAAGATCTTCTCTTTCACGATCTCTGTCATCAAAGTTTAAAACAGTTCTGTCGATACCGTTGATTTTCATTGGTTTAGCTTGAATAGACCAGAATTTATCTCTGAGTAATTCAACAATAGACGCTTGTCCCATAGCTAGTTTTTGTGCTTCATTCCACTGTTCTGCTTCAGGTCCAACATTAGATTCCCACGCACTAAAAATATCTGATTTAAAGTTTTTAATTTGATCGGCCTGTTCTCTTCCTGTAGGAAGACTATTAATTATACTAATAGCACCTGCTGTGCCTTCTTCTGGATTTCCATAAAGAACTCTGTCTTTATAGGTATGATAATCACTAACATCATCACGCCATTGATCTTCTCCAGACTGCCTAGGCATTGCTTCACGTTTTTCTCGATAGTGTTCACGCATTACAGTAGAACCGTCAATTTCTCGTGTCTCACTGGGAGTTAATTCGTCATAGAATTTTTGATAATGTTGCCACGAAAGTTCATCCTGTAAATCTTTTGTTATTTCAAATGCCTGATATCCACCACCATAAATAGAAAATGTAAATCCTGCTAACGATCTAGGGTTATTAATTAATTCTTTAGGATCATTCCAACCTATCTTTCCGTCATCAAGGGTCATTGCATCCATAATATCTCCAACAATCATTGGAGCAAGTCGTTGTATCCACTCTTCAGCACCTGATTGTTGCCAATCAAATTCCTGTCCTAAGAAATCAGTCCCAGAATGAAGGTCATATCCAAGCCCTCCTGTCGGAGATAGTTTTGATCGAATCCATCTCTGGAGAGTTTCCAATCTATCTTTTTTATATATTTCACCAGAACTTAATCCCTTACCCTGTCCTGTGGTAATTTGTGCAAGGTACCTGGCCATTGGAAGGTAGCCACCAAAGAAATCAAATCGTTCTTTCCCAAATTTACCTTTACCAAAATCAGATGACCTTGGATCTAGTTCTACATCTCCACCTGCAACCTGAATCTGATGTAACCACATCATAGAACTCTGCATAAAACTAACCATACTGTTAGCCCAAAACTTTGATGCAGATGAATTGTGATTCATTGCTGCTTTAGCGGCTCCGCCAAATACAAATGCCGGACCTGACATAGTAAATCTGGGGGCAAAGAAAGCAACATTAGCTATTTTAGCAACTCTATCTCCAAGAACACTTTTACCAAATGGACTTGGTCCACGCCCTGTAGACCAGTTAATCATTTGGGCAAGATCTCTGTAATCATCTGCGGATTTAGAAAGATTTTGTGCTTGCCATTCAGCAACAGTTCTAAAGAAAACATCATGCCTAAACTTGTTTAAGAATGTTGTGTAAGCCCTTTCTGACATTTTAATGCCAGGCATTTTTGCTGCCCATCTACTTGCAAAGGCTTCTTCGGTAACATTTGTTCCATATTTTGACCCTCTTTCTGCATAAAATAAATCTGATGCTTCAGCATATTTATAAAGAGGATGATTTTTAATTCCCTGTTCAATCGCAACAGCACCAGTTTCACTTGCCATTGCCTTGTGCATAGCTACCCAAGCATCACCAAACTCTTGTGGGTATTCGGCTCCAAGTATTCTTCCCTGTCTTAAAGGTGCAGATAAATCAAAAGACGACATAACTGTTCTGGGGATTCCTGCTATATCTATAACCGCATCAAATCCTTGAGCAAATTTTGATCTGCTTTTATCAAAAACTAAATCAGCAAACTCAGTTCCAAATAAATCTTCTAATCTTTTTATTTCTGAGGGAGGAGGTACTGCCCCACCTTCAACCATACCTATCAAGGCTTGCATTGTTTTAACGTAATTAAAACCTTCTGTATTGTGTCGTACATATCTAGCTAATTCGTCGTAATCTGCCTGTGTAAATACAGAACCACCTTCACCAACTTCATCTAATAATGGTGCAAATTCTACTTTTTCGTATTCTCCTGCAAGTTTTCTACTAATTAAATCTTTAAATGCTCCAGCTTCGGTGTCTCCCGTATTAGCTATATAAGCATCCATTTGACCTAGCAACTCACTTTCTAAAGAAGCAATACGTTCAAATTTTTCCTTTCGTATATTTATTTTTTGTTGATCAGTTAACGGTTTAGCCTCCTTCATTTTCTGTACTAATCTATGTACTGAATTATTATCAGGAGTGGGAACTGAACCTGTTGGAATTTTTACACCAGGAGGAGTAAGTTCGGTGCCAGCATTCTTTGCAGATTGATCTGCCAATTCAGCTTTTCGTACCAAATCATCAATATATCTAGTTGCTTCTGTAGCCTCTTGAGAAACTATTCGTCCTGATTCACTAAAAGGTTTTAACCAATCTGCTCCACCAACAATATTTGGAATATATTTTGGAGCTTTAGGTACTGCTTGTGATAAAGCATAGGGTAAATAAACCTTTGTTGGGGATGCTAAAAGTGGATCTCCTGTTATCTCAAGTGTTCCTTGCATCCAACCAGGAATATCAGGACCCATTACATCTTTAATGGATTGAGCATAATCTACAGGATTATATTCTTTTAATCCGTCAATTGAATCAGTACTTTTGTTTCCCTTTGCAATATAACTAGCTTGAATTTTGTCGCTTAAATCAGTGTTATATTTTGGGTCTACCAACATTGTTCCTTCACCCATTAATGGTGGAGGGCCATAAGTATAAGTATTGGCCATAATATTCCACGTATTTATTAATGTCGGAACCTGTAACCAATCAAATACTTTACCTACTGGCTCTGCTAATTTCATCCAATCAGCAGGATTCCCAATTACTGCCTGTGGTAATTCATCAGGATCTAAACCTCTTTTAGCCATCTGCTTTTCTAAATAAGAGGAAGGTGGTTTTTCTGTTTGAGGCATTAAATTAGGAGGAGTTACAGTAGGTTTTGCAGTTCCAGTTTCACTAAAGTAATCTGCGGAACGTGCTTCCATTTCCTGTGTTCTCGGAAAATTATATCCCTGAGTAACAGTAGTAGGGGTCGGTGTTTTCTTTTTATATTCTCCGGGACTTCCCATAATTATTTCCAATACCATTCATTACTGACATCAGGTTGCATTCCAGGTACATTAGCTTGTTTTAAATAATTAAAGTTTGGAACAGCTTCTGAGCCCGGCATCATTGGTACAAATGTAGACGTATCTCCTTCTGGAAGATAAGGATAATACGGTATTTGTTCTCCGCTCGGTCCTGTCGAATATATATCACTTTTTAATGGTGGAGGTCCCATTAATGATGATGCAATATTTGGAGGTAACGAAGGTGGAGCCCCTCCCATTTGCATATCAAACTGTTGCTGTGGTGTTAAAGAATACTGCCATTCAAGAAATGGTCTTAACCTATCACTAATAGGACTATCCGGCCCTAAATTAAAAGGAACGTCTTTAGCAGACATTGTTTCAACTAAACCAGTTAATGGGTCAACAAAAGTTACATCTGGGAATGGTGATATTTTACCTGATGGAGTTACACCCATTGGAGATGAATATGTTATTTCACCAGTATCTTGATTAACAACAGGTTTGCCACGTTCTTTGTATCTATTTAAAGTAGCATCTACAGCAGCTTCATAATCAGGATCAGTTAAATATTTTTCTTTAAAGCCTTCTGGATTTGAATTGGCATAATCAAATATTGTTTGATCTCTTTTGGTTTGATCTTCAAATTGTTGTTGTTCCTGCTTTTGATTTGCTTCTTCAGCATCTCTGATTTGTTTTTGTAAATCGTCATATTCTTTAGTGCCCTCTACTATTCCTGCTTTTACCATTTGGTCAAAATACGGAATATTTGGGGCGTTTTGAAATTGTTTATCAATTTCATCTTTAGCCATTTTAAGAATATCTTCTGGACTATGTTTAAGCCCTCCAACAGAATCAGTCGCTTCTCTTAAATCTCTAACCGAAGATTTTAATAAATCCCCTGTTTCTTGTATGTATCTTTTATATAAAGTCTTTCCTGCATTTGTCTCACCATCTTGATAGTCAAATGTAAGTGTATTACCAAGATAATTTGTAAGCCATTTGTGAGGATCATTCATTAGGGCATTTAAATCATCTTCTGTTAAATCACTTGTTACGGCTCTTGCTTCTTCACGTTTTGCAAATTCTTCCTTGGTTAAAGGATTATCACTCCATATAGTATCTACCCATCCGTAATTTAAATAATCTTCCTTACTGCCATCTACTCCTTTTGTTCTTAAAAGAAGTCTTTTAGACAGGGTTTTAACAGCAGGGTTATCAGCAGTACTTTGTTCTTCTAAATCGTATTTAAGTTGAGGCCATGCTTCTTGAAATTCTTTTATATAATCCTTAGTCTCATCATAAGAAGCAATATCTAAATCTCTGACAGCTTCAAGAAAAGCACCCTGTTGTAAATCTTTTGTGGGATATAAAGGTTGACGTACAATATCCTGAGATATTGAATAATAAGAATCATCAAGAATCTCATAAATTTTACGTCTATCATTTCTTGTTACAGAAGTATCTCCGTAATCACGTCCTTCTCTATGATTCGGTACCTGAAATTCATATGCCACAGCATCAGCCATGTATTGAACATCTTCTTTAGTTAATTCACTTGTACCATATCTTTCTTTATATCTGTTTATAGACAGTAAAAATACTTCTTTTAACAGTTGCCCTGCATCCTGTTTGGTTAGTGTTATTCCTTTAATCTCAGTCTGAGCATCCTTGTTTAATTCAAAATCTTCAGCTGCTTGTGCACCATAAAGACTTCTAAAACCAGATCTTATTAGTTCAGCATCAGCTTCTGCTTTTGTTTTAGCGTCACCTGATGATTCCTGTAGCATATTATAAATACGAACAATCTCAGATTTATACGGACCATCAGCTTGTAAAAACTGACGTTCAAGTTTACTTTGACGTTCTTCTGCTTCTCTTTGTATTTCTTCAGGAGTTGCCATTATTTCTTCTTGTACCTAATAAAACTTCAGGTCGAGCACCATACAATTCTGCTATAGCATTAAAGTTTTTAATTGAAGGTTTTGGAACATATTGTTGTTTAAATGATTCAATCTGTTCTTTATACCTTTCACTTGCCATCGCAATAGGATCTCTGAGTAAATCTGTTTCTTTTGCCATTAATTCACCCTCTGTCCAGACGGCATTGGCCTACCGCCACCTGTTGCTGTTCCAAGTTGTGAACCTAATATATCAAGACCACCAAGCCCCTGTGGGTAAACGCTTTCACGTCCCATTCCCGTTGCCATTCTCTGTCCCTGTATATTTGCCTCACCCGGTCTTTGAAGTTGTGCCTGACCTGGTAAGTACTGTGTTCCAAGCTGATTACCGGTTGGAGCACTTACATCAGCTGCCGCTGCTCTTTGATCTGCTAGTTGTATTGCTTCTGCAACTTCAGCTGCCTGTTGCTCTCGTGTCATTTCAAGTAACTTCTCAGCTGCCATCTGGTTCTGTTCTTCAAGAGGATTGGTTATTCCGACTCTTCGCTGTGCCTCGTAAAGACTGATGAGTCCGCTTCCACCATTCCAGAGTCTCAGTGCTAGAAGTGCTTCACGTTCTCTTTCTTCTGGTGCCTCTGCTTTTAAGCTGACATTATTCTCGTAAAATTGTTTAATATCATCTGGTCTGATTGATTGGTCAAACTCATGAACAGTGCTTCTGCCGTGAACAGTAACCTTACCCATTGCCTTGTTGTTTACAAGTTTAAGGAATCTCTGGTTAGCCTGTTCCATGCCACGAGCCATAGCATCAGCAAACTTACCGAATACTAATCTTCCCGTGCCCGCAAGAACCGATAGTGCAAATCCTGTAGATACACCTGAAGGTCGCATTCCTCTAACTACGTTAGGGAAAGTAGCCTCTTCGATCATCGTCTGTACCATGCCAAGCTGCTGAAGTATTTCCTGCGGTGGCATAGCAAGAGGTGACGGTTGTATCTGAACATTTGGTCTAACCCAGTTCTTTGAAGCAAAGAGTTCGTACTCATCCATCGTTGCTTCGGCTGACGATGCAGGGCCATAAAAGTCTATGGTTCTCCATGCGTACTGCCTGAGAATTGCCTCGTACTGTGTTATCAGTCTTGCCTCGGAATCGAGGAGACTGTGCACGGGTTTCAGTATTCCCTGGTATCTATCTTCGGGTGAGCCTACATCATAATCAAGTGATGCTGCTGGTTGGATTTTTGTATAAGGATTAAATCCATATCCATGTTCATACGGACCCCATACCCACTCTCCATCTGCCATCCTTCCGCACCACTTTTCATCCCAGTATTCCAGAAAGGTGACAGTCTCAGAGTTAGGGGTTAATGGTGTCCACTCAGGATAAAGTGTCTGTATATCGTGAGGACTTGATTCATAGAACTCTATGCACCATTTCATTCCTGCCCGTGAGTCATCCCAGACCATATTCTTGGGATTGACCGCATCGATTATAAATGGAAAACAGATATCTCTTTCATCGAGATGATCCTGTAATGCTTCCTTGTATTCCTCTTCAGAGTCGTAGGCATCTATCATTGGTGCGTCTGGCCATTTGTCACCATCCCACCATGTCTTCATAAACCCTACGCCATACTGAATCGAGTGCTTAACAATCGTTCTCTTGGTATGTTCGGGTATGTGCATCCATACGCCCTGCAAGAATTTCTGTATTCTCTCAGACCTGTTCTTTGCCCTTGGCGATGGAGCCGGAACAAATATTGCAGGGTTATTTACATCGACGTGATCGGTTGCGACATTGACTATAGCGTGTGGGGTAGCAGGTCTAACAGGATCAATAGGCATATCGTCAGGAATAGGTACGCTGCGAGTGCCATGATAATATTCATCCTCTTCCTCACACTGCTCATGGAACTGTTGGAAGTGATTTTTATATACATCAAAAATCTGAAGTACGTGTTCTTCTGTTGGTTTTGAATCATCATGAACCAAGTCACCAGGAACTAATGGGTTACCTGTATCAAAATTAACGAGTACCATTACAAATTAACTCCCGATTTATCCCATCGTTCTTCAACACGCATTAGCCTTCTTTCTTTCATAATCTTTTCACCCGGACTCATGCCCATCATACCGTATCCAGTATTAGCTTCTCTCTGCGTAGGCATATACCTTCCACCAAATCCCCGTCTTCTGCTCTGGTAATTCTGTGGATCATTACATCCCGACAATGCTAATGCAAGAGAAAACACTTCGTCATCATGTTCCCCTGCGGGAGCCTGTGCCTTAAATGCTCCGCTTGACATCCTGATATGCTGGAAAGCACGAAGCTGTCTCAGCAGTATTGGTATGGCAGGGAACTGTATTGTCTTGTGCTCCATAGCCACGGTTAGGGTAGCAAGCAATTCTTCCCTGACATTCTTCTGAATCGACACTGGCTCAACGGCCATATTATACTCCATGAGGTCTTGAACCATAGCAAGACCCATACCTGTTGCGTCAGCCATAATTCTCTGGAGTCCCCATTCCTCGTTGATCGCAACGATATGTTGCTGTACCTGTGCCCATGATTGACCGTCCCATAACCTGTGGTATACAACTCGTCTTTCATCGGCATCCATAATTATGAGAACTGTAAAGTCACGGGAAACACCAAGGTCTAAGCCAGCGACATAGTTCTTACCGGGTAGTGGTTCATCTAAAAGGTCACCGCCTATACATTCTTCGATGTTGGAAAAGAATCCTGATGATAGTGAGAACTCGGCAAGGTACATTCTTCGCCATGCTGCTTCGGGCATAACTTCCTTGTCTGATTCAACTTCTTCAACATCACCTTCATTAAGAAGAGGATTCTGGTAAACCGTGTAATGAAAGTACCTGTGATTCTTGTAAGCACCACGTTTGGCTGCTTCGCATCCACGTCTGAACCAGTGTTCTGGATATACTGAAGGAATTCCTTCATATAACGCTTTACCCATTCTACCTGCCTGTCGAAGAGTTGGGCGTAATTTTTCTGCCGCTGCGTTAGGTATATCCTGTGCCTCACTTACCCATAGAAAGTCCAGACCTACAGTCTGCAAAGCCTGTGCATTATCAGCAGATTTCATCTCAATGAGTCCCCAGATTTCGTCTGAAATTCCATTAAGTGTGATTGTCATATTTGCCTGATTTGTTTCTCTTATCCATGAGGGATCAAGAAGCTGAAGCAGTTCGTTCCAAGCCTGTCTACCCTGTACATATGAAGGTGCTACAACCCATGCGTGAAATCCTGGTGGTACAAGCTGATACTTGTTTATGTGTTCAATTGGTCTTGATAACGACTCATAGTATGCTGCTTCCAGTTCACCAAGGGCACATCGTGACTTGCCCCACCTTCGTGCGGCTTCAATCCATTTCTCTTTTGAGTTAATAGAATGTACTTCTATCTGTCCCTCATGCGGACTGTATCGAGTCCTCAGTAACTGTGTCGTCATTTTCTGCCTCTAGATATCTTTTATTTGTTCTTCTATCGGGTATAACGGCACCAGGTTTCATCTCATCTGCTGTAACTGGTCTGATCTTAGGTTTAACCTTTCCTCTACCTGCTCCCTTGGTTGGCCCTTCTTCATCAGGAAGAGCCTGTATCTGCTTGATGACTGAAAGTCTTTTTTCTACCCCAAGTTCTGGGTCATTGAGCATTTGAACCAGATGCCATTTTGCTACCCGTTTAATTTCATTATTCGGTAGTTCATCTACTGCAACGGATTTCTGCCTGACCATCTTGGCAGCTATACCAAAATAACCATTTTGTCTTACCCACTTGGTAAGCCATGATTGTGATCTTCCTATGTAAGCAAGGGCTCCTGAGTCTTTAGCATGAAACTGTCGTACCCATAGAAACGCTTTCATCTCAGAAGAAAATGTTTCCCATCCTTCGATCTGCGAACCGTAATCCTGTCTCTTGGCAGCCGATGCAATTGTCGATGCTATCAAACCGGGATGTATATCAGTTGCCTCTTTTCTGGGCATTATCTTTTACCTGTTTGGCGAATCATTTCTATCATATCCGAAGTAATCGGTTGTGGAACTTCGCCTTCTAATTGTGCCCACTCAGGAAATATTCGTCCGCTATATCCTTTTGGAAATTGATCATGCCATATTCCGTAATCATCTCTGACTATGTTAGCCCCAGATTCAAACAAATGTGTCCAAGGATTTTGACTCGTTTTAAATCCAAAAGGATTAGGACTTCCAAAAGGTGCAGCTGCTAAATCTGGAAATACAATATATGCCTGATGCTCTACTCCCCATTGTGTTCTCCCTCCACCTACATGGGTTATTCCCTGAAATCCTTCTCTGCTTAAAAAGTTATTAGCACGGGATAGATTTGCCAATCTATTTGGATTATCCATGTAATTATACATTCCGTCCATCATGTGGTACCAATCTTCATTGGTAAATGGTTGTCCTGTATAACCTGCGGCCATATCATCTACCACAGCTTTATATTCTTTCCCGAAATCAAAATCAACAACAGAATAATTATTCCAATCATCTAACGCAGCATCTAACTCGGGAGTCATCAACCCACCTTGATCATATCCTTCTTCCCACATTTTTTCAGGAATTAAATCCGCATCTTTATTTCTCCACACCTTATTTGTATCATCCCATACTATATTGTCTATCTTATTTACAAGTGCTTGATAATGATCTAACGAATCCCAAGTACCTTCTTTACCTAACGGAACATCGTTTGGTACCAACATTTTAAACGTA
>VTLG01005252.1_pt1 | contig 31268 bp, 37 predicted proteins | sample 4694571 | NCBI WGS metagenome assembly VTLG01 (sample SAMN12604809, study PRJNA352737) | marine metagenome | biome: ENVO:00000447; feature: ENVO:00000209|ENVO:00000569|ENVO:01000036; material: ENVO:00002151; isolation source: viral sequences binned using virsorter ...
AAAAAATTTTGGCTGGAGGCTAGCGATCGCTTAATGTATGAAGGGAAAGCCCCAGAGTTTTCTGAGACACAGCGAGCACGCATGCCAGCTTTCTTCGAGCATAGCAATGTCAATCTCCCTCAGTACGCTTAAGCTACATAACAATCGACTGGATGAACTAATCACAAGACTCGATACCAACTTCGGTTGGAAACCAGTTCATCCTAAAGAATCAATCGAGTCCATAATGTATCGTGCTGGTCAAGCCAGTGTTATAGATTATATAAAATCAATCACAGAGGAGGAAGACTAATGTGTATAGGAGGAGGTGGCGGTAATGATGCAAATGTACCACCACCCGCACCGCCATTACCACCACCACCACCGCCCCCAGCACCACCAGTTGCACCAGCAAGACCAGCGCCACCACCAACCACTGTAGAAGAACTGGATGCAAGTGAGCTGAGGGTACGTGTACCAAAACCTAAGAATCAACCTAAAGGTACAGGCCAATTAAGAATACCATTGGAAAGTAATGTATCAACACCAGGTGGGGGATCACCACCAGGAGGAATTAACACATGACCGCACGTGAGAGGTATAACCAACTGTCTACTAATCGTTCTCAATTCTTGGACTCGGCAGTTCAGTGTTCAAAACTCACGTTACCATATTTAATAGTTGATGATAACTCAACTAAAGTAAACCGCAAATCATTTATCACTCCATGGCAAAGTGTAGGTGCTAAAGCGGTAGTAACATTAGCAGCTAAATTAATGTTAGCGTTACTACCTCCTCAGTCTACATTCTTCAAGTTACAAATAAGAGATGATAAATTAGGTACTGAATTAGATCCAACCATAAGAAGTGAGTTAGATTTATCATTCTCTAAAATGGAGAGAATGGTTATGGATTATATAGCTGCTTCTAACGATCGTGTTGTAGTACATCAAGCCCTTAAACATTTAATTGTAGGTGGTAACTCCTTGATTTATATGGGTAAGGATGGTTTAAAAAATTATCCACTTAATCGTTACGTAGTTAATCGTGATGGTAATGGTAATGTATTAGAAATAGTTACAAAAGAATTAATAAGTCGTAGGATACTAGATATTGAACCGTCTACATATCCACAATCTAATAGCCCAAATAATAATTATTCGACAGGTTCAGATGATGATGACGTAGAAGTATACACTTGCGTTAAACTAGAAGAGAAAAGCGGGAGATGGGTCTGGTATCAAGAAGCTTTTGATAAAATTATACCAGGTACACGTAGTACAGCACCTAAAAGTGCATCCCCTTGGCTTGTCCTTAGATTTAATACGGTAGACGGAGAAGATTATGGACGCGGTAGAGTAGAGGAGTTTGTTGGGGATCTGAAGTCTCTTGAAGGACTCTCTCAGGCCCTAGTAGAAGGCTCTGCAGCAGCTGCTAAAGTTGTCTTCCTTGTCTCACCATCATCGACCACTAAACCACAGACTATAGCGAATGCTGGTAACGGTGCTATAGTACAAGGCAGAGAAGAAGATGTGTCAGTAATTCAAGTAGGTAAAACAGCTGATTTCGCAACAGCTGCAAACCTAGCTGCACAGATTGAGAAGAGATTGAATGATGCATTCCTTGTCTTATCAGTACGACACTCTGAACGTACCACTGCAGAAGAGGTACGCCTTACACAAATGGAACTCGAACAACAATTAGGTGGACTATTTAGTTTGCTTACTATTGAGTTTTTAATACCATATCTTAATAGAACTTTACTAGTATTGAATCGGACTAATCAATTACCTAAGATACCTAAAGATTTAGCCAGGCCTACTATTGTAGCTGGTATAAATGCTGTAGGAAGAGGCCAAGATAGAGAAAGTCTTACTCAATTTATAGGTACTATAGCTCAAGCATTAGGACCAGAATCCATGATGCGCTATATCAATGCAGGTGAAGCTATTAAACGCTTAGCAACTTCTCAAGGTATTGATACACTTAACCTTGTTAAGCCTCAGCAACAAATCCAACAAGAAGCCCAGGCTGCACAGCAACGTCAAGTAGCTGGATCTCTAGTAAATCAAGCTGGTCAAATAATGGGAACACCTATGATGGATCCAAGTAAGAACCCTGAAGGTACTAATGCTTTGGGTAATATGCTAGGAGATCAAGCAAGCATGGCACAAGGAACACCACCACCACAAGAATAAGATGGCAGAAACAATGACTTATGATCCTGGTACTGATTCAGTAACCACGGAAAATAATTTAACAGAAGACGAGCAGAATTCCTTAGAGGTTGGTCAGGAGTTAGTTGATCAACAGGAACAATTACTAGCTGGTAAATATAAAACTGCTCAAGAATTAGAAAAAGCTTATGCTGAATTAGAAAGCAAACTTGGACAACAATCTACAGAAACTGAACCAGACGTAGAGGAGACAGTTGAATCTGAACCTGAAGATACTGAGGTAAGTTTCGGTGAAGAGTTAATCACCCAGGCTTCTACTGAATATTGGGAGAATGATGGACAGTTATCTAAAGATACTATCGAACAATTTTCTAGTTTAAGTAGTCAGGAATTAGTACAAGCTTATATGGATTATACTAAAGCTAATCCTACTAATCAAGCTTCGCAGCAAGCAGCTGTGGATTTAACTGATCGTGAAGTTAATACTATAAAAAATTCAGTAGGTGGAGAAGAGGAATATAATCAAATGACTGAATGGGCTAGCACTAATTTAGATCCAGATATTATTAATGCATTCGATAGCCTTCTAGATTCTGGTAATTCCGGAGCAATTCAATTAGCAGTAAATGGTTTAATGGCACAATACGAAAACGCAACAGGTTATGAAGGAAGGATGTTATCAGGAAAACCACCTCAATCTAGTGGTGACACTTTCCGTAGCCAGGCAGAATTAGTATCAGCCATGGGTGACCCTAGATATGATAATGATCCTGCTTATCGGCAGGATATTATTGAAAAACTGGATAGATCAGATTTATCATTTTAAATTATTATGTGTACTGGAGGAGGAAGTGGTGGTGAAACAACTTATACACCAACACAAGAACAACAGTCATTAGGGTTTCAACGAGAAACTACATATTCTAGTGGAACCTTTAAGGAACAGATGGAAGGCATCAAAGAAGATGCCGAACGTATGAGAGAAGAACAGAAGCGTCGTGAAAAATTAGTTGATGAAGGTTACGAATTCCATAATGTTGGTAATCAATCTGGAGCTCAAGGTACACCAGGTGCGCAGCTCATACAAGATAGAGCTGATGCCGACAGATGGAATAGATATCAGGATCATCTAAATTCCACACCTCAAAGTTCTTTGGCAATTAATCAATAAGGAGGTGTATTATTATGTGTAACCCTGCTGTAATACCCATCGCTATGGTTGGCAACGAATTCGTCAAAAGTGTTCGTAACCCAAAAGGTGGTGATGGACCAACTGAGGACCGCCTGGGTCAGATGGAGAGGTATAGAAATATGACTGATGAAGAACGTACTAGGTATGAAATAAAGTGGGCTGAAAGCCATGGAGGATGGGGAGGTCATGCACCACATGGTACTCAACAGTCTTCCAGTGATTTCTTTAGGAGCCATGGTTATGACGGACGAGGTACAGATTTTGATTATACAAGAACCTATTCCAATATGCCTAGACCTAAATGGATGGGTGAAATCTACACAGATTTAAGAGAAAAAGGTATAGATCAACGTGAAGAAGTCCATGCAATTAACCCTGGAGAATACCGTGGTCGATCTATACGTGGTCCTAAGGTAAACACCTCGCCTAGAAGTTCAGCCTCACCACGTAATTCTAACCTCCGAATACGTTGATAGATATAGCGCCGACCCGAAACTTCGTCCTCGGCCATTAACCTAATTCTATTTATCTTAATGACCAAAGCAAACGTATTTCCTAAGGAACCTGAAATTGAGGTTATCGAACCTCCCACACCTTATGAATACCTACAAAATGCTGAACGTGTAAACGGCTGGCTTGCAATGATTGGATTCAATGCAGCTGTTGGCGCTTACTTGTTCACCGGACAAATACTACCTGGAGTATTCTAGGTCACATACGCCGCGTCCGTTCATCCATAACTATGGACGCATGAAACCACATCATGGAACGGGGGTGTGGTACTTGGAGAAAACCAATGCAAACTGCAAAGAAGATCGTACTCAAGTATCGCGGCGTGCCTTACACGAAAACTATTTAAAATTTATTAACAATGAAAAGACTAGCACTAGCCCTCGCTGCCACCTCATTCGCGACTGCTCCTGCTTTCGCCGGCGCTTACGTGAACGTCGAATCGAATGCCGGTTATACCGGATCTGAATACGACAACCGCACGACAGACCTTCACGTCGGCTTTGAAGGTGGTAATGATATATTCGGATATTATATTCAGGGAGGCCCAGCCATCGTAGCTGACGAAGGTGATGCCGACACTGATAGCAGACTATCCGGTAAGACTGGACTCAGTGTAAATGCTGGGGAAAACCTAAACATTTATGGTGAGATCTCAGTATTAACACCTGAATCTGACGATGATGATAAATCATGGGGTACTAAGCTCGGCGCTAAATATAGCTTCTAATTTATGGCACATCAAAGTGCAGGTAATATTGCAAAATTAACTCGCTTTTCTCTAGAACCGGATATCAAAGATCCAGAAGTAGAGGAGAAAGAAGATGACAAACCTCAATCACAAGAGGAATCACCATCAAGTGAGTAAAAGGAAGGGAGGCACCTCAGAGTCGGACCTCCCTTTCATTGGCACTGGCCCTGTAAGCAGGATACCCTTTGCCGTCTAGACGGTGGGAGAGACCACAACAATAGAATAAGCGCACAAACATTCAGCTGAAGAAATTATATAACTTTTATTTATCCCATATAAATGGCACATCAGAATAGTAATGAGCCTCTTGCCGATCTAACCCGGCCGGGTCAATCGAACTCGACCGGTGACGCAAGGGCCCTATACCTCAAGCTGTTTAGTGGAGAGATGTTCAAAGGATTCCAACGCAATACAATTGCTAGGGATCTTGTTACCAAGAGAACCTTGAAGAACGGCAAGTCATTGCAGTTCATTTATACAGGTCGCACAACTGCTGAGTTTCATGTACCAGGCAGAAGTATCTTAGGTAACGATGATGCAGCACCTCCAGTAGCTGAGAAGACGATCACTATTGACGATCTATTGATCTCTAGTGCATTCGTATATGAATTAGATGAGACACTTGCGCATTATGATTTGCGTGGGGAAATCTCCAAGAAGATTGGTTATGCACTTGCTGAGAAGTATGACCGTCTAACCTTTAGAGCAATCGCTAAAGGTGCAAGACAAGCAAGCCCTATTACCAAGGCAAACTTTATTGAACCAGGCGGAACACAGATCCAAGTTGGAGCTGGTTCCGATGCAGATGACGCATTGAATTCTGGTAAGCTTGTGACTGCATTCTATGATGCAGCTGCAGCTCTAGATGAGAAGGGAGTTTCAAATGACGGCCGTGTTGCTGTATTGAACCCTCGTCAATACTATGCTCTCATCCAAGATGTAGCAACATCTAACCTGATCAACCGCGATGTACAAGGTACAGCGCTACAAGGTGGACAGGGTATCATGGAAATTGCAGGCATTAAGATCTACAAGTCCATGAATGTACCATTCTTCAGTAAGTATGGTACCAAGTATGCTCCAGGTTCTAGCCCAACAGCCGGTACTGATCCAGCAACAGTGAACCCAGGTAATACTGGTTCATTCGTGGATGTAGCTACCGAAGATGCTCGCGGCTCTGTCTCTGGTGTTAACGGTAACTACGGTAACGCTACTGATTTTGCTAATACTTGTGGACTTATCTTCCAGAAGGAAGCCGCAGGTGTTGTTGAAGCAATCGGACCTCAAGTACAGGTAACATCAGGTGATGTCTCCGTGATTTATCAGGGTGATGTTATACTGGGTCGCTTGGCAATGGGTGCTGACTTCCTAAACCCATCTGCTTGTGTAGAACTGTTCGCAGGTACTACAACTAAGCCTGCTAAGTTTGGTGATGTATATCCAGCTAACATAACGACTTCTTAATAGTAGTCACTATTACTTACATAATGGGAGCTTCGGCTCCCTTTTTTTTTATTCACAAATATTTATACCTATGGCTTCCACAACTGACACCGATACCGAACTATCCGCAGTGAATTCAATCCTGGGAGCTATCGGTCAATCGCCTGTCGCAGCTCTGGATTTTAATAACCCAGAGACATCTTTCATTTACAATATTTTAACTGAAGTTAACAAAGATGTTCAGAATGAAGGGTGGCATTTTAATACAGAGTATCATGTCAAAACAGCACCAGCCGGTGATGGGACTATATCACTACCTACAAAAACATTAAGGTATGATATAAATGATACTAGACATACTAAAACAATTGACGTAGTAGTAAGAGATGGAAAATTATACGATCTTGTAGATCATACAAATGTATTTGAAGATGATATATATTTAGATATAGTTACCTTATATAAATTCGAAGATCTACCTAATCCATTCCAAAGATATATAACATATAGAGCAGCTTCTAGAGCCGCAACTCAATTAGTATCTAATCCACAACTTGTAAAATTACTACAACAACAAGAAGCTTTATCACGAGCAACTTGTATGGAATATGAATGTAATCAGGCAAGTCATTCTTGGATGGGTTGGCAGCATGAAACAGCTTATAGTCCTTATAGACCAACTGATGTATTATCACGGCGTTAAATGACAACTGTAACACAAACAATTTCAACTTATAATAGTGGGATATCCCAACAAGCAGATGAACTTAAATTACCAGGACAAGTTACAACTGCTAAAAATGTTTTCCCTGATGTCACGTTTGGATTGACTAAAAGGCCTGGTGCAAAACTTGTTAAATCTCTGAGTGATGATAGTACATCTTCTAATAACTCAGATACTAATGGCCAATGGTTTAGTTATTATAGAGATGAGGCAGAACAGTACATTGGTCAGATTAATGATAATGGTGTTGTTAGGATGTGGAGTTGCAGTACTGGCAACCCTGTCACTGTTACTTATACAGATGAAGCTGATACAAAAGCATATTTAGCACATCTAAATCCTGAAGATGTTCAATGTTTAACAATAAACGATTTTACATTTGTCTGTAATAGATCAGAAAAGAAAGATGCATCGAACAATCATGACAGAACTACAGTCGAGATGTCAGCAGAATCTGGTGATATAGCTGCGGCTGCTGTTAATGAAGCATATGTAGAATTAAAAAAGATTTCATATGCTAGTCAATATGCTTTAAATATATACGATTCTACAACTACAACTGAAGATATTTGGACAGCTACCCGCCTCAAAGTTTTCAGAGCTTTTGATAGTGCTAATGGTTGTGATAGTAGTGGCAATTGGCCTAGTGGTGGTTCATTACCTACAGGTGGTTATTACTGTACAGCAGCAAATGCTGGTAACAATCAAGATGCTTATTGCCCAAATGTTGGGACACAAATTTTTGAAGCAAGTCATGCTGATGGTATATCTGCCAGTAGTGATAGCAACCAAACTGCTTACACAATTAGTGTAACAGTTGGAGATGGTTCTGCAGCAGATAAAAAGAATTTATATTTCCGCATAACTACAATTGGTCAATCAGTACCACAAGGTGGTTCAGCTACAAACCCTGATTACAGATGTAGGTATACTACTACTATTGATTTATTACATGGTGGTGAAGGTTGGAGAGTTGGTGATCATTTTAATGTCTGGATGAATAATGCTAGATATAATGTTAAAGTCACTAAAGCTGCTAAGAGTAGATGTCATGCTAATATAAAAGCAGTTAGGCCACAGCCAACACCTTTTGATGCATCAACAGCAATTAATGCTGAAAGTATAATTGGTGAAGTACGTAGAGAAATAATTTCTAATGCTAATTTTGGAGAAGATGATGTTGTACAGATTGGTAGTGGGTTATATATTAAACAATCATCAGGAGGACAGTTTAGTATAACTACTCCATTCCCTAATTTAATGAATGTCCTTACTGATGAAGTTAGGAGTGTTGAAGATTTACCGACTCAATGTAAACATGGTTATGTTGTAAAAGTCTCTAATAGTGTTGAGGAAGAAGATGATTGGTATGTTAAATTCCAAGGAGCTAATGATAGAGATGGGCCTGGTGTATGGGAGGAGTGTCCAAAACCTGGTAGATCCTTAGCATTTAGAAAACGTACCATGCCACATAAAATTGTGAGGCAAGCAGATGGTACATTTAATGTAGGCCCAATTGATTGGGACAAGTGTTTAGTTGGTGATGAGAATACAAACCCTGAGCCTAGTTTTCTTGGCAAAAAAATTAACAAGATTTTATTCTTTAGAAATAGGCTAGTATTTTTCAGTGATGAGAATGTCATTATGTCAAGGCCTGGGAGTTACTATGATTTCTGGAATAAAACTGCACTGACATTTAGCACACAAGATCCTGTTGATATTTCATGTACTTCAGATAAGCCGGCAATCCTTTATGATGGAATGCAAGTTAACACTGGTTTGTTAATGTTTACTAAGAATCAACAATTCTTACTAACAACTGATAGTGATATTCTAAGTCCACAAACTGCTAAAATTAATAGTATATCTAACTATAATTTCAATGCAAATACTAGTCCAGTTTCATTAGGATCAACTGTGGGTTGGTTAGATAATGCTGGTATGTATTCTAGATTCTTTGAAATGCAGAATGCATTAAGAGAAGGTGAGCCAGAAATATTAGAACAAAGTAAAGTTGTAGCAAAATTATTTACTGATAATTTAAAAATTATATCAAGTTCTCCTGAGAATGGTTTAGTATTTTTCAGTGAGAAAGGTTCACCAACTAATACAGGTATTTCTACTATTTATTGTTATAAATATTTTGATACTGATAGAAGAGTCCAGCAGGCATGGTTTACTTGGGAATTACCAGGTACTATTCAACATCATGATGTAATGGATGATTCATTTTATGTTGTAATGCGTAATGGGGAAAACGATTCTGCTGGTAGAAAAGATTCATTGATTCGGTTTGATCTTAAAATACAAGATGAAGTACCAGTAACTACTGATGATTTTGATACTACAGATACATCAGATGATATAACTTATAACATACATTTAGATTGTTGGTCACATATAAATATTGCAAATGATGCATATAATTCCACAACTAAAAAAACAGTTGTTACAAAACCAACTGGGTATAATTCTAGTAGTCAGCTAGCAGTCTTTAAAAAAGATGGCACACATATTGGCAGATACGAAAAGGTAACAGTCAATGGTTCTAATTTAGAATGGACAGGAGATTGGTCCAGTGAAAACAATGTAGTATTAGGTTATTTATTTGATTATGAAATTAAATTCCCAACTATTTACAGGACTAAAGCTACAGCTGAAGGTAAGAATGTTAGAGCTGATGTTAATTCATCCCTAGTTATACATCGGATAAAGTTTAATTTAGGTCATAATGGTTTATATCAAACTTTACTTGAACGTAAAGGTAAGGCAGATTTCACTTCTACTTGGGAAGCTCCAATAGCAAATAGTTATAATGCTAACCAATTACCATTCTTAAGTGAAGTTCAACAAACTATACCTGTATATGAAAGAAATACAAATTTATCATTAACACTTAAGTCAACTCACCCCAGCCCTACAACATTATATTCGATGTCATGGGAAGGTGACTATTCCAATAAATTTTATCAACGTGTCTAAACTAGATCAGTATACCCACCCTATTACTAAAGAGGCTGCTATTGAAGTGGCCTCTAATCTACGTTCTGATGACCTCAGAGAGGTGGAAGAAGGTCATGGGTATAATGCAGTAGAATTATTAACTTACGAAGCTGAGAAAGGCTCCTGTATTTATTTCGAAGTGCCTAACGGTAGGACTGCCGGTATGGCTGGAGTTGAAGAAGGTGGCATGATATGGATGCTATGTACAAACGCCATCCATGATTATCCACTTACATTTGCTAGAGAAGCTAAGCGTTGGGTTGAGAGTAGACCTGAGAAACTTCTTTGGAATTATGTAGATAAACGAAACAAAATCCACTTAAAACTACTCAAATTTTTAGGGTTTAAATTCCTACGGGAAGTACCATTCGGCCCTAATCAATTGCCCTTTATAGAGTTTTGCCGTGTGCGCAGCTACTGAAGCAGCGAAAGTTGCTAATAAAAATCAGAAGATCCAACACCGTTATTCCTTATGGAAACGGTATCACCAGACTATGCAACAGTATGGTCGGTATGGTCTTCAAAAGGTTCAAGGTAAGATTGAACAATTCAATATAGATCAAGGCCTCTTTGCAGCGCAGAACCGTGCACAGGGGATTATAAATAAAGCAAAGTCAGATGCTTGGAAAGTGAATGCGGAGTTCTTAGGTAAAGCAATTCAGAATAGTAAGTTTTCAGATCTACTAGCATCAGGACAGTCAGGTAAGAGTATAAACAGGTTAGGTGTATTAGAGATGGGTGCTATGGGTAGATTTTTTGCAGAAGCTAAGAATCGTATTGCACGAGGTATACCTGAATACAAAGCTGGTGTATCACATGATAGAACAAAAGCTGCTATAGCAAAAGAAAGTGTCTTTGCAAGATCAGCCTTTGGACCAACACCAGATATCAAGCCACCAAGAATGCAACCACAAAGTCTTTGGGCTGCTAATTTACAAGATATGATGAGTGTAGTTAGTATGGTTACAAGTGTTGCAGGTCTTGACTTCAGCAGCGACCGTAGATTAAAAACCGACATCAAACAAATTGGTGAATCTATCAATGGACATAAAATTTATAGATATAAGTATCTAGATTATGATAAAGAATATATAGGTGCTATGGCTGATGAAGTTATAAAAATAAAGCCTGAAGCTGTCTATAAAATGGATAATGGATACTTAGGTGTTGATTATTCACAAATTGATGTTCAATACAGAGAGGTAGCAGCTAATGGCAAATGAATACAGTTCTTTTAGTTATCTTAAACCTGCTGATTATCTACCGTCTTACGATCAAACTGCTAATTTAGATGCATGGGATGACGCGATAGAACAAGAAAAAATAAATGCTAATAATAGGGAGATCAGCGCTAGAAGAGCTGAATCAGCAATGAATCAAGCGATGAAGCTTGCTCCTACATTAGCTAAGCAGATGAAAGCGGCACATGAGAGGAAAGATGAATTATATATAAATGAAGGACATGAACTATATAATGCCTCATTAGCCGCTGGTGTTGATATTAGTCTAAGTAATCAGAAGAAATGGGAAAAAGAGAACCAAGTCCTTTCAGAAGAACAAGGGTTTTTTGATACTCAAGCTGCAAAACTACAGGAAAATAATCCAGAACTTGCTGAACAACTACGTAACCTAACTGGTCGTCGCTTACTTGGGCTGGACAAAGCAAGGGTTTTACAAACTCTACAAACTCTTGATGAAGACTTTGCAAGTACTAGAGATTCCGTAATCATTGAAAGAGATGATGCGGATCCTATAACTTGGGATAATGCTCAAGGTTCAGTAGAGAAAAAAATGATAATGGCCCGTTGGAGGGTCGAGCATGGTTTAAAGGTAGATGATATAGGTAAATATGGTCGAGAATTTCTAGCTAAACATTATTACCCAGGTGTACAAAAGTGGGAACGAAGAGTATTAGCTACTGAAGCGAGGAAAGCAGAAGCAGCTGCTGAGCGACAACATCTAGATGAAGCGATAGCTATATTTACAGCTTCAGCTAAAGATCCATCAGGACTATCTTTAGGTGAAACCGTTCTTGACTTTGTACAAGAAAACAGTGGTAAGTATGACGGTGCTTCAGGAGCAAGAAGTAAGGCTGTAGATCTACTTTTAAGTTTAGTAGAAAATGGTTCTATAACAGCACAGCAATTCCATAGTGTTTATAATCATAAATTCCCCCACAACGGTACTAAGCAAGAGTCTGATGTTGGTGTCTGGAGAGAATTTGACTTAGAAAAAAACACTCTACTTGCTAATCGTTTACAAGAAGCTGAATTAAAATCTTTACAAGTAGTAGAACAAAAAAAACAACTAACTTCGCTTAAGTTAAAAAAAGAAGTATTTGATGAGTTAGCTACAAGAAAGACTCCTCCTACAGAAACTGAAGTTCAGAATCTACAAGTAAAATGGAGGCAAGAATTTCAAGGTGAGCCAATACCTACTTGGATGAAGAATTTAGCTAATAATACTTTAGAAGATAGATTAGATGATGAGGTTATACTAGGTTTAAAGTATAAACTTGAACAAGGATTACCATTAGGTGATGATTATCACAAAATAAAAGATCCCACTAAATATAAAGAGTGGAAGGATATTTCTGAATCTCCTTCAGGTCAAGGTTTAGGTCATACAGCTACTGCAGATTACAAAGAGATTGACGGGATGGTTAGAGTAAAGTTACAAATGCTGGATGGTGTCTTAGATACTAAAGGACCAGAATACCTAACTATGCTGTCAAATGCTAAAGCTTATTATGCAGCTAAGTACCGTGAAGCCTTTCATGTGGTACCAGAAGACAAAAAAAGTATACCAGCAGCTAGAGCACAGTGGGCTATGGAACAATTACGAATTAAATTTACAACTGATCCTCAACACTTTAGTATAAGGCCTGCGATAGATGTTAATATTCAAGAATCAAGAAACGCAAAGGTAGCTTTTCAATATCTAGAAAATAGTGATCATACAGCTGTTACATCAGGTATAATACCTGGTACTGAGTCAGCATATAAAATTCTTGAATCACAATGGGTTAAGAATCCATATAGTAGAGATACATTACCTCCCATTTATAGGGTATTAGCTGTACATATGGGGAAGGGAAAAGGTTATACTGGATGGCATTTAGCTCGTGATCAGTATAAAGCTGTTACCGGTAAAGATTTACCTAAACCTAAACAACTTACTATATTAGAAAGAAAACCTACACTTACCCAAAATTTAATGACATTCAAGCCTTCTCCTAGAACAGTAAGACAAGCTGCTATTGAAGATAAGAATGGCGGTAATTATAATGGAGACGGTATGCTTACTGATGGTGTGACTGTACCAGATAAAGATTCAACAGCTATTACAGAAGAGGTACAACAATGATTGATGATCAAGTTTATCTCCAAGAAGGGGATATAGATAACAAAGCATTTGCAGAAGCAGCCAGTCAACTTCAACAAAAAATTGAGTATAGCGATAGTCAAACTAGGGAGACTAATCAAAAATTAGAATCTTTAGAGAAAGAAAATCAACAATTAGCTGCTGAACAAGCTGATCCTAGAAACAAAGAGGATTGGGGTGCAAGTGGTGTAGTCAAAGAGCTTCAATCAGCATTTGCTGGTGGTGTACAGGATACAGCCTCTTCCTTAGTAACATTACCAGAACGTGGTCTTGATTTGATTACTGGTGAGATGCAGGAAGAAATGAAATCTGATGAAGGTTATGATACAGAATGGGATGATTTCTTTACTAATGATGATAACCCTATAGAAACAAGATCTTGGTGGGGTGGTTTAATACGTAGTGCTACTCATTTTGGTACAATGGCAGTTGCTATTATACCCGCAGCTAAGGCTACAGGTATTGGTTTAGCAGGTGCAGGTGCAGGTAGATTAGTAACAGGTATAAGTAGTGCATTGGCTAATCCTTTGGTTAGAGGTGCTGCTGTTGGTGCTGCTACTGATTTAACTTCAAAATACTCACAAGATGCTAATGGCCTCCAAGTACTCAGAGATAGGTATGGTTTTATTGATACACCATTAACTACTAATGATGACGATCACCCGATTGTAATGACGTTTAAAAACGTTGTAGAAGGATTAGGTATCGGTACTTTGACTGATGGATTATTCCGTATTATTGGTAAGGGAGCTAGACGAATCGCACCAGGTGGTGGTTTAGATGATGGATCTGCAGCTGCTGTAAGTAAAGGTGAAGCTAGATCTAAAAGTGTAGATGATCAAACAGTAGAAGCTGGTCAATTAGAACTATTTGAACGTGGTACAGAGTTTGGCGGCCATAAAAACAAACCTGTTGGAGAGTCTTGGCAAGGCGCACCTACTTCTAAGGATAATGCTGTTGACGTTAGGAACCGGCAAAAAAGAGTTCGTAATGAATTAGGTGCAGAAGAAGGCTCACCAGGATCCGTTACAACACCAGTTCAATTAGAAGTAGCTCGTAAAAGTAGTGGATTAAGTGAAGAGGTTATAGAAGAGACTTTAAGATCTTTAACAAGTGAACCTAGATTCCAAGCTGAGATGGCAGCTATACAAGCTGGTAGAACTACTGTAAAAGAAGTCTGGGGTGATGCTCTTGAGTCTTGGCAACGAATAGGTTTAGGTAGAGAAGCTGCAGATTTAAGTCCAGAAGAGTTCTTCTCTGACTTTTTCGAAGGCCCCTCAGGTGTTAATATAGGTACTCCAGATGAAATGTTATTTTGGTCTGCTAAGAATATAGCCGCTGCTGACCTTGTAATTGGTTCTTTACTTAGAGAGATTCGAGATATGGGTCTTGTAGGTAGAGAGCTTATGGATATAACCAACATTAATGTCCCAGATGGACCTGTCAAAGCTCTTTATGATAAATTATTAACTGCAACAACAGAGGTTAAGCGGACTAAGCTAATATTATCTGATGAATTTAGAGCTTTAGGGGCTAGACCTAGCGATTCTCCCGTCGTTAAACGACAAGCTAGTGCTAGTCAAAAAGCTTATGTTGAAGAAAACTTATCTAAATCCGTACAAGAATCTATTGATGGATTTAGGTTAGCTTTTAAAATTGCAGGTGAATCAAAAGATGATGACTTATTCAAAGCTATATTTGAAACAGTCTCTATGTCTAAAGATCTTAGAAATATAACTGATTTTGATAACTTTGTACGTAATAAAATCAAAGGAGGTACATTCAAAGGTAAGGCTCAAACTGGAGCATTATTAAAAGAATGGGAACAAGTAATGGTTCATAGCATTTTAAGTGGTCCTAAAACGCCTGCTAGAGCTGTTATGGGTACAAGTACTGCAACATTCTTACGTCCTATTTCAACAGCCGTAGGAGCTGTTTTTGAAGGCGATGGTGTAACAGTACGTGCTAGCTTGGCTTCAGTTAATGCTATGAAAGAAGCTATACCAGAAGCATGGAAATTATTTAAAGCCAGACTTAACTCATATTGGGCTGGTGATATAGCAACTGTTCGATCTAGATTTACTGAAATAACCCCAGGTGATACACAATGGGAAATGTTTGGTGATTGGATTGAGAATAGTGGACGTGCTACAGATGGTGATAAAGCTGCATACTACATGGCTAACTTAGCTAGAGGTTTGAATGATAATAATTTCCTTACTTATTCTACAAAACTTATGGCTGCTACAGATGATACTTTTTCGTATTTATTAGGTAGAGCAAAAGCTAAAGAGAAGGCAGTAAGAGACGCTTTAAATACCTTTAATGAAGGTAAATCAACTTCTATTGATCCTATAGTTATTAGAGATGCTGAAGATAGATTCTTAAATCAAATAATAGATGCTGATGGTAATATAAGATTAGATACTGATTTAGGTAAAAATGTAGAGTTTGCTAGAAAAGAAGTAACATTAACAACAGATCTTCAAGGATTTTCTAAAGGTCTGAATGATGTCTTTAATAAAGCTCCATGGGCAAAACCATTCTTCTTATTTGCTAGAACTGGTGTCAATGGGTTAGTATTAACAGCTAAACATACCCCTGGATTTAACTTTTTAGTCAAAGAATTTAATGATATAGCTAGAGCTACACCAGATAATTTAACAGATGTAGCACAGTATGGTATTAATACTGCTGATGATTTAATTAACGCTAAGGCACTACAAAAAGGTAGGTTAATCATCGGTGGTTCCGTTATAAGTATGGCTGGTATGCACTTCTTAAACGGAGGTTTAACAGGTAATGGTCCAACAGATAGACAAAAACGTAGAGTTTGGATTGATGCAGGTTGGCAACCTAGAAGTATAAATATTGGAGGAGTATGGGTCGGATATGACTCATTTGAACCGTTTAACCAAATTCTCTCAGCAGTAGCTGACGTTGGAGATCATAGTCAACTAATGGGAGAAGAATGGACACAGGATCAATTCCAAAAATTATCTCTAGTTATAATGGAGGCAATTACAAGTAAATCTTACTTACAAGGCCTACAACAATTTGTAGATTTATTATCCGGAGAACCTGGCCAACATGAGAAAATCATTGGTGGCTTAATGAATAATACTATGCCATTAGCTGGCTTGAGAAATGATATAGGTAAATTATTTAACCCTCATATGAAAGAGTTAAATAAAAGCTGGACTGATAGTATACGTAATCGTAACTTATTATTTGAATATGGTCCAGGAAGTGACTTGCCTACTAAATATGATATGTTAAATGGACAGCCAATAAGAGATCATGATTTCGTTACAAGGATGTGGAATATGTTTATTCCTGTCTCCTTAAACCTAGACCAAGGTCCAGGTAGGAAGTTATTATTTGATAGTGGATATGATTTGAGAATGTCAACGTACTACGGTGCTGACGGTACAGATCTTTCCAACTCTCCAGCTCTTAGGTCAGAGTTCCAAAGATTAATAGGTAAGCAAAACTTAGAATTAAAATTAAATAAATTAGCGCGTGATCCTAGAGTTCAAGAATCCATTAAAACAATGAATGCGGATTTGAATAGTGGAAGACGAGAACTTGATCCCATGAAGAGTTACTTACATAACAAATTAATCAGACGTTTATTTGATAAAGCACGTAAGAAAGCATGGGCAGAGATGATGCAAAATAGTGAAGTTCAAAGACTGATCGACGAAGAAAATCAATTGAAAGCCTTACAAAACAGAAGATTAAAGCAGACTCGTGAAGTCGAGTCAGTATTACAATTACAGAACAAATAACAAGTAAAAAACATGGCTACAACCGAACAGTTTTTTAATGGGAATGGTAGTGATAAAGATTTTACTTACACCTTTCCTATTTATCAAGATGGAGATATAAAAGCAGAAGTTGATCATGTAGCTACAACTGCTTTTACTCTACTTACTTCACCCACAAGAGTCAGATTCAATAGTGCTCCCGCATCAGGTACAAATAATATAAGATTATTTAGAGACACTGATGTAGATACATCTAAAGCTACATTTGTAGCAGGCTCAGCTATAAGAGCAACTGATCTAAATAATAATATGGATCAGATTCTTTACAGTCTACAAGAGCAATCTGATCGATTAGTACAAAGAACTGATATAAAAGACGGTGCTATAAATAATGCTAAAATAGCAGCTGATGCTGAAATAGCAGTTAGTAAATTAGCTGATGGTGCTGCTAGGCAAATACTTCAGACTGATACAGCAGGTACTGGAGTTGAATGGACCAGTAATGTAGATATACCTGGTACCCTAGATGTCACTGGTAATACTACTGTTGACGGTAATTTAGAAGTTACCGGTACATTTGCAGTTACTGGTACATCTAGTTATACAGGACAACAGACTGTTCCTGGTGGAGCATTAGTCAAAGATATAAGAGTTGGTCTTGATGGTAATAATGAAGTCAGTACAGCAAGTGGTAATCTAGTCTTAGATTCCGCTACAGGTACTGTTGCAGTTGATGATGCATTAACTGTAGCAGGTAGCCTAACAGTTACAGGTACTACAAATTTAGCAGCAGGATCAATTGGTACTTCTGAAATAGCAGACCAAGCAGTCACTGCAGGTAAAATAGGTAATAATACTATTACTGGTCTTCAGATTGCAGATAATGCAATATCTGCTGCTGAAATAGCTGCTAACGCAGTTACAGCTGCTAAAGTTAATGCTGATGCTATAGGTACAACTAAGATAATCGACGATGCTGTTACAACAGCTAAAATAGATTCTGACGCTGTAACTGGTGCAGAAATTGCTGATAATGCTATTGATTCAGAACACTATACTGATGGTTCAATTGATTCAGCACATATAGCGAATGGTGCTGTTAACCGTGATCAACTAGCAACTGATGCTATCATTACAGTTAAGATTACAGATGGTAATGTTACTACAGATAAGATAGCAAATTCCGCTATTAACGTTGATAAACTAGCTAACAATGCTATAAATGTTGATAAGATTGCTGATAATGCAGTCACAGCAGCTAAAATAGCAGATGCAACTATTGTAACCACTGCTGAACAAGCAGCATCTACACCAGATGATGTAACATTCTTTACAACAGCTGCAGCGGAAGCAAGATATTTCAACACTTCATCTAGTGAAACTATTAAAGATGGTGTTACATTCCCAGATAATGATACAACTATAGCAACTACGGCTGCTATTAATGATAGGATTATTGATTTAGTAGATGATGTAGGTGGTTTTGTACCTATAGCAAATGAAACTAGTTTCCCTAATGCTAACCCTGATGTTAATAATGGGGCTGGTACTATTGTTAGCGTCTCTACTTTAGCATCTGACCATACTTCTAACGGAAGTGGAGTCATTACTATTTCAAACGGTACTGTAGGAAACTCTACTGTTACTATTAATGGTGCAGCAAATAGTACAACATATAGTGCAGGTTACGGATTTCTTGTAGAAACAACTACAACTCTCAATACTTATACCTTCCATAGATTAGTACCTAAAGCTACTGAAGTAACTACGGTTGCTGGTAAAGCTACAGAAATAGGACGTCTTGGGACAGCTGATGCTGTAGCAGATATGAATCTTCTCGGTACGACAGCGATTGTCGAAGACATGGACCTGTTAGGTACTACAGCCTGTGTTGCTGATATGGCATTACTTGGTACTACAGCTTGCATTGCTGATATGGCAACAATTGCTGATACAAGTAATCTAATAGCTAATATAGGTACTGTTGCAGGTATACAAGCTAATGTAACTACAGTAGCAGGCGTATCAGCAAATGTAACTACAGTAGCTACAAACATCACTAGTGTCAATGACTTTGCTGCTCGTTATCGTGTTGCAAGTAGTGCGCCGTCTAGTAGTTTAGATACAGGTGACCTTTACTTTGATACTTCAGCCAATGAACTTAAAGTTTATAACGGAAGTGCTTGGCAAGGTGGTGTAACAGCTACAGGTAACTTTGCTAGTATTACTGGTAATACGTTTACCGGTAGTAATACATATAACGATACTGTTAAAGCTATATTTGGTACTAGTGGTGATGGTTTAGAAATATACCATAGTGGATCTCATTCGTACCTTAAAGATGGAGGCACAGGAAACTTAAGAATATTATCAAATGAGGTTCTAATTGCTAATCCCGCAGATGATGAAAATATAGCGAAGTTTATAGAAAATGGTGCCGTAGAACTCTACCATGATAACTCCAAGAAACTAGAAACTGCAAGTTGGGGTACTCAAGTTCATGGTACTTTAGCAACCACAAGTCATGTAGATATTGCTAGTGACTCAGGGATATTAAAGCTTGGAGCAAGTGCAGATCTACAAATCTATCATGATGGATCTCATGCGACCTTAGATAACGATACTGGCGATACTTACATCAAAGCCGCTGGTATGATTAGCTTAAATCCTGCTAATACTGAAGATGGATTACTTGTAAAAGCTAATGGTGCTGTGGAGTTAATGTATGATAACTCTAAGAAGTTTGAAACAACTAGCGCGGGTGGTACACTAACTGGTGCTCTTACTGTTACTAACGAGATAAATTTATTCAATGGAACCACTAATGCAAGTAGATACATAGATGCTGGACTTGGAGATAGTAACTCATTAGTTCTTAGAGGATGTTCTGGTGGTGATACTGGCCATGAAACTCTAGCACAATTTACTAGAGGTGGGGCTGCAGAACTCTACCATGATAATACCAAGAAGTTTGAAACAACCTCAACGGGATGTAATGGTCCAGGTGGTTGGCAGAGTCCTGACGGTCAAGCGTATAGAGCAGGTAATAGTAATGATCTTTTGATCTACCATGATTCAGCAAATAACTCATTCTATGAGCATACTAATGCTTCAGGTAATATTTATTTCAGAAATGATGGAAGTACTACCTATTTCCAAATGGGTACTAGTGATGAATCATCCTTAATTTTAAATAAAGATGGGAGTGTAGAGCTCTATTACGATAACTCTAAGAAGTTTAATACCACTTCAAACGGTGTTCAAGTAACGGGTGATTTATTATGTGATAACGCCACTAATGCTGGTAAAGATATTCAGTGGGATGAGTCGGCTAATAAATTCTATTATTTTGATGATGTAAAGGCTGTCTTTGGAGATGATTCTGACTTAGAAATCTATCATGATGGAACAAGCGGTAACAGTATCATTGATAATAATACCGGCCAATTAAGACTTCAAGGTGACCTTGTTAGGTTGATGAACTCAGCTGGTTCAGAAGTTTATCTTGAAGGTAATGTTAATGGGAATGTAGAACTCTATTACGATAACTCTAAGAAGTTTGAAACTACAAACGATGGAGTTGAACTTCATGGTGATATACAGCTAGATGATAATACATTATTTGGTGGTGATGCTGCTAAAATAAGACTTGGTGCTAGTCAAGATTTAGAGATATATCATGATGGATCTAATTCTATCCTAAAAGATAGCAGTTCTGGTCACTTTAAAATAGTTGGTGATTCTATTGCATTTAGAAATCAAGCAGATAATGAAGACCTGGCATATTTTGTAGCAGATGGTGCTGCAAAACTCTACCATAATGGAATAGAGATGTTTGAAACTATGGCTGGTGGAGTCCGTAGTGGGAATGGAATATTATTCGGTACTGATACTGCAGCTGCAAATCGACTTTCAGATTATGAAGAAGGCACATGGACACCTGCTTTAGGTGGAAGTGGTAATAGCTTTACTTATCATGCTAATACTGGTGGAGTTTATACTAAAGTAGGTAGGATGGTATACGCATCTGGTTATATACAACTTAGTGCTAGAAGTGGTACATCTCAATTAGTTCTTACTGGTCTACCATTCGCAGCTGGTGATCATTCAACTGGATCATCTGCTATTGAAGGTGGAGTTCATACACATCGTGTAGATAACTGTGCAGCTGGTACTAGTGGACCTATGGGTACTATTGCTTCTAGTCAGAGTGAAGCTTCACTTTGGCATGCTATAAGTAGTGGAAATGGTAGTGCATTAAATGCAGATGAAATTGATACAACATTTGTCTGGGGATTCAGTGTAATGTATCCCGCATAGACCGTTAGCATGTCTTTAAACTATGCCTAAACCTGTTTAATTTGGAAAATTATCCTAATGGCCTTAACAAAAACGACAGTTGATGATAAAATAGAAGTGGTTGGTGATTATAAATCAATTCAAATAAGAACCGCCACTGTAATAAAAGAAGATTCTACAGAATTAAGTAGAACGTTTTCAAGAAGGGTACTGCAATGTGGTACCCTAAATAATGCTACAGATGCCTTCACAGCTACAGGTACAGCTTCTGAATCTACAGAAATACAACGTATTGCAAGTGCAGTATGGACTGATGCTGTCCGTGATGCTTATAAAGCACATCTAATCGCTACTAAACCACCAACACTGTCTGGTGATTCATAAATTTATTTAAAACAAATGGCAACTAAAACTTGGCAAATCAACACCCTAGAACGCGAACTAGCTGACGGGTATGTAAGAAAAGCTATCTACCGTGTAATCGGTGAAGATGGTACATATAAATTTACAGCTACAGGTAATGTAGAGTTACCAAAACCAGATACTCTTGTACCGTATGCAGACTTAACAGAAAGTACTGTATTAGGTTGGGTTAAAGCAAAACTTGATGCAGATAACGCTGGTACTGTAGCTGCTATTGAAACAGCTGTAGAAAGTGGTGTGAACGAACAGAAAACCCCTACGGCTGGTGTCGGTAAACCTTGGTAAGATAAGTACACCATCTCTTAACCTTCCTAAGCCACCAGAGACACCTAGGATACGCTTGAGGGTGCCTTCGGGTAATGTTCCGTCATATAAGCCTATGTACATCCCTCCGAACGATCTGAGGCCTCCTGAGGGGATAAAGAAAAAGGAGAAGGAAACAACGGAACAACCACCACCTCCTAAATTAAGAATACCAAGAATAGACATAGAGTTACCGCTACCTACAACAGAAGTCGTAATGACTGCTACGTATGCAGCGGTGGCTGCTGTTGCAACTACAACTCTTGCAACACCTTTCTTTAATCAAATTAAAAAGAAAATCCAAACATTCTTACAGAAAAAGATAGATAAATGGAAGGAAAAAAGGAAGAAGAAAAAGGACTCCTCGACAAACTCAAAGACGGAATAGAGGATCAAGAAGCTCAGATACAAATACTATCTACATTTGTTAGATTAGGTGTTGTTGTCTGGGCTGGATTCATCATTACCTTAAATTATGTTGAATTACCAGTTATTAAAAAGGCTGGAAGCTCTGATATAACCTTCGTTGCAAGTATTTTTACAGGAGCACTTGCTAGCTTTGGATTGAATACATCCAATAGTAAGAAATCAAATGGTCCTGTCAATTGTCCTATGCTAGATAAAAAGAAAGAATGAAGAAATGGCTTTTACTCTTAATGCTGGCATCCCCCTCGGTAGTAAGAGCGGAGTTGGTAACACCCAACTTCACCCAAGGCTCGATGCAGAGCACAACAACTACCACCCAAGAAATAGTAGAAACCATAGAAACAACAACCTATGGTTCTGCGCTCAATACCTGGAATGGAGAAAATATCGTCCATACCTCAGCCTCCTCTGGAGGAATTGTAGACTCAGATTCGATCTTCACGGTTCACACAGCTGGAGATCCTTTCTCGTTAGAAATAACAACAAGAGCTGCAAGCCAAGTATTATCAGTAACAGAAATAGATCGAGAAATCGACACTACTTCTACTACTACATCCTTGTCCATATTCTCACAATAGGATTACCAAGTTATGCTGAAGAAGGAGAAACCAACAATACTTCAAACCCTGTGGCAGCAGCTACAGGAAACGTTACAAATCAAGCCGTCCAGTTCCAGAATAATGGAGCCCCGTCTCGTCAGAATCTCGGACCGAACATATCCTGTAACGGACCAACGATGACCTTTTCACCCTTCTATATGGGTAACCATGTGGAACCCTATGATATAGAAGCAGGTGAAAGAGAACAATCCAGTTATACAAAGAATGAAAACTGGGGCGGTCAAATAAACTTTATGGTGCCTTTAGATGGAGGCACCTTAGAGATATGTAAAGCAATTGGTAAACGACAAGAAGAAAAGATGAGGTTGGATTATGAATTAGTTAGGGCATTGAAATGCGCTGAACTACAAACTAAAGGTTTCATGATACGACCTAAAACACGTATATATCATATGTGTTCAGATATAATACCTATAACTGCTTATTTAAAAGAGCAGGAAGAACGAATTAACAACCCACTATTCAACCCAATTTATAATGATAGTCTTAATCAAACCAGTACTTTTCGCATTCATAAAGAGCACAGCAGTGAAACAACTGATAGTAGACCTTTTAGAAGGTTTAGTCTCTTCAACGGAAAATACGTTAGATGATGCAGCAGTCGTGATTATTAAAAAACACTTATTCCCAGGGGACAAATAAATGGCTATGACAGTCAATGAAGATGGTTCTACCTCTTCTAGTATTCATCAAAGACAGCAGGAGAAGAAGAAGCCAAAAGGTACACTTAGTCAACTTCAAAATAAATTAGAAGGATGGTCTAAGAGATTCCCTGCACGTGATAAAACCACTCGTATGAACAAATACAAGAAGCAGTAATGGCCAAAGCCACAGAAACACAGTTCAACGAATTACATAACCTCGTCACAAAAGACTTCCTTAAGAGGGTAAAGAGTGGCGAGGCATCAACACAAGATTTAAAAGCAGCTTGTGATTGGTTAAAAATTAATGATATTACTGGTGTTGCTTATGAGGGAAGTCCTTTAGATAAGCTTGCTAAAGTAATGCCTAAAGTAGATCCATCACTCGTACAGCGGAGGATGTATGGCAAGTCAGTCAACGTCTGATTATTACAAAACACACCCTGGTGCTAAGAAGAAACGTCTTGCACAACAAGCTGCATACCAAAAAACACCTAAGGGTGCAGCAATAAAAAAGAATGCTAACGCATTAAATCGGAAGCTAGGCACCTATGGTAATGGTGATAACCTAGATGCTTCACACTACGCAGGTAGTAAAACAAAAGGTCGGTTACTGCCACAAAGTAAGAACCGCGCAAGTCGTTTAAAAATCGGGAGACACGCTTAATTATGTCAACAAACACTGTAGGATATTGGAAACAAAGATTAGCACAACTTCAGAAGATTAAAAACCCTACTGATTATACTAAACATCAAATAAAAAGTGCTAAAACTAGAATCAATGAATTCAGAGTAAAACGTAATGAATCCTTACATTCTAGTAAAAAACCTGCTCCTAAAACAGATAGTAGAGGTAGAGTTTTAAAGAGTCAACCTAAAGTTGATCGTAGTGTAAGGCTTCCTTCGAATTATAAAGAAGAAGAAGCTAAAATGTTTGAAGCAGCTAATAAGGATAAGACAGAAAACGTAACATCAGAAACGAAGACGAAAGTCACACCACAAGTAAAGACTGATGAAAACAAATCTACTGGTACTACTACAGCAGAGGGCAACACTGGAAAGAGCAAAACTAAAGAAGAGCTTAAAATAAATAAGAATAAAGTAAATAAGAATAAAGTAAAAATCAAAGGAGAAACAGTAGATTTGAATCCTCAAGAATGGCATGGAAGGAGCCAAGCTTCTGGTAAAAACTCCATAGCTAAACAAGCTTGGTTACGTAAAAAACGTAAGGCTTTAGCCGCAGCAGCAGCGAAAGCTAACGCTAAAAAGTGAGGTAACACATGGAACAAAGATATAGTTCCGGGGTATTAAGCGCTAGGCAAATGTCTGGCGCTAAACCTTTAGGTTATGAAATGGCTCAATGGGTTGAAGATAATGCATCTAGTTTAGGAAAGCAAGGACTGGAATTCTATGAAGAACACTCAGCTGAAGATCCGGATACATGGTCTGATGATGTCTTACGCTTAGCAGCAGGTGGATTCAGAAACATTGGATGGTTAGCTGAAAGGCCTGGTATTAAACAAGCACTTCAAGTATTAGACGCTGGTAGCCACTATGGTGGTAAGCTAGGCGGAAGGATTGCAGAAGCAGTTGGAATTGATGCTAGAATTGGTGGTGCAATAGGTAATATTGCAGGTGATGTGCTTGCTGGCGGTGCAGTGGCTAAAGTTGGTAAAGTTGCTAAAGGTGCTAAAATAGGTCAACGTGTAACGAATTTATCTGGTAAAGTTGTATCTAAGATAGATGAAACAGCAATAGGTGTGAATAGAGCTATAGATAGAGCTTTGCAACCACAATACGCTTACGCCACAGATGCTGGTCAATATCTTGACGATGCTGCTGATTTAGCTCCTACTAAATTTGCGGCTCGAACATTACCTGAAATTACAACAGTTAATGGTGTTCCACGGTATAAAACACCAGTAGGTAAATTAACAACAGGTAATGTTAAACGTACAGGGAATAGAGCTTCTGGTGTGTTAGGTACTGAAGATATTGCTAGTATAGGTATATCTGAAGCAGAAACTAGTTTATTTAATAAACTAAGAGACCTACAAAAAGAAATAGGAGCACATCATCATGTCTTTGATCATAAATTAGCTGGTGATGCTTTGAATAGAATTGATGCAGAACAGATTGTAAAAGAACTTAGAAAATTAGGAGTCAGGCCAGGTAATTCTAGGCATAATCTTATCATGGCTTTCCATGAAAAAACTGGTAAATTTACTAAAGAATTTCACGATCAAATACAACTACAAAGGAAAGCTAAAGGATTATCTCCTTTAACTCAGAGGCAATTAGATGATTTAACTAAAAGCCCATTAGCTAAAGAAGGTATCTTTAGAGGAAATCCAGATATACCTGAATCTGCTAGAGCTGGTGAATTGATGACTAAACCAGTTCAATCTTATGATAATTATTATTCTAGGTTTAAAGAATTTGGTATTGATCGTAAAAAAATTAAAGTGAATCCTAAAAACTTTATTCTTGGTCAAGATCATATGGAAATTATACATGAAGCATATAAGCAAGTTCCAGAATGGCAAGAAGTCCAAAGATTAGTAAAATCAGGTCAATGGAGAACATTACCTCCAACAGAAGCAGCTAAGCAATTAGCTGAAATTAATAGAATTCAAACTAATATCGCTATTAAAGTCTCCCAGTATAGGTTAGACCTTGTTAAAAAACATATAAGAGGCTTACACACTAGAAAAGGTGTCGTCTCATCTAAAGGTAGATTAATTTTAAATAATCCTAAACATATAAGAAAATGGATGGTAGATAATCCAGCTGAAGCAGCTACATTAGGGTGGGGTAAAAACCCACCAACATTAGAACAAATGATGGGTAAATCTGGTGAATTTTTTGAAACAACCAAGGAATTAAGAGCAATATTTGATACAAGTGTTGGTAAACCTAGACTTACTAAAGAACAACTTAAGGTTGCTGCTGCATCAATTACTGCAGGACAGGCACTCTCCATCAACCCTAATACACGTTAAACCCCTTCAGATACATTTTATCATAAACAACATTATTCTAACTAATTATGCCCTATGCAAACACAGGTGGAGGTACTAGACAATCTCTCACCCCTGCACAAACAGCAGGTAAAAAAAGAAAAGATAAAGCTCAGAAAGTAGGTAAATCAATACCTCATATGTTGAACTTAGTAAACGCACCTGACGCTGATGCAGCGATAAGGAATGCATAACGTCGTAACTGCTTTACAGGACGACTTCAAGCTGTTTCTACAAGCCTTATGGCAACAACTTGACTTACCATCCCCCACTAGGGCTCAATATGCTATTGCAGATTACTTGCAGAATGGTCCCAAAAGACTTCAGATTCAGGCCTTCCGAGGTGTTGGTAAGTCTTGGATTACTGGTGCTTTTGTGTTATGGACACTATTTAAAGATAAAGAAAAGAAGATAATGATTATATCTGCATCTAAAGAACGTGCAGATAACATGTCAATTTTCCTACAAAAACTAATTATTGAAACTCCATGGCTTCTACATCTACAACCGAAATCAGACGACTCTCGCTGGAGTCGCATCAGCTTCGACGTCGCCTGTTCACCTCACCAAGCCCCAAGCGTAAAGTCGGTGGGCATAACTGGTCAGCTAACAGGCAGCCGCGCAGATTTAATGATTTTGGACGATATAGAAGTTCCTGGAAACTCCATGACGGAGTTAATGCGTGAAAAACTTCTTCAGCTCTGTACGGAAGCCGAGTCTATCCTTACCCCCAAAAGCGATAGCCGTATTATGTATCTCGGGACTCCTCAGACTACTTTTACTGTTTATCGTAAGCTGGCAGAGCGTTCGTATCGCCCCTTCGTTTGGCCCGCAAGATACCCAAGAAAGTCAAAGCTTAGTCAATATGAAGGACTCCTAGCACCCCAGATTGTCGAAGATATCGACAGTGGTGCTGAAGAATGGGATGTAACAGATCCCGATAGATTTGATAATGACGACCTACTGGAACGTGAAGCATCCATGGGTCGTTCTAACTACATGCTTCAATTTCAACTCGACACGAGTCTAAGTGATGCTGAGAAATTTCCTCTTAAAATGTCTGATTTGGTTGTCACTAGCGTCAATCCTGACAGCGCTCCCGACACTTGCATATGGTGCTCCGACCCCTCTAATGTCATTAAAGACCTACCAACTGTCGGATTACCTGGAGACTACTTTTACTCTCCAATGCAGCTACAAGGAGATTGGACAGAATACACCGAAACAATTTGTAGCGTCGATCCCTCGGGACGAGGTTCCGATGAGACGGCAGCAGCTTTCATTTCTCAGAAGAATGGGTTCCTTTACCTCCACGAAATGCGAGCTTATAGAGACGGATATTCCGACGCAACTCTCCTGAATATATTAAGAGGGTGTAGAAAATATAATGCTACTACTCTCCTCATTGAATCTAACTTTGGTGATGGTATTGTAGCGGAATTGTTTAAAAAGCATATACAACAGACCAAACAAGCTATATACATAGAGGAAACTAGAGCTAATGTACGAAAAGAAGATAGAATCATTGATTCGTTGGAGCCTGTTCTTAATCAACATAGGCTTATATGTAATAGGTCGGTTGTTGAGTGGGATTATAAATCTAATCCAGATGGAGCTCCAGAAGAGCGCCTTCTCTATATGCTGTTCTATCAAATGTCCCGTATGTGTAGAGAAAAAGGTGCTGTTAAACATGATGACAGATTAGACTGTCTAGCTCAAGGTGTTAAATACTATACTGATGCGCTTTCTATTTCTGCAAATGAAGCAGTTAAAGAACGTAAGAGAGAAGAATGGAACTCTATGTTACAAGACTTTATTGACCATCCACAGAGTAGCGCTAATCATTTGGTATTCGGAATGAATAAAAAGCAAAGACAACTATCTCTTAATTTAGAAGGCGGAAAGTCAGGTAACAACTGGGTTTGAGCGGTCACTTCCCTATACAGGGGAAGAGAAGGGTGGACTCGACCCCCACGAGGAAGTCGGCCTATTTCATAGACCTCCTTCCTCTCTTAATACTTATATTACTTATATCCCCAATTCCACTCAGGATTCAACGAATCTTTGGATATACTTAATATACTTTATTACACCTACTTTAACTAACTAACTAATAAACCATGGCAGTTCCTGGACTGAAAAAAATAGTTAACAGTGTTAACGAAGAGGATAATAGTAGACAAAAGGCAAGAGATACTTACAATACCGTTAAATCCCTATGGGGTAGTAAGGGTGTTTATGGAGTCAAAAGACCTTAATTATTGTTATGACCGCCCCTAAACAACATAAGCAACGTTATTATTATATATTCTGGAGCATAGCTACTTTAGCGGTAGTGTGTGGACAGATATATGTAGCTTCATCCTATAGAGCGTTAGCAGAAGCTCTTAGAATGAATTTACTTTGAACAAATTAGAAAAAAAATTATTTAAATTGAATAAGAAGGCTTCCGAATGTGTGTCTCGTAAAAAAGCTGTAAAGCTTCTTAAAAAATGGCATAAATTAGAGAAGCCTATTATTCGTATAGCTCGGGACGGATTTCCCCCTTAGGGGTATCATTATTTCAGTGTGTTACGAAAAAACCCCTATTCACAGGCACTAGTACAGGGGTACCACTACTAATAAGTAGACATGCCGCTCGGCTACGCCTCGCTTCCTTTGCACTGGATGGTACGTGTGTACTGTGCTGCCGAGCGAGCGCGAAGCGCGAGCGATGATACATGTGTATTACTTAATGTGTCATGATCTGTAGCGATACGATAAGTTATGCTTATGTTAAGTGATACAACAAAAGACGTAATATCGACCTGATCCATGTTATTGTAGGTTATCGGTTGGACGAGGTAGTTCATCCGTACCACACATGACCAACTGTTTCAGTTTGTTAAGGTATCGGCTAAACTGGTTGCATTGTCCTCCAGATCTGCTATACTAGTAGTGTGGAAGGGAAAAAGTACACTTGTACTCCCTAAGTGAACGACATCACGTTCAAACTTGAAGCAGATCGTTAACCTTTGTATCAAACTGACGGGCACTGACGACAGACTCAACAAGCGAGATCATTGATGAGACGCCACGAACACAAACTTGAAAACTAAATAACAACAATGAACGGTGAATGCGCTGATGTTAGGTAACCAAGCCTACAACATGTGCTAAGTCATGTCATCAGTATTGTCCATTTATCATGAGGTTCTTATGAATCAAATTATTATTCATTGTAAAGAATCAGCTTATGATCTTATCAAAGATTTAGAGCTGTATCATACGTTCGGTAACGGTGAAATAGACGTTATGGTTCCTGACTTTGAATATGATCCTAATCATGCAATCATTGATCCTGATGAACAATTATGTGATCATTATGGGATTGATTATGATCAAGTCAACTGTATTGAATTGGCGTGATGCCGGGGATCAAATCCCTTCAATACTCTAGGCTTTTATAGCCTTATTATTCACTTATTAAGTATCATTATGAATCGTTATCAACTAGAACTTCAGTCTAATCTACAAGAGTTATTAACTGAAGATACTGCACTACTAAGTGAAGTTATCGAAGAGTTTGTTACACTCTTAGGTAATTCAAATAGAATGCATGATCTTCATGAATATACATCTAAAGAGATTGAAAACGACTGGGGTCGTGGTTAGTAAGCAAGGCTTACATTAAGGTTCAAGTCCTTAACTAATCATTGGTCAATTATTGGCCAAATTATCCACTTACATTCACTCAAACATGCAAACTATTAAGACTCAAGCTCTCTCTGACTCTGCTGCAATCAACGCACTAAGTGTTGACAAAGATGCATTAACTGCACAAGTAGAGTTCAAAGGGGGTGAGAAGTATACTTATAGAGGTGTTACATTGCGTGCTATTCAGAACCTACTTGATAACCCTGCTCAATCAATTGGTGCTTGGGTTAACAACAACCTAGTAGATGGTGATACTACATCATTTGTTTACGGTTATGAATTGTATGCATAAGTAACACATAGCATCACAATCACGCGGGCTAAGTAACACTTAGTCTCGCTTACTTGATCCCTTCGTCTAACGGCAAGGACGCAGCCCTGTCACGGCTGTAATGCGGGTTCAATTCCCGCAGGGATCGTTGCCATTAACTTGGCATTGTTCACCTGCTCATTATCATTATGCAAACCGCATTTGATACCATCTTCGACACTTATAGCTATGAGGAATTCAAGGAAATTGTTCAACATGGCTGTCAATCTGGTGTGTGCTTCCAACACATATATTATGGTGACACCATCAAGTTCTTTGATACCTATGAAGACGAGATTACTGAACGACTCCAAGATACACTTGGTCGCGAAGTCTTAAGTGATATCATGTCACAACACGTTGATATGACTGGCTTTAAGAACGCTTGTACTTGGACGTTTATTGAACTTGTTGCTGGGTTAGTCGTAGATGATATGGAGGACGCAGTTACGGACCTTGAGGACGTAGCTGAATCAACAACATGTGAAGAAATGGATGATGAACCTATTAAGTTGTATGCTAACTATTCTAAGGAAGAAGTAGCATCACTAACTAAACAAGGTTTTGAAGTTGTTAACGCATGACTTCATTCATTGT
>VTLG01007030.1_pt1 | contig 31266 bp, 43 predicted proteins | sample 4694571 | NCBI WGS metagenome assembly VTLG01 (sample SAMN12604809, study PRJNA352737) | marine metagenome | biome: ENVO:00000447; feature: ENVO:00000209|ENVO:00000569|ENVO:01000036; material: ENVO:00002151; isolation source: viral sequences binned using virsorter ...
TACTCATCTGGCTCTCCGAACCGCCCTTTTCTCGGCTTTTGTGTATTTTGCGTTTTGTTTGCCGGCTTTTGTCGCTTTGTTTTTAGCTCTAGAGCCTGCGGCTTTCTGCGCCGGCGTTAAACTATCACGGGCTGACTTTGGAAGGTATCGGCTTTTACCCTTCTTACCGACGTAGTCCCACTTTTGCTTGCCCCACCTCTTTAAAGATTTTTGCGACTTCTTCAACGCCATCACTTATAGCCTCCGCCGGCTTTCTTATACTCATTCGCCAGGAGCTGCGCTTTACGCGCAGACCACTGACCTGCCTTACCGCCTTTTGTTCCTGCTTTAATTTTATTAAAGAGACGTTTACGCATCGTCGGCTTAGTATAGTTGCCAGCTTTATTGACGGTAGACTTCTTTTTTTTGGCAGGCATTACTTCTTTCTGCTCATCTTGCGTTTCGTCGTTGTACCATACTGCATTTTCTTACCGGATTTCTTTGCAGCTTTCTTTGCGGCTGCCATTCCCTTCTTGCTGTACGAATATTTCTTACCACCGACCATAGGCATAGCGATCTCCTCACAGTTAAATATGGGCTAATAATACAGGATTATAAGAAAAAAGAAAGCCCGACATAAATTTAGTGGCTTGTGTATTTGTTAACAAAATGTTAACATGGTTATATAAAGCGAATCAGGAGGTGTCGCATGAGACTATACAAATCAAGCAACGGGCAATGGGCAGGCACTCAACGTGACGCTCAGAAAAATTTTCCAAGAGATTGGAGCGAAGTAGACGTACCAACTTCTAAAGCCGATCTCATAGCTTGGCTTAACGAAAATCAGGTCGGCGCAACAAAGCAGGCTCAACCGGTTGTTGAGCACAAGCCCGTCGATCCATCGCAGATAGACCCACAGGCGTACAGTTGGGTACGTTGGGCATACGAAACTTTAAGACGCGGAGACCGAACAGAAGCAGAAGCAATGCTTCTTAGAGGTCTTGAGTTTAACAATCCAATCGGAGGAGGTAACCGATGAACAGTCTAACAAATCTTTCAACCGAAACCCTTTACACTTACATGCGTAACGCGCTGCACACTGGTATGGTTTGCACCGGTCACACCAAATCGCATTGGTGTTTTGTCCACGCAAATCGCTACCGCGACGAACTCAACAATCGTGGCGAAAATTTGCCCGACTACGACTTACAACGTCTCTTTGTCGAGGACGACGGTTGGCGCAGCCAACAAAGTGAACTGGGCGAGTTTAACGGGGAGGGCTCCTCGGGCTACTAAACAACGCCCCTGATACTACGCTTTAACGGCCGGCTCCATGAGCCGGCTGAACTCGTTCCGGATGCCAGTGTCGTGTGGTCATTGGCCAGTGACAGACAAACGGCGTCAGCTCTATCCGGAGACACGACGCCCCTCTTCTTCATTGCCTCTTTTGACTCGACTTGGATCTTACCGGCCGAGGTGAAGTGATAGCGAGGCGCAGCAAGCTCCGCATAAAGCGCATCGTCACGCGGCAACCGGACGTCCATACCCTCAAGCCACGCCTTGCACTTAAACCAGATCTCAGCGCGCAGGTTTAAATACGTGTCCTTGGACATTGCACGCTCGGAAACATTTAAACCACGCGCAGGTAAACCTACCTCGCGCAATCGATCTAACACGCCGGCACCGAACCCGTTGCTGTCCACAATGATCTCTGTCGGCCGTTTGGATGGTGGCAAAATATCATACTCCGCCTTTACAGCTCCGGAAAGCTGCATCAGATCGAGATTGCGCCACACAGTTAACGGGTGAATTACCGGCCCCTGGCGTTTACATAGCACGCTGCTATCGTTGCCCTGGCGCGCCACGTCTAAGCCCCAAACATATGCCGCATCCTCATGCACCTTTATATCACTTGCCATCGCATGCTCGATAAGCGCCACCGGTATCACCGTATCCTCCTCGGACGGTGGGAAGTTGCCAAGAACACGCACATGATACGCAGGGCTATCCTCACCATAACGGCGTCTCATGTCGTCGATGTAATCGTCGGACACTCGAGGCGAGCTCACGCAGGAAACGTGCATCGTATGCCAATCATCGCGCAGCCGGTTATGCGTATCGTAAAAAAAGCCTGTGTTTCGCGTTGGGTTACCCGTAAGTACAGTGGTCGCATTATGTCCGGACATCGATCCACTGGCGGCCTCAAAAACGGCGTTCGGCACGCCGCTCGCCTCGTCAGCGATTAATAGCACGTCCGAACTGTGAACGCCGGCAAGCGCCTCCGGCTGCTCGGCCCGAGACGTGCGAACCGATATAAACGTGCTCTCAGGGCTCTTCTTCAGCTCAATACGGTCAGATTTAATCTCGAGTAACTTATCAAACGGAGGCCGCAGGCGTTTGGCTACATTTTTCATTTCTGCAAAACAGGCGTCAAAAAGCTGCGCCGAGGTGGGCGCCGTAACAACGGTTTTACTCGGAACACGCATCAAAACGTGCCAGACGGCAGCCATAGCTACGGCAGTTGATTTTCCGACACCGTGTCCAGATCGAACAGTTATGCGTCTTTGCTCTGGATCAGCAACATACATAAGCAGCTCGGCCTGCCATTGATCTGGCGTTATGCCAATTACTTCTGTAGCAAACGCTACCGGGTCACTTTGATAACGCCGCATAAGTTGAAAAAATGGATTACTAGTCGGCTTGTTCATTTTGCTACTTTATTATGTCAAAAATTTTTTTTCAATGGTGCGTGGGGAGGTCGGTTGCATTTGCACCGGCCGCCGTAGAATCAAGGGGGGGCCATTGCTGCATTGCGGCAAGCAAAATATCATTTTGTTAACATAATATATATTATGCGAAAACAAAACCTAATAAAATCAATAACTTAGCACGTTGCTGCGACGCAGAGATAATAATTTGTTAACTTTATTGACAAAAATGCTGCATTGCAGTATTCGCGCGCGCGCCTGCGCGTCGGTTTCCCGATGCGCGGAATCACCGTTTAACGTCGGTCACGTCTTCAGCTTGACCTTCGATCACGTCGCCACTGACTTCACGCAGTAACGCCGCAGCTTCTGCATGTAAATCGCCAACGCTGATGTTCACCGCGACCTCTTTGTGGCGCGTATCATACTGCGGATTGAGCTTTGCAGCCATCCACTTATCAGTGTCAACTTGCAGCCTTGCAGAGTGAATAGAGTTATCTTCTGCGTGCACGCTGACCGCCGTATTGACCGCTCTTGACGCAAAGAAATGAGCTGATTGCTCTTGCGCTTCTACGTATCGCTGACGACGTCCTTCTGACATATCAAGCCATCGAGCCCACAACTTGTAGCCAATGCCAATGTCTTTAAGTAGCTCACTTAACGTCGTACCGGTTGCTAACCGGTTGAACAGCTCATCTTCACCAATCTGATTTACACTAGCTAATTTTACATCCGCAACTTTACCCATTTATTTATCCTCAATCTTAGCTCGATCACTTACAAAAGCAGTGACCGCTTTCATAACATATGGCAGATCTTTTGCCGGTATGGTTGCCACCAGTTTACCATTAACCCATACTCTCAGTCCATCGTCATACACTGACCAGTTTACCACGGTATTTCATCCTCCAAAACTTGCTTAATATTTCCCTTGTCAACAATGTGCGTAATCTTTGCTTTTGGAAATGACGAAAACGCATCATTTAAAAATGTATCTGTAAACTCTTGCCGGACAATACGCGCTGCATCCTCAAAGCTATATACGACCCAATGTGGATACTTCACACGTAGCTCCGCTACGCCTTCCATTGCAAAGCATACGACGTTATCACTGTCCTCCATTGTCACGGCATATGCATGCGCCGGTAATGGCTTATGCCCTGCACGTAGAGCAGACTGCTCAAGCTTGTCCCAGGCTTTCATTAACTGCCCAGCTACTTCATGCGTTGCTACAATATTTTCTTCATCTACAAATTTACCGAGGGCTTCGTATGCAGCTCTGAATCTTCCGGCAAGCTCGGGCTCTACAAGTGACGGTAAACTATCTCCCCATTTACGCTCCATCTCTCGAGCTTTACGATCTAACGGCTCTAGTTGTCCCCACAGTCCGGCTGATATGGGTTTACTTTGATCGCCATGCCTTGGGTCAAACGACTTTTTATCTTTTATCTTATTTGCGGTTATTCGATTTTTCATTTATTACTCCCGAACTCCCTGCCGCAGTTACGTATATATACGTAACAACTGCGGCGGTAGGTTTTCTCCGCACTGCACGCAGTCGTCCGCACTGCAACTGCGGTAACTGCGGAATTCAATGTACTGTCTCAGTACCGTTTACAGATAGCTTAAGCATGCGCTGTAAATCGGCCATGTTTCTGTTAGCATCATGCGCTACATCAACCATAGCGTCAAACAAAAGCACATACTGCATAATTGGTAACGGAGCTATCGGTTGATGTTCCTTAGCCCATACGATGCTCGCTTCACCGGTTACGTCGTCCCAAATAATCTCAGCTAACTTCATTTTGTTTTTCTGCTTTCTCATTAGCTTTCCCTTCCTGTAGCAGCTTAAACTGCCTAATACGCCAGGCTACAACCTCAAGCTCCTCGGCCATGTGTTCTGTTATGATGCCGCTAAATAATGGCTTACGATCCGTTGCAGTCAACGCTTCACCTGCAATCAGCGCAAATGTGTGATCCTTTTTTGACAATTCAAATGTCATATGAGCGACCTCGTAATGCTCGCGCTCTGTATCTGGGTGTCTGCGCTTTGCTTTCACGCTATGGGTGCTCACAAACCTGCCTCTTCTCTCGTAATCCAATCACCAACAACAACTACCGGAACTTCGCGTCCATCGCGCTTACTGAGCCATGTAGAGTGCCGTAGCACGTCTGTCTCTAGCCATTTCTTCGCTATTGCCCGGGCCTTCGCCTTTTCGTGTTTCTTATCTAAGTCTAGATTAAGTGTTTTAGCAACGGCTATGCCAATCCAATTTTTTGCCCTAACATCTGACCGGTACGGTTCGTCCGCCTGCTCTGCCTCACCGACGGCGCGCTGTACAGCTAAAGCTTCTTTTGATGTAACACCGTCAAATAGATCTGGCATTGCATACGACGTTGCTACACCGACGTATTCGCCGTTAGGCAGCTCTACGCCGACCATACGCCGGTACACGGCATGTGCGGCAGGCGGAGCTAGGTTTGACTTACCGTCGTCAACTCTGAATATGCCAAGGCTTTCCTGCTCACTGACGCCGAGCTTTAATGCGTCTTCTTGGCTAATCTTGTTAATGACCCTGGCAGCTCTTGCTGCACCGATCAATGAGCCAGCGCCCCGGACGCTATCTACAGTAGCTTCATCGCCATTGCTTTTACGTATGTGATGTACCAGGCCGACGCTACAATCCGTCGCGTCACAGACACGCCGCACGGCTGCCACGGCTGCGTTCATTGCCACATTGTCGTTTTCGTTTATCTGATTGGCGCCAACCCACGGGTCAATAAATGCGACACCGATTTTATGATGCTTAATTTTTTCTATCATGTAGTTAACAAGGTCATCGTGAACCTGTATGCCGTCTCTTCCTTGGCTCGCAAACATAATCTGTATGTCCCTGCCTGCGTCTAAAAATAGTCTTCCTTCAACATCTTCCGGAGCGATGTTAAAGTGCAGCATTGCTGCGACTAATCTGCGCTGCATTTCTTCCAACGGGTCCTCCAGGTTAACAACCCAAACATTACATTGCTCGCGGACTTGTTCACTTAGCAGTGGTTTGCCGGTAGCAATGGCAAGAGCCTCAACGATTTGCATTGACGTTTTACCGACGCCTCCGGCAGAAGCTAAAACGCTGACGTTGGATCGTATGTAATGATTGCCATAGATCCAACGCCGCGCAGGGATCAACGCAGGGTCGATCCACGTGAAGGGCGTCGGCCACTGCCTCTCGGCCTCTAATGCCTCTTGCACTTCTTGTTCTACTGGTTTAGCTGTTGCGAGTGCTTCGCGCAACTTGGTTTCACCAACTTCCCGTAAGTAGTCGTTTGCGTCTTTGACGCTATCAATACCAAGTGCGTCGAAGCGCACGACGTATACACTAGTCGACCCGTCACCTCGTAATACATCAGCCACCGCATCTACATTTAAGTCCGGGTCGGCGCATATCGTGACGTCTGAGGCGCGTGGCACATTGTAGGTAGACATACCGGCCTTGCCAAACGTGCATACTACTGTAGCCTCGTCTCCGACGGCCTGCCGCACACTTAATGCATCTTCTGGCCCTTCTGTCAGTATAATTGGCCCAGTGTCACCTACGCTCATTACATTGCCTGCTATGACGCCCCGGCTATATTTATTAATTCCGTTGTGTTTACGTTTTCGACCCTCCGGAGTTAGTAGTACACTTTGTATACCTTCTATCTCACCGGTCGAACTGAGTGCAGGAAAGACTATCGCCGGCCCATCATACACGTTTGGACTAAACCGTGCTACGTTCGAGGCTGTACTGGCTCTCAGGCCGCGATGATTCAAATATAATAATGCCGGACGAACCGCGTCAGCATTTTCTCTAGTAATTGGAACGCTACGCTCCCAGGTTTGACACGCCTTATTAATTTTCTCGGTGCGTGTTTCATCATCTCTCGCTAATAAATCTGACGCTGCTAACTTACTTATTAATCGCTCAAAGTCGCTGGTGGTATATGGTACCGCGTCAGAGTTTTCTAAATGTTTTGGATTTTCACCGCCACGTTTAAAACCTGATCCAATAGTTGCTTTTATCTCTGGCTCGTTTAGACCCACTTGCTTTGCTGCGCCGTGTAAATCAACTATGGCTTTATCTAATAATCCAGGCGCTAAATGTGCATGCCTGCCAAGTGTAAATGCAGCTTTGTTAAGTACTTCATTACGTCCTCCCCGTAATGCATGTACGACGTCGCCTATAACGCTTTCACGTACCTTTTCAAAATATATTTCGCTCATTTTATACCTCTGTAATGTGCGACGCCCTGGACCTGACTCAAGGGCGCCGCGTCTCCTTAAAAACCGAAGTCAGTATCTTCGTTTTTAGGAGCTTTCGGCGGATCTTTTGGAGCAATCTCCGCCTCCACCGGTGGCGTACCACTATGCGCCGTGTCCTCCTCCGGTGTAGCTTCTGGCCTGTCTATCCACTTACGGATGTTGAAGCCTATATCGTATGATGTGCCTTTTCCAATAACTATGGGCGTAGAGCTAGTCACTTGTATTACAGGTATTTTGTTTGCGGCGAACTCTTTAGCCGTCTCAGCTTGGTTATAAAGCTTTGCGATAAATTGTCCAAGGCCATATGAATTGCCGCTCATCGACGCTTCACGGCCGTCTGACAGCCAACAATCTACCTCAAAGCCTTGCTTATGGCTGTCGCTTACTTTGGGCGTTGATTGCGATGGGCTAGGCCAGGGCTGCCAGTCTCGCACACCGACATCAATGTGCAGCCACCCAAACGTAACGTTTTTAATATCTATAGCAAAACCTTTTTCCATATCAATCGGTTCGTCGCCGCCTTCAGTTTTAACCCACCACTTGTTTTGCGGTAAATTTGATCGAATATAGTTTGATATTGCGGTACTTTCCGCAGATCCAAATGTGATTGGCATAGTTATCTCCTAGATTAGTTTGCCGAAAATTTAAAAGCATATGGCGGTATCTGGAGAGTTTGTAGGTCACCATAGCCGTAGTCCCATATGCCGGTTTCTTGCGCTGTAGCATATTGCTCTAACGCATACTTGACTGCCGCCTTGCCCTCGTCGAGCGTGCGCCAATCGAGTTCGTATACTCCCACGGGATAGGGAGGCTCTTTGCCTACCGCAATAAATATAAAACGATCTATCTCTATTCCATTTAAAGTTAAAACCCTGCGGTAAAATTGATCTTGAATGTGATAGCCAAAGTTAGCCACCTGACGGGCAAATCCTTCTGGGCTCGGATCAATCGTTGTTTTCAAGTCAATTACTGCCGCAATATCTCTACGCCATCCGTCTGGTCGTGCACGCATATCGACATTGTAAATGCTATCATGTGCAAACATACTGGCCTCAACCACTAAGTCGCCAGACAAATATTCTGCGGCAGCCGCATTGCTTAACACTGCCATCGCCATTTCGTTAGCCTTATCATAATCTGATTCTGTCAAAAGCACCGCGCCTTCTGCGTCGGCGTCTTCTTTCAACTTGGTCCACTCTTTACCGCGACGAGCGGCAGGGCCGCACCAAACGCTCTTTTTCATGTGAGGCTCTAATATGAGGGTATGGGTGGCACTGCCCAGGTCTAACGCAGGGCTTTCTTTTACTTCGCCATATTTAAAATGAGCTAACGATTTCATTGCAATAGTTTTTGCGCCAGAGGCGCTAAGTGCAGAGCTCGCGTGATACTCTGCATTTGTCGTTGTGTAATGTATTGTCATGGTCTTCCTCGTCCATAATAAGCTAGGAGCAGCGCCTCGGCACGATGCTCGTCTTTTTTCTTCGTCAATGATGATGCAAGTTCTGGAAACCATTGCTGCGCCAGACGTCTTGCTGCGTCCTTGTCACGTTGCAACCCGAGAAATTTTTTCCAGATCGATGGTGAAACTATTGTAAAAGGCGTGCGGCTCAATGCTGCCGTCGTGACAATTTGGCCAAAGCTAAAGCCAATTTTAAATGTAGAGCTCACACCTTGCTTTGGCATTGCTTGTTGCCGCTCGATATATATATGCTCAACGTCGGCGCTTGTTATGATGTCCATTAACGCCACGACATCTACACCACCTTCGCTATACACGGGTAAATCGTGGACCTCGGCCCATTCATCTCCAACTAATGCGACACCGCCGTGGCGGTAGCCGCAATCAATCCCTAATATCACTGTTGAACTCATAGCCTTTGTCCTTCAAGTAATTTATGATTAGCTTTTCAATAATCACAGACTGACTATATCGAGTTTTCTCACAATCCTCGGCAAATTTATCGTACACCTCTTTTCGTATACGTGGTCCTATTTGTTTCAGTTCCATTTGTTAACTCCGTTTTTTCTAAGTGTTAACGTATTGTTAAAATAAAAGCAATAGTTGAGCAAGCACTATAATTTATGTTAAAAGAACGCAAAGCAGGAAGGAGTTTGAAATGGCTAAACGTACTACCGCATCAGCGCATGATCGCATGGATGAAATGAAAGTTGAAGTTGCAGAAATTAAAACTGAGATCAAAATACAATTCAAAGATTTATACAATAAAATACGCCGTCTTGAAACAATCATGATTGCTTTGACTGGCGCTAGTTTATTGCTCTTATTGAACATGACGTTTATGGGAGGCTAGAATCGATCCGGTTACAATCAGTGGTTGTGTAGCTCTCGCTACTGGCTGCGTAAAATCCATCAAGGCAACCATTTCCGCCGGGAAGGATCTAGCCGATTGCGCCAATCAACTGAATCAGTGGGGCAAAGCGTGGAGCGATTTTACTAATTTAGAACAGCGAGAAGAAAATCCTCCGTTTTGGAAAAAAACATTCAAAGGTAGCGACGAAGAGTCAGCTATCTTACTATGGAATCAGAAGCGTAAGTTCGAGGAGCTTAGACAAACCCTCAAGGATGAGATCTCGTTTGTTTATGGGCCATCCGCCTGGCGTGAGGTTTTGGCCATCGAGGCAGAGCAGAGAAAAAGACGCAAAGATGAGCTGTATAAAAAGCAGGAGAGAATAGACAACTTAATTAATTTTGCTATTGGAACAGTTATTTTCGTGTTGAGCGGCGGTATTTTATTTGTTTTGTTTTATTTTTTAGGAAAGTGGCAAGGACGGTGGTGATGAAATTAGTATTAGGTATTTTATTTTTGATGTTTGTAGCGGCATTTCCATTTATCTATATGTTAGTTGCCAGTATTTAAATGTGGGTTTTGCTTTGGTTACAATTAGTCAGTGGGACTTTTGATCATTATCATATCTCAAGCCATAGCTCCGAGGAGGCGTGTAAAGAGGCGCTAAAGGAGGCTAAAGTTTTAGTGACTAACACTAACGCAAAGGTGGTTTGCATTAAAATAGAGCGGTGATACTTAAGGAATGGCGTAATAAATATATTCTTTATGACAAAAATGGAAAAGTTGTTATAATCACCCGTGATAAACGAATTATAAATGCTTATATAAGGGAATATTATGGTACAACTAACAGCTAGTTATATTGACGAATTAAAGATATTACCAAGGCTAGCATTTCTTTGCCAGATAGTTTTAACTTGGAAGGTATGTATGTGGTATATGACATTGCCAGATCCAAGCGTTGCACAAAGTTCATTTGTTTCGATAGTGACCGCTATGCTGAGTGCCTCGTTTGCATTATGGTTAGGCAAGGAAGCTAAAACAGATAGGGGAAATAGCAATGTTACAAAGTTTGATAGGGCCGATAGCTGAACTAGCAGGAGGATGGTTAAATGCCAAAACGCAAGCTCAACAAGCGAACGCAAAGCTCAAGCTCACAGAAGCAGAAGCCAAAGCAAAAATCCTCGTCTCAAAAGAAACCTCGATTCAAGATTGGGAGCGCATTATGGCGCAAGGTTCTCGCTCTTCTTGGAAGGACGAGTGGCTAACAATTTTGTTTTCAATTCCACTCATACTTGCATTTTGTGGAGAGTGGGGGCGTGGTGTAGTTGCAGAAGGTTTTAATGCATTGGAACAGATGCCGAGCTATTACCAGTATACTTTAGGCGTGATTGTAAGTGCGAGCTTTGCAGTGCGTTCAGCAACTAAATTTTTCGGGAGAAAATAGATGGAGATGTGGCAATGGATAATGTTGTTCTCAGCGGTAAGCCTAAACACATTAGTTAACTGCTTACGATTGTATTTAGAGAGTAAACGATAATGCAAAAAAACTGGGAAATGTTTTTTGACATGCTTATTAAACACGAGGGTGGCTTTACTTCAGATGAACGCGATTCTGGGAATGCTAAAGGTGATGGTCACGGCAATAAGGGCTCGACCATGCTTGGCGTTACTGCATGGAACTGGGCTAAGTATACCGGTAAGCCTGCGCCTATGGAGGTTATGAAAGCTTTGACTAAAGAGGACGTTAAGCCTCTATACAAAAAGAATTACTGGGATGTCATACAAGCAGATAAACTCCCGTCTGGCGTTGACATCTCAGTAGCTGACATGTGTGTAAATGCCGGCCCTGGTAGGGCTGCTAAGATTTTACAGAAAGCTACCGGTGGTCTCGCTGTAGATGGCGCTATCGGAAAAATGACCATTGCCGCAGTACATGATAGAGACGCAAAAGAAGTGCTAGACAATTATTACTACGGCCGTCAAAAATTTTACGAGTCTCTAGATGATTTTGAGCATTATGGCAAAGGATGGACCAGGCGAAACAAAGAAACTCTAGAGCTCGCCTTGTCTATTGTATAAAAAAGGGAGGCTATCCCCCTCCCTTAGTATCTAGTCATTTCCCTCGAAAGCAAGAAACCTAGACTGCTATGGTTTGAGCGGATCACATTGATGCTCGGCACTCATAGCTTACCATAATATTTTAAGTATTTTCTGGATCTATTGCCATTGACTCAGAGCCTTTTCTTCTAATTTCTTTTTTAAGAAATCCAACTGCGTCAACAAGATTGATATAACATTTTACGAAAGCTTCCATCTCATGGTCGCCTCTTATCCATCGATCTTGCGGTATGCCTCTTTCCGCACGATCAACAACTTTTGCAGCAATCGCAAATTCTTTAATTAATGTAGCCTCGTCTTTCATTGATTTACCTCCGGTCTTATTTTTGGTTTTACGAGTTTATTGGAAGCGTGATGAGTGCCTTTGCAATAAATATGCACATCATCTTGGTTGGGTATCATAATATCATACATCGCTGTTTTGTTATGACTACAAGCATCATAACTCGGAAACAAAATATTATGCGTAACAGGTTCGCCCTGGACGAAATACGTTAGAACCATAAAAGTATAATACTTAATCATTTACCTTTCCTCGCGTCACCACGATGTATCATCGCTTTTTCTGTTTTATTTTTGCGCTCAACTTTACGCATATTTTCCCATTTGATTTTATACATTGTCTCTTGTAAAATTTTACGCCTTTGAGCTTTATCGGCGTGAAACAAATCGGTCATTACATCTTCGATTTTCATTTGCCGCTCCTCCACGTTTCCATAACAAGCCTGACTTTATTTCTACATTCATATTTAAATTGTTCACTTATTTTGATAGAAGATTTTTCGCTTTCAATATTATAAAAAAGATACAAACCTCTAATAAAATATTCGTTATTTCGGTTGTTACTGTTTACGCGGCTTTGCTCGAAACCTCGATCAAATTGATAATACAAAGTTTTCATTATCTCATTACATCTTTCAAAATCCAAATGAGATAGTGCTCGGAACGCCGAAGAGCATTTTTCAAAATTTGCGCCGGTGCAGGTAGCTACAGCAAATGCTGCTCTAAATGGTGCATTTTTAAATCGTTTATCTCTTGGCTGTATTACCTCTACTATATGATTTAAACGATGATGTAATGTAGAATTTAAAAACGGTTCAATGTCAGTTGAGACTACCTTAGTATTTCTATGTGTGTCGATGCGTAACAAAAACTGCATTGGACTAACGATAGTATTCGGTAGATTAAGAATATCAGCGTTAGATCTATTTTTACCTTGATCTAAAACTTTAAATACTGATTCGTTTTTAACGATAGAACAGTGGGCCTTAATTGTTACTTTACTCTCTACGACCGCAGATAATCGATTTTGCCCATCTAGTAGCCTGCCTTTTCTTGAAAAAATAATTGGCTGCGGACTTAACATCCATCTGCCTAATTTCATCTGATGTGCATAATTCCTTACAACAGTAGGACTGATTGCCCGGTTACCGTAATTGTTGTTATGCAACCATTTTGCCGCCAAACTTGGCGTGATAGACAAAATTTTACTTTCAATTTCATCAGACTTAACAATGTGTGATTGGACTTCATTACTATTAAACATTTTATATAACCTCTTTTGTTTTTATAGGATCATCATGTTAACTGACGGTTAACAACTATGTCAAATAAAAAAACCCCGAGCACTATAAGGAGGAAGAACTCGGGGCTAGTATTGAGAGCCCACAGGCAGAGGCCTCTCAGAGGTATATTGACAACATATAGTTTAAACTATTGAAAAACAAGAGACATATGGTAGTTTACATTATGTTAACATTATGGAGAAATACATGTTAGACGAAAAAGAAAAAAATTTAATCATGTTATTAGAGCTTCCACATAGGATATCAAATCCACAGGCCATGATGCAAGCTTGCCAAGATGCTGCCGTAGTTATTCAACGTCAAGCCGCAGAAATTGAAGCACTTACCGAATCAGCAAAACCAAAGCGAGCTCGTAACGCAGACGGTACTTTAAAAGGAGATGACCCTACTACACCGGAAAACGAAGCTTGGGTAGGTGGCAAGGCACCCAAGAAAAAAGTTAAAAAAGCTAGTTAATATTTAACAAGCCGCCCGTCTGACGCGCCAGACGATCAAACAAACTTGGGAACACCGCTTGCATTGTGTTAAGTGGCAGTGTTTGTTTGGCCATGTTGGCGTAAGTTCTAGGTATTATTCCAAGTAAGTTCTGCCCTGGAAAATTAACAATATTTCTTTCGCCACCGGCCATTACACTTGGTAACGGCGAAAGAACTTCTTGTGATGCCCGGGCAATATTAGCCAATTCAGTGCCTGTACCTTTCAAATAACTTGTGCCTTCGCGTGTTTTTGTAGCCGACGAAAGCGCCTCGGGAGTAAGTAAACCTGCTCCTGCATCTATTCCTTGTCTGTTTAAAGCTCGCTCCATTGTCAGGTAAGCTCTGTACTGATCGTTTGCCTGACGTAAACTAGGTTTTAATGCATTAGGTATCTGTCGTAAGACCATTTGGTCCAATATTTCTTTCATATCGTAAGCTAAGTCGTATTGAATCATTTCGCCAGATTTGGCATATTTAGTCATTGCTTCGTTTAGTTTTTTTCTAGTGCTTTTAATATTTTGTGCATTAATTACTTTACCTTCTAAAACTGCTTCAGAAAAATCTAAAACAATTTTTTCTAAATTACGTGGGACTTGACCCATTGTCATATCGCCTTGCGCTTTGGATAAAGCGCCTAACATAAAATTACCTTCTGCTTGTGTAGGTACACCACCGGCAGCGTCGTCAGCCATGTCATAAACTTTGCCAATTCTTTTACGGGTAGCATTTATAACTTCGGGAGTAGCAAGGTCAGCGTTTGTACCTGCTTGCCTTAGAATAGAAGATGTTAATTGTTGTTTTGCTGTTAACGATGGTCCTGCTCTTCCTTCTAATCTCATCAAATTAGGTGACCCAATCTGTTGTCCTGCGCTAATGTCAGTAATTCCTTGATTTTGTAGTGTTTGGACAGATGAAGACCTGTTACTGCCTGGTAAATTACCATAGATGTCGTCAGCCGGTCCCCTGACCAGTCGTCGAAGTCCAGGCGTTGCTAAAGCCTGTGCTACTGGAATACCTAACGCGCCTGCAAATCTTGCTATATTTTCGTACTCACTTCCCTCAGTAAGTTGTCCGGCTGTTTCACTTGCTAATGCAGGAACGGTTACACTTGCCATAGATCGTAGAGGGCCGCCAAGTGGCACGACTGCGGCTCCGCCTAAAAACTCCCCTAAAGTGCTTCCATACTCACCGCGAGGTGTAAGAGGCTGATACTCACTAAAACCACCAGTTACATCTGCAAGCGTTGATCGTACAGTAGGAGCTTCTGGATCTCTTTGTGGTATTCTTATATCGTCTGAGCTACCTATGTCGATGCCGGTAGCCTCTTTTACTACCGGACTAAGCAACTCTAATAACCCAAGTTTTTGTGTTATCTGTAAAGGTAAGTTTAATATACGGTTGGTTATATCAGCGGCAAAATCTACTGTTTCCGCAGCTCCGCGCATAGCTCCAGACGCGACAGATTTTCTTCCGTCTGTATCGAGTAATTTATTAGCTTCATCAGCAAGTGTTCTAGCAGATTCCAGGTCTCCGGCGTTGTGCGCCCTTTGGACCATCTTCATTAGCTCTTCGTATTCATCTTCCATAATACTAACCGCCCCCGTACAACTCTTTTATCTGTTCTAAACTTAACGGCTCTGCATCACCTAATAAGGCTGATGCGTCTGCACCAAACTGTCTAGTTAATTCTGATTTTAAGGTAGGATCTGTTTCTGCTAACCTGTAAGCTTTCTTAATTATGCTTTCATATCTTACTTTGATTTTAGCAAGTTGGTCTTGCATAAATTTTGCCTTTTGACCTACTTTTAATTTAGCAATATCAGATTCCAACAAATTTAGTTCTTTTTCTGACACTGCTCCAAGCGTCGCGCCACCTTCCATTTTTAGAGCCCGTAAGGCACCAAGCGCCATTTTTGAGCGTAGAGTGTCTGATAAAGTTTCTAGCTCGGCAGCCTTGGTAAATGGTGCAAATTTAAATATTGACCCAAAAAATCCTGTTGTTAAATTAGGACTGCTACTGATTAGGTCTTGCATTTGTTCCACTGTGTCAATGGCAACTTGAGCGCCTTCAATACCGCCTACTGTCTGTTTAACAGTCTGCAATTCACGATTTATTTGAGATGTTAAGGCATTATACATCTCTGGAGTTATACGACCTGATGTCAACTCATTTGTTAAAAATTGTAACTTTTGTTGTGGTGTGCCGGTTCCTTGCAGTATAGCGGCAGATGATGCCATTGCCTGCCGAGCTTGCGCGGCGGCCGCAGATTTTCTAAAGTTGTTTAGCAGCTCTACTGTTGTGTTACCTTCTTGACCTTGTAGTGTCATTCCTGCATCTTTAATTGCGCTAAATGCCAACATCATGCGCTGATCTTTTGTCAAATTACTAAATAAATCTTGTGGCGCTTGCGGTTGGGCCATCATTAAATTTAGTAAACTTTGATTATTATTGAGTTTTTCTTGTTGAACTACATTTTGATTTATTGGTGGTGTTTCAGTAGTAGTTATAGGATTTAGTACTGCGTTTACAGATTGCGTGGCAATTTCTTCAACTTCTGGGTCTACAGTTTTGGGAGGCAATATCGGTAAGTTTGTAATTTCATCTTTTACCAAACCCATTTTTATCATGTCGTCCATAGACGCTACTTCACCTGGCATAGCCCCTTGCAGATTAAACTGTCGGATCATGTCTTCCGTTAAGATTATTTCTTGTTCCATTTTAACCTCCAAAAAAACCTAGCCCAGAGCCGCCAAAAAGAGGGTTAAATATAGGTGATGCCGCGCCACCCATAGCACCAAAGCCCATGCCCAAGCTGCCTAAAGCACCTAACGCAGGCCCGAGGCCACCAGTTCTTGTCGTTGTTGTGCCATACCCTGCCGGTATAGCTCCGGCTGTACCAGTAAGCACGCCAAACTGAGTAAGTGGAAAGCTTTGTCGAGCTAGGAAGTCTTGGAACTGAGCATCAAGAGCCTGTTGGCCGAGTTGTCTTTGCGCTTCGCCTGCCGCAGTTTGCGCGCCTAAACCTGCTAATTGATTTTGCAACTGTTGACCTGCAATTGAACCAAGGCCGGCAGCGCCTTGAGCTCTAAGTCTTGCAGCATCCTGCTCAAGAGCTGCTTGTGCCGCAGCCGTTTGGCGTCTACCAGTAATGTCAAATTGAGCTGCACGCTGCGCTTGATCAAATGCTCTGGCTCTTTCCCGTGAAATTAAATCTGCCGCCTGTTGACCGTATGCCTTGCGTGTTTCTGCTTCAGCTATGCCTTGTCGAGATCCGCCAAATGCATTGGCGGCCGTAGCTTGGGCACCTTGCTGATTTAATGCTATTTCTTGCGCGCCGCCTAAATCGCGCAGTCCTGCCTCAATAACTGCGTCTGTATATGGCGACATATAGTTAGACATGTTTGCATCTGCAATGCTACCTGCGTCAGCAAGTTGTGGAGCGTCCATCGTGGCCATATTGCCATAAGCATCTGCCGCAGCACCATACAAAGGCTGCCCCATGCTAAGAGCGCCATAACCGGTCATTGCTTGTTGCTGTAGAGGCGTCATGCCTGCAACGCGATCACCTCCAAAAGATTCATATGGCTGCGCTAAAAAATCTTGAGCAAATGGTATTACAGTGCCTTCTAAAAAGTCCTGTTGAAACTGCGGCATCTGTTGTGTGGTAGTTTTACTTGATCCCATTACCTTAACTCCATCTCATAATGAGTATACACTGACCGAAACGGCGATGTGTCTACATATTTTTCAAACCCTTTACGACCATCAGCCTCTATAGCATCCAGACCTGCGTCTATAGCTAACTTTTTCAATAAACTTAACGCTTCATCCATCCACTGCCTCATGCGCTTACCGCCAATAAACTCTATCTTTAAATTTTTTCTTTGAGGGTGCTTTACAACCACGGTCGTCATGGCTGCTACTAACTTGTCCTCGAGATGAATAAGCCACATTACAGAGCCACCACCTCTTACATCATCCTCAACGTCTTGCATTGTGACGTTTTGAGACTGCCTTAGTATTGCCGGAGCCAGTAACTCCATGCCCTTACTAAGGTACTGATCAAAATCTTCCGCTAGCACGGGCAAAACACTTACCTTTGGCTTTGCGTCTAATCTTACAACATTATCTAACATATTTACACCCCTAGACGCCATTTCATTACCACGTACTCAATGCAATGCGTTTCCAGATGGCTGTAGAGCCATCATAAGAACCTGTGCAAATATAAATATAGTTTGTGTCCCAGGCAATCATACCACTAACATCTCCGGTCGATCCGGTATTAGCTGATGGCGTAGCTTGCTTTGTTGCCATTTGCCTAAAATTACCATCAAGCGATATAACTGCATATTTTTTTGAAGCATCCCAAAGCACAATGCCATCTTCTGATGGGTTGTCATCGATTGTTTTATGATAAAATCTTGTCAGATTGCGCCGTAAATAATTGCTTAAACTTAAGCCCCAGGCTTTAATATCATCGCCGATCGGAGGTAAAACTGGAGCGACCATTATCTTTTTCCGCCTCGTTTAGCGTCAATACGCATAGTGCCAACATTCCATGCCGCATAAGGTGTGTCACCCTCAACCCTCATACGAACCTGTCTGCCTTGAAATCTTACCGGCGTTGGATTGGCCGGTGTAAATGGTCCATGTGTGCTTTCTGTAGCATTAGGATAAAACCTACTTTTAAATTTTATACTTACATCGCCTTGTGTTTTTTCATCGGGAATCAGCTCCGTAACTTGCATTACATTATCGCCATTGCCCAAACTTATCGGGCCTGTTTCAGCAAATACTGATTGTTGAGAAGATGAAGTTTCGTAACTTAACCCAATTTCATGGTCAAAAACTGTGCCGTGGCTATCGAACATCATCGGAAACGCAAAGACGCCCCGTGATACACCACTAGTGCGAGACAAATCACCTATCAGCCAATGATTTTCTTTGTAATCAAACGCAACATATTTATCTATTTCTGTTGCAGCATTAGAACAATAAAACCACCAGATTTCTCCAAACTCTGCATTTACGTGAGCCCATGTTAAACTTTTTTGATCTACGTTTAAATTTTCAAAAATATGATCGTGAACGGCGCAGGGTATTTCTGAAACTCTATTTCCGTCAAATCTAAAAAATCCTCCGGTTCCCATCCAAAAAACACCGGCATCAGTGTCTGCCGCAGCTTTGTGAGATATTACTCCGCAATTTGTGCCAACTCTTTCAAAACCAAAAATATACGGTGGCCCAGAATATCGCCCACTGTAGCTATCGACGTCAGTTAAAATTAATGTTTGACCTCTTGTTCTTACGGCTGTTTGTATTTCGCCAGATGTTTGGAGCTCGTAATCACCTGCTTCGTTTGTAGCTAATGGCGACCACACTGTATTATTTTCTCTATCACACCAAGAAATTTTGCGTGGATTACCGCCTGACCCAAGAGCAAAAATAAATCTTTCTTCTGTAACGATCAAACCAATATTATTTATTGGAGCGTTTGTAATTGGCGCAGCATCAGAAGTTGTGCCCAATTGCCACTCTAAAAGCCTACCGTCAGTAGTAGAGCAAGCGACTAGATACTCTCCCCAATTGTCTAGCGACCAAGTGGTTGCCGCAACAACATTACCTGTGTCTGGCCTTGGTGTACCGTAAGTGTGACCTGTAAGTATTGATGTGCCGTTACCCCCATAATATCCATAACCATAACCTAAGTTTTGTGTCGCAATCTCTTGGCCATCCACAAGATCACTTGGTGTTATGTCGAATTTTGCCCCTGCGGCAATACCTGCAAATAATTCACTGTATGATCCTGCGGCTATGTATCTTGTGCCGTTCAAGCTCTTCCAAGCGTGCATGCCTCTCGGAGCATACGTTGTAACTTGGCCTAATGTTGGGTGTGTTCGCCACCCTCCAATAGGACGAAGAGAACCTTCACGCCAACGGACTAATGACCCGTCACGCCACCTTCCCGAAGCATCTAAATCGGTGCCTATTCTGTAAAATCCTGACGGTATTTTGAGCGGTATAAGTGTCATTAAATTACTCTGGTTTTGTTGGAAAGGTAACGTCATGTGGAAAACCACTTTGTTGTGGTACGTTTAATAGGTCTGTTCTGTATTGTGACCACGTATTTTGTTCTTCTGAAGTCATTTCTGCCCAACGCAAAGGATTACTAACAATTGGATCAACCTCTTGTTCTAATCTCAAATTTCTTACATGACGAACATTAGCTGCAATTTTTGCATCATAATCTAATTGAGAAAAAGCCGAGTAATTAGAACCTATCAGGTTTAACAAGTTAGAATTATCAATTGTATTATCACTATCATCAGGATTTAATGAATATGGTATCCATCCAAAATCAGGGTGATTTATTTCTAAATCAAAAATAGTGTTTTCTGCGTTTATAGATACAGCGTTACGAATTTCTGTAATTTCTATACTCATTTATTTCTCCTATGATATCCGTAGATAAACTGATCTATGCAGTGAATTAACGTTACCCATAAGTCTCCAGGTACCACTTAGGGTACTGCCATTCGTACCATTAGTATCAGAATATCTTAGTGAACTACCAGCGTGAGTAGTACCTGGCAAACCAGTGCTAGAAGCATATAAAGTTGACGTAGGTTCTAACATTGCATAAGTACCAACAGAACCAACAGATGCACCGGCAGTAGATGATAGCACGCTTGAAGTATCTACTGTTGATGTAGATGAGACAGTTACAGTTGATCCACTTGTACTTACAGAAATGCCAGTGCCGGCAGCGACGCTTGTTAAATACCCACCATTGCTATGATCGCCCCAACTATAAGCCGTGTTCCATTGCCCTTGTGATGAAGTTGTTGGAATTGAGTAACCACTTTGTAATGAAACAGCTAATGTACCAGAAGTCGTTACAGGATTACCGCTCACTGTTAAACCAGTCGGCACTGACATATCTACGCTTGTTACTGTGCCAGAACTAGACACACCGCCTATATAAGTAGCAATATCTGACATAGCTACTTGTTTCATTGTGCCGTTGTCATTAAATACTACGCGATCTGCGGCAGCTACTGTAGTTGAGCTCGCCGCAGTATCACCATCTAACACGTTTAATTCGGCAGTCGTAACAGTTGCGCCGTCTAATATATTAAGCTCTGCGCCCGTTGAAGTAACAGTAGTTCCGCCAATATTAACCACAACTTGGTTAGTGCCGTCTGCATTACTATTTACCTCGGTGACAATTGTATCTAAGGCAGTGTTTAATTCTGTTCCCCAAGAATTAAGGCTACCTCCGACTGTAGGCTTTGTAATTGATAAGACCATTTGCCTCTCCTTTATGCGGCTTGTTTAGCCCACGGGTCGCTAGTTGCAACCTCAATTTCTGTCCATATTTCGGTAATACTATCAGAAACATTAGTGTATGTCTCTTGTGAAATTTCTATGGCGCCCCACTCCATTGCTATATTTGTTATAGGCAATCCGGTAATAAAACTTACCGGAGTTAAATCGTGATTTTGTGTGATTACTACTTCGTCAACAACTGGAGCAGGAATAACAGTAATTATGTCTAATCTAAAATCTGGTATATCTGTTAATGTTGGTGATGACAGAGCAGGAGTACCAGACACCACGTTGCTAACAGGTATGTTTTGTACAAAAGTTCCTGTGCTTATTTGTGGCGCGCCACTTGTAATGCTTGTTGGAGTGAAGTTGCTTATTACTGTTGCAACGACTGATTCAACTACTGGTTGACCAGTTGCAATACTATTCACACCAATTGACGTGCTCGGAATTGATGATGCTTGCACGACAACAGAACCTGTAACAATGCTTGTTGCAGTTAAATCATGCACTTGTGTAAATGTTGTGGATGCAACTTGAGGTATGCCAGTTGTAATGTTTGCAACAACAAAAGTTTCATTTTCACCCATGTTAACGGATGAAATGCTTGGTGATCCACTTACAATATTTGTCGCAGTCAGATCGTGAACTTGCGTAATTGTTGCAGACGCAACGCTCGGGTTTGATGTTGCAATGCTTGACGCAGTAATCGATAAGCTCTCAGTTATAGATGGTGAATCAATAACCGGATTAGATGCTGCAATACTTGTTGCTGTTAAATCATGTGCCTGTGTGACTGTAACAGTTGCAATGTCTGGAGCGCCACTTGCAATCGAAGTGGCAACAAATGTTTCTTCTTCAGACATTGTAACACTAGCGACCGCAGGAGCGCCGGCAGTAATACTGTTTGCAACAAAAGTTTCATCCTCGCCCATATTAACGGAAGATACGATCGATGCTCCGGTAACAATGGACGTGGCAGTTAGTGAATTGACTTCTGTAAAAGTTACATTGGCAACTACCGGTGAACCGGCAACAATGCTTGTTACTGTAAATGTAACCTGGTTGGCTACGCCGTCGTCCGCAATCGGGTGGGCTGCAACTGGCGCAAATCCAAACATTTAATTATGACCTAGCTGCTACCCAATCAGAAACCATCGTTTTTACTTCTGCATCTGTCATATCTGACGTTTCGCCTGTCTCATTGTCAATTTTTTGAAAAGCATTTGCAGAGTGTAAAGCTAGAACTTTTGTTTCTAATTCTGTAGCTGTTAATTCTGTTACAGTATCAGGCACATAATATTCTCTGTTAGCTTCATCTGGTGACCAACCGACCATTGTGTTTGTAGAGGCATCTGGAAAATAACCACCATCTGCTACCCACTCAGGAGTTTTCATTCCCCCTGCGGTCATATGCATTTTGTACTCAATTATCATTTTCAGTCTCCTTAGATTTTTCTAATTGTAGCATGTAATCAGTATTAACAAAATCGGCTTTGCCAAATATTCTTTCTGCCGTTATATCTGCATTCTTATAATATTTATCTGCCATTTGATCTAAGAAGTTTTCTAAATCATTACTGTGCAACAACTCTTTTTTCGCAATACGATCAGCCGTTACTTTTATATAACCCGAGACTTCAGTAAGTGCTAATTGTGGATGCACTCCATATTGCTGCATATACTCGATTGTAGCTGTAGAAGCTCTGCCACCGTCCATAAGATTACGATACATTAACTCAAAACCTCTACGAACATGATGGCGCTTTTCTTCTTTTTCAAAAGCGACCTCGTCCCATTCGTCTATGCCGTAATTGTGTTTTATGTTGTCATAACTATCTATAAGCGTAGCAATGTCTTTAATAGAACCGTTTATTTTATTTTCCATTTGAATAAGGCTATGTCGTTTCTGTCGTAGCTTTGCTTCACTCACTGCATCGCTTGAACCTTCTAGTTCAATAATTTCCATGCGTACTTCCGCATGAGAAACCTGCGCTTCATTCAAAGCGTTTTCTCTTTTCTCTACTTCGGCTGTAATCTGCCGCAACATTCTATAAGGGGAATGACCATTGAGCATTGTTAATGTCATCATGTTCAATGTTGTTTGTGAATTATTCCTATCAAATGCCCTAGTAGCTTTTGCAATCTCTGGTAATTTCTCTGCGACTTTTGCAGCCGCAACTTGATTAATATTTTTACTTGCCTCTACTGGCAAAGAAAAAGTTATTGGTTTTGTAACTACGTTTGTCAAACTTGACCTCCTTTATTAATTACCCGAACAAGCACCTGACTCACTGAAATTACCTACATAATCTCCAAAGTCTGTAGCATTTCCTAAAGTTTGAACTGTGATGAAATCCATATTATTATTATCACCAGAACCAAACCCATGTGAAAAAACTCCAAGTGTTACATTACTCATGCCACTTGTAGTTCTTGCAACTGTAAGATCACCGAAATCAGTTGCATTGCCAGTGGTCTGAGTGGTGAAATACTGCAAAACATTTGTTTGACCAGAGTTTGCTCTTCCACCACCAACGACGCCTCTTGTAGGGTCTGAGACACTTCCGACTTCATAAGAACCTACTGTAAGATCACCAAAATCAGTAGCGTTCCCTGTTGTTGCATAGGTAATATATTCAGTTGTTACGTCAGATTGAGAAGTATAACCACCTGCAATAACGCCTCTAGTATCATCGGCAAAAGAAGTCGCACCATATAAGGCAGTAGTAACGTCTCCAAAATCTGTTGCGTTGCCAGTAGTCGCAGGAATAATTTTATCAATTTCATTTGAGTTACTACCATTGTAACCACCTGCAACAATTCCAATTGTGCCGTTACAACTCGCTCCATCCGTCCAAGCTTTTGCACTTTGCAAATCTCCAAAGTCCGTAGCGTTTCCAGTTGTGCTTATAGTGACATAATCAATGGTATTTTTTCGACCACTGCTTAAACTGCTTAGATAACCACCAAACCACAAACCCCTTGATCCATTACTTAATGACCCTATTGATTGTCTTGCTTCTGTAAGATCGCCAAAATCTGTTGCGTTACCAGTAGTAGTAATAGTGATATAAGAAATGACATTAGAAGAAGAACCGCCAGTGCGACCACCGCCCATCACACCTCTATCACCACCCCAAGCGATAGTAAGTTGAAATGATATTTCTTTGAATTCACTATTTATATATTGGTAAATTTTTGTGTTTGAGCTATCCCACCAAATATCCCCTTCACTTGGAGATGATGGTTCAGTAGCACTTGCAGTATATCCTTGCTCAATGGCGTTTCCCCTAACTGTTAGCTTGTTAGGAAAGTCTACATTAGAGCCATTATTATCAATCGTGTTTACTTTTATTGTACTCATAGTTTTCTCCTAAGAGGCGTTGCCTGATACGCCCTGACCACCGTTTTGATGATTTGTTATAATGTCATATCCTGTGTCTGTAGCATTGCCTGTCGTTTGTATAGTTATTGTATGAACATTTACACCCAAACCAGTACCTGCATAAAGCGCAGCCCTTGTTCCATCTGATGCCGCATTTACATAATTCATTGCTGAACTTAGATCACCAAAATCAGTTGCATTACCTGCCGATGCTATTGTGACGTAATCTATCGTATTTACATCACCACTATTTGAATTACCTCCAGAAAATACTGCTCTTGTTGCATCATAGCCTGCACCACTACCATATCGCGCAACCGTCAGGTCTCCAAAATCCGTAGCGTTTGCTGCCGTTGCCATAGTAAATGTATCTATTGTGTTTGTTCTTGAAGGACTTGAGGCGCTATTACCACCTGCACCTAAAGCGTATGTTCCATCACCTGCCGCAGTTACATAAGTTTCTGATCTGGTTAAATCCGCAAAATCTGCCGCATCACCAGTAGTTGCCATTGTCCATCTCTGAATTTGATTTGTTCTGGCTGAACCTTGAAAACCACCCAAAACAAAACCGTACGTTCCATCACCAATACCAGACGCACCAAGACCACTTGTCGCTGCCGTTAAGTTTCCAAAATCAGTTGCGTTGCCTGTCGTGGCACAAGTGATATAATCCATCGTATTATCTCTAGCACCACCGCCATAATTATATCCACCTGCCATTACTACGCGAGTACCATTTGAAGCACCTGCTACTTGACCTCTTGCAACTGTTAAATCCCCAAAATCTTGAGCATTTGCACTAATGTTGACAGCAAAATATTCTATTTGAGTATCACCGGATCCATTAGCACCTCCATAAGAAAAAGCCCTTGCACCATAATACGGAGGCACTGCATTCGAATGAGTTATCTGTTTAAACTCACTATTAACGTAATAATATAATTTATCATTGGTGCTATCGTACCAGAGATCGCCGTTTGCAGGGGAAGATGGTTCTGTTCCTGATGAAGTGTATGCCTTACCCATCAAACCACTATCAGACCCTGCAATATTTAAACCGTAGGTAAAGTTTGGTGCGCCTGTACCTGCACGATCAGTTATTTTTTTAACATCAAATTCTGACATATTTTTCTCCTAAGTACCTGCACAACTACCGACATTATACTTATTGTGGGTTCGATCACCGAAATCGGTTGCATTTCCTGTTGTTTGGATTGTTATATATTCTATAGTATTAGAATAACTGCCACCATTACTAATAGTATAACAACCCCGACTTGCATCGGACATTCCCCCATTTTGGAAACCACCTGCTAGACTTGCATCGCCAAAGTCAGTTGCGTTTCCTAATGTCTGTGTGGTGATATAATCAATAACATTAGAATAAGATGCACCTTGACCAGTACAAAAACAAATTCTTGTTGTATCGCTGACTGATGCAGCACCTCTTCTTGCATAAGTTAGGTCACCAAAATCTTGAGCATTTCCAGTAGTCTGTATAGTGACGTAATCTATCACATTTATTTTTCCACTGCTTGTATCCCGACCACCAAAGCAAGCTCTTGTCGCATCATTTCCACCTGCCGAGGAACGACCTGCTACTGTCAAGTCTCCAAAATCTACTCCGTTACTAGGAGTTGCTGTTGTTATGTAATCAATCACATTGCCTGTCTGTGTATTTCCTGCAACTAAACCTCTTGTTCCATCACAAGCTCCACCTGCACCATAATTTCTTACAACTGTCATATCGCCAAAATCTTGAGCGTTGCCAGTTGTGCCAACAGTAACGTAACTGACAGATTGTGTATTGTTGCTGCCATCATAACCACAACACGCAAATCCTTGTGTGCCATCACTGAAAGGAGTTGGGTCTTCTCTAGCTACATCAAGGTCTCCAAAGTCAGTAGCATTGCCAGTTGATTGAATTGTTATGTAATCGATTATATTTTGAACAGGGTATGAACCACCCATCATCAGACCTCTTGATCCATACCAAACTGCGGAAGAAACACCTATTGTCTCTTTAAATTCACCATCAACATACACAAAGATTTTTTCGTTAGTCGTGTCCCACCAAATAGAACCATTTTTAGGTGAACTAGGTTCAGTTCCACTTGCGTTGTATTCACCAGTATTTACCGTAGACAAAGCTGCCGTATTTATTGTTATGCCAGTAGTAAAATTAGGTTTGCCAGTACCTGCTAAATCAACAACTGTATCAACTTTTAATTCTGTCATTATATTATCGCGTATCGCGCCCCTGATGAAATTGTTAAAGTTATACCGTTTGCTATTGATACTGGACCAACGGAAAAACCATTGTCTGTAGCACTAATAGTAACGTCTGAGCTTATTGTTTGTGAGTGTGTATTGACAGGAGACAGCCCTGATGTACCTTGTTGGTCTGCAACCCAGGCGTAATCGCTGCCATTCCAACTTAATATTTGACCACTTGATGCGGTGCTTACATTTAAGTGAGCATCAACTTGAGAAGTGCCAAAAGTTGCAGGGTTTGTATCTGGACTTATTAATAATTCTGTTGACGAAACAGCCGTACCAGCTTCAACGGAAGGTGAGCTAGCAGTAAGCGCAATACCTCCTGCTTCTTGAACAAAATAAGTTTGACCAGGTGTTAAACCAGATTGTGCATCGTCCACAGAGCCAGCCGTTTGTATTGTCGCTGTCGCGCCATCTGCATATGCCGCATCAGAAACACCTACAAAATTTTCATCGGTAAGATTTGTTGATCCAACAACAGGTAATGTTATCGCAATAGCTCTCCCAGAGCTAGAGTATTTGTAACCATATAGCAATTGATTTGTGTCAGGATCGAAAACAGTTCCTGATGGTGAGTAGTTTTCTGTGGTGTACGATGTAACTGTATTCTGTGTCCCAACTGTGATTGATTGATCTGAGCTTGAGGTGGTTAATGGATATAAAGAAGTATCACTACTATAAGTAATTAAGCCAGTTTTTCCAGCATTCGTATCATGTGCTAATTGTATTTGGTTAGAATAAAAATCACTTACTTGAGCTTTCGTACCAAAAGTTATTGACGTACCTGATACTTCCCCTGCAATTACATAAGTGTCTTGACTTGCATCATAATCTGTAAATCCAATTACCATTCGGTTATTAGTAGAGTCATAAACATTGTTTGGTGAATCTACACGGCTATTTTGAAAAACTACCGCACTTCCCCAACTTATCGAGTTACCGCTAGATGATACCGTTCCAACATGTGCAACGCCTCTTGTATTAGCATTATCCCTATATGACGTAAGCATTTTATTATTTGTTGTGTCGTAGCACAATGACATATATGTAGCTGATCCACTTGTTAAGTATGCCTCAGATCCTAGTGAGATCGAAGTGCCGCTAACTGATCCCACGTTATACATATATCTATAGCTATTATCAGCATTACTTGCTGCAAAGACTACTCTGTTAGTGTCAGGGTCAAACTCACAATCATGGTATGTAGTTTGACCATTGAAAACAAGTGCACGGCTACCAAAGCTAATACTACTGCCTGATATGGTTCCTACTCTTGCGTACCCTTTAATATCTCCAGCTTGTATATTTCTGTATATGATAACCACTTTATTTGAATTGCTATCAAAACAAGCTGAAACTGTATCAGCGGCATTACTCACAATGACGCTTTCTGAACCCCAAGTAATAGACGTTCCTGATACTGTCCCAACACAAGCTGTCAAATAAGAGCTATTTCCTTCGTCCTCATATATAGCTACCACTTTATTTTCATTTGTATCATAAACTAACGCAAATCTGTTATCAGTGTTTCCAGAGTTAAAAGTTGATTCTGAACCTACACCGAAAGAAGCCGTTGGATTATTTACAGCACTAACTGTTCCATCGGAATTAACGATAACCATATCGCCATTTGCTAATGTACCTGATGCTACAGCTGTAAAACTACCACCGCCTGATGCTTGATCTACAAAACCTAGCTGCCCAGACCCATCCGTTTTAAGCACCTGATTGGCACTGCCGTCAGACGTAGGAAAGGACAAACCATCAAGAATAATTTTACCTGATCCGTCTGGTGTAATCGCAATGTTTCCGTTAGATGCAGAAACAATTGACTGTCCATTTACATCAAGCGATCCTCCCAACTGGGGAGAAGTATCTGCCAAAACACTTGCAATGCCACCCGATCCGCTCTGATCATCTACCCAGGCATAATCACTACCGTTGTAACTTAATATTTGTCCTGAGGATGCACTGCTTAAATTGAGATGTGTATTTACATCACTATCTGAATAACCTGCATTGCTTATCCAAGCATAATCAGAACCGTTATAACTAAGCACTTGACCACTTGTTGCGCTACTCAAATTCAAATGCGTATTTACATCACTATCACCATAACTTGCCGCAGGTGTTCCGAATGAAATAGTTCCTGATCCGTCCGTCTGTAAAACCTGTGAAGCACTTCCGTCGGACGTAGGAAATGTAAAAGCACTCGCAAAGCTTGCAAAGTTTGCATCTCCCACTGGGGCAGTTTTCACAAGACCACCCATGCCGCTATGGTTGGTACAATAGTAATATAAATGATCTGCCGCGTCTTGCTCTAACGTAACTTCAACATAAGCACCTGACGAACCTGCCGTTCCAACTGTTGTAATACCTGTGGTAAATGCAGAACCACCGCCATGAGTTCCGTTTGATGTTGTAGAAAATGCTAGCGGATGCCCACTGTTAGTACTGTCAGAATTATCAAACCGATAAGTGATTCCCTTGGAAAGCGACACTGTTTGTTGCTGTGTTCCGTCTATATAATATTTACCGCCAGAAACTGTAACGGTAATTGTTGCAACTGCCGCTTTACCTGAAGTATTTATGCTAGGCGCAAACTTTGCTAAATTTCTATTTATACTCATAATTAACTCCTAGATTGCGTATTGTTGCACTTGGATAACGTCGCCGGTACTAGCACCACTAGTTAGCGTTACTGCCGAGGCACTTATTGAATAGTCTGTCGTTGGCAGTAATAATATTCCATTTAGATACACCGCACTTTTTGCAGTATTATAGCTACCACTAAATGCTGTTTGTCCTGATGTTGCCGTAAATTCTGTAGTAGAATAATTTGCAGATGCGCCGCCATATTCAACCACTTCAACAATATCACCAGCATCAGCGCCAGTACCTAGAACAACCGCAGTTCCGCTTGTAGCTGTAAATGATGAGCTATCGAGCTTGGCCCCATTCATAAAGACCAGAATATTTCCAACAGTGTAATTTACACTGAAAGAAGTTTGTCCTGATGTCGCTGTAAAGGCTGTAAAATTATGCGCTGCGCCAGAAAGTGTTAAATCACTTGCACTAGGACTTATAAAAACAATTGCAGAACCAGATAAATTTAACAGCGAACCGGTCGAGCTACTGAGCAAAGTTCTAGATAATGTCGTGCCGCTATGAGTATAAGTGCCAGTGCCTATTTCAAATGCAGAGCCATCTTCAATTACGTATCGAACTTCATCTCCATCTGAGATACCGCCACTTGCAAATGTTTGAAAGCCACTTTCCGCAGCTCCTAATGTCAAAGTGCCGGTCCCTGTTGTTGATGTCGCTACCTTAACACGATCTGCGAATTTAACCATTATAGTTAGTCCTTATCTACATCAACTTTTTTTTCGGCATCTTTTTTTTGATTTAAGGCAATAGTAATGCCCTTTTTTTCAATTTGTTTTGCGTGCTCATCTGGCACGACCGTAAAAGAATGATTTTTCTTCTCAGTCATAAACCACCTATGAAGGATCTGGGATGCCAATTGTGAAGCTTGCAAGGTTGAATGTATTCCCTGATGTTACGCTTTGAGATGCTGATAGACTACCGGTAGCCAAAAGCCTACTATTTGAAGTATCAACAACAGCATAATGTGTGGCAGTGCCAGTACTTGTTATGCTGCCGTCTGTTATAGATGCCGCTGTAACTTCTCTGCCTCCGCCAGATCTATCGGCAGGCGCGCCAATGCTTAACGATGTAGAATTGCCTAGCGCATACGTTGCGTTAGCCTCTGTGTAAGTTGTCGCCTCTTGCGAAGTCACTAAAATTTTATTGGCTTCGGTGTCTAAAGTTGTTAAACCGTTGTCAAACACCCTATCTCCTAAACTTGCCATATTTTTCTCCTATGAATAGCTGTTTATTTGCATACGTAAACCAGAACCGCCATATTTGGCTTTATCATTATTGCCATTTATACCACTGATAGCACTTTGATACAATGCTGCCCATGTCTGTGTACGAGCATCATCAATTAAATATGGGGCACTGTGCAACAAAGATCCGTACAAGTAGGTATCTGGGTAATGTGTCAAAATCCAGTTTGTAGCTACAGAGCTACTGAGCTTTGTTGTTTTTGCGTAGTAATAAATTTGTCCGGTGTATGATGTATCAGGCGTAGGCCAAACCTCAAACGATCCTGACACTATTGCATAATATTGTGGCCGCCCAGTAGAGTTGTTACTCTCGTTTCGTTTTTTTTGTAAAAAAAGTGGTGTTACAAGCTCAACTGGTCTTTCATCAACGTCTAAATGAAATCTGACATTTTCTAAAAAGTCTGCCGGTAAAGCAGTAAACCTGGTGTCAATCGTTGCATTTGCTCTCGCTTCCATACGCCAATGACGGATTTTTCTGTCAAAGTCTCCTTCTGCAAGGGCGATAAAATCAGGTATTACGCTTGTAAGGTCATCTCTATTTAACCAATTAGCTAATGATGCCTTGAGCTCTGTATAAGTTGTAATGCTCATAATGTGCCGGCCCTTGTTCTAAATACTTGATTATTACTATCGTTTAACCATTTTCTCATTGCCTTCGGGTCGTCTGCAATGCCTCTTTTCTTCAACTCATAGTACACTGAAAGAGGTATGGACGCTACTTTATTAACGTCTCTGTATCTATTCGGCGTTTCTTTATATTCGTTTTTATTTCTTTCGGCTATGGCGGAGACATCTTGCTTTGTCTCGACGACATACTCGCCTTTATCAGTGACGTGCCAGTATTTGGTTATTCCAGTTGCAGGATCTCTATCAAACAATCGTTT
>VTLG01011219.1_pt1 | contig 31264 bp, 36 predicted proteins | sample 4694571 | NCBI WGS metagenome assembly VTLG01 (sample SAMN12604809, study PRJNA352737) | marine metagenome | biome: ENVO:00000447; feature: ENVO:00000209|ENVO:00000569|ENVO:01000036; material: ENVO:00002151; isolation source: viral sequences binned using virsorter ...
AACGATACAACTTGTATTTGGTTTTTCCAGATACACCAAGATTGTATTCGTTTTATAGATTATTACGAAAATGCGGATGAGGGTTTGACCCACTACATTAATCTACTCAAACAGAGGGATTATAGATACGGCAAACACCTTGCTCCGCATGATATTGAGGTTAGAGATTTTACGATTGGCAAGACTAGGAAAGAGTTTGCCAGAGAGCAAGGCTTAATTTTTGAGACTGTACCTAGACCCCATGACGTAATGGATAAGATTGAGAGTGTAAGAAACTTATTTCCTCAATTTTATTTTGATGAGTCTAAATGCGGTAGAGGCTTGACTTGTTTAAAGAATTACCGTAAAGAATGGGACGATAAGAATGGTTGTTACAAAAACCGTCCTCTACATAACTGGGCTTCTCATGGATTTGATGCACTTTCTACAGCCGCTTTAGGGTTTGAAGCTGGCTATTTAAGTGTTAAGGTATTACAGGACAATGCCGTTGCTGAGTATGATGTTTTTAATTAGGAGATAAACTATGGGTATGGGAAAAGGCTCAATGCCTGCGATGCCTGCACCAATGGTGGTAGAGCCGCCAAAGCAAGAAGATTATCTGCCAGAAAAGTCTGAGTTGCCAGAAATCCCACAGGTTACACAAGCTAAACTGGACGAAGAAAAACGTAGAAAGATGCAACGGCTTGCACAGACAGATACTAGAGAATCTAATATTACAAATATTGGTGGTGCTTTAGGGGATGGCACGACAGAAGATCAAGAGATACAACGTCTAGGTCTGTTTGTCACGCCTAAGACTATTGGTAAAAGTTCCACTAAAGGGTTATTAAGTTCATAAGGAGATAAGTTATGGGTGGTCGTCCAAGTCCTCCTCAAGTAGATTATGCCGCTATTGCTAGGCAACAGGAACAGGAAAGACAAAGATTACAGGCTATAGAAGATGAAAAGTATCGTGTTAAAGGGATTACTGACTACATAGATTATATGTCAGACAGTCCTAAGACTATGACGTACCAAGCTTCTACTGGTAGATACTTTAAAGGTGTTAGCCCCGGTGCTACTCCGGGTAAAGCATTAGAGAACTACCAGACAGACAAATCAATTAATGTTGATGCTATTAAGCAAGACCCTAGTAAATATTTCGATAGAAAGACAGGCCAGCCTAGCGTACAGCCGGGACGTATTAGGTTCGGTAAATTACCTGATAAGTCTGCACAGGTTGGTTTACTGGGATCAGGTGAACAAGACAAGAAAACTTTACTAGGAGCCTAGTATGCCTGTAGCAACCGATTTATTAAAACGCTACGAGGTTTTAAAAAATGACCGTATATTGTGGGAGCCATTCTTTCGTGATGTACGTGATTACATTAGACCCCGTAAACAGCAAGTAGACAGTTCACAACATATTAGTGCGGAACGTCATACTAATAAAATGTTTGATTCCTCTGCACCAGAGGCAAGCCGTATTATGGCTATGTCTATGCAGAACGCCTTAGTTCCGCAATCCGTTGTTTGGTTTGGCCTCTCTATACCTTCTGGACACCCACTCTCCCCATTAAATGAAGAACCTAGTGTAAAGCGTTGGTTTCACGATGTAACACAAAAGATGTTTTTCAGTATGCACGAAAGCAACTTTTATACAACCATAGGGGAAGCCTTTTTAGATTTCACATCATTCGGGACAATAAACATCCTACTGGAAGAAAACCAAGCATTACGTGACGGCTTTGGTGGCCTAGTCTTTACCTCAATACCAACTGGGCAGTTTGTTTTCTCAGAGGACAGATGGGGTAAACCCGATACCGTATTTTGGGAGTATATGTTTACCGCTAGACAGGCGAAGCAATTATTTGGTAACAAAAAATTACCTGATTCTGTAAAGAAAGCTTGCAAGGAAGCACCAGACACAAAGTTTACTTTTGTGCGTGTTGTTATGCCTAGCGAAGATTATGAAATGAACTCAGTAGATGCTATGAAAAAGAAGTATGCTACTGTAGACATACATTATGATACAAAGAAAATTGTAAGAAGAAGTGGATTTGATGAATTACCTTATGTAATCGGTAGATTTGAGAAGGCATCTGGTGAATTGTGGGGCAGAAGTCCTGCCGACATCGCCATGCCAGATATAAAGACGCTCAATAAAATTCGAGAACTCGAACTGAAGGGACTGTCTACTGCCGTTCATCCACCTCTGATTGCACCAGATCAGGGTATTATCGGTACATTCAGAATGACACCTTCTGCAATTAACTACTCTAGGGAACCAGAACGATTTAAATTCCTCAGATTTGAAGGTAGGTTTGACTTATCCTCTCTAAAAGCTGACGAATTAAAGAAATCAATTCGTGGAATTTTCCTTGCAGATCAACTTGTACTGCCAGAAAAACTTAATATGACGGCAGAAGAAGTTGCTACTGTAAGAGAACAAATCCAGAAATTACTTGGGCCTACTGTAGCTAGATTTGAAAGTGAGGTTCTCACACCTCTTATTTTGCGTAGCTTTGGCCTACTCAACAGGGCTGGTGCTTTACCGCCAGCACCTCAAGAATTAGCAGAGTTAGACGAAATAGAGGTGTCTTATGTTGGTCAACTGGCTAAAAACCAAAAGATACAAGATGTCACAGCGATACAGAGGTGGCTTGGGGTTGCGGCTAATATGGCTGGCTTTGCACCAGAGGTGCTTGATAATATTAATGTGGATGAAGCTTTACAAATTATTGGTGAAAGGATGGCTGTACCGTCTGCGGTAATGAGGTCACAGGAAGAAATAGAGCAAATTAGGGCACAACGTCAGGAACAAATGGCGATGCAAGAACAACTTGCTCAGGCTTCACAGGTTGCAGAGGGAGCAGGCAAAGCGGCACCGATGGTAACAGCACTAGGAGGTGCTAATGCGTTCCCAGTACAGTGAACTGGATGAAATTAGAGAAGCAATAGTTAAAACATTTTCGGGTACTTACGGAGAAAAAGTATTACAATTTTTAGAGGATATGTATATGAACCAGATTTCGGCTGAACCGAATGACCCATATACAACCTACTTTAACGAAGGGGGTAGAGGTTTAGTGTTAGGGATTAAAGCACAAATAGCATTATACAAAAACCCTGCTTCAAAACCTGAGAGTTATAAAGCGTGAAAGGAGTAACAAATGTCAGACGAGGCCGTTGCAAGCGATAACCTCATTAATACTGAGCCAGAGGTAGCAGAAACTTGGCAATCACAGCATTTGCCAGAGGATTTACGGGAGAATGAAACCTTCTCCAAGTTTAAAGATGTAGGAGCATTAGGTAATTCTTATTTAGAGTTACAGAAAATGGTGGGTTCTAGGATTAAAGTCCCTGCCGAAGATGCTTCCGAAGAAGATATTAATTCTTTTTATAATCAGTTAGGTAGGCCAGAGGCACCAGATAAGTATGAAATTAATCTTCCTGAAACGGAGTATCGTCAGGAAAAAATAGATGAATTTCTACAAAAGGCACACGCATCAGGTTTAACAAATAAACAAGCCCAAGATGCTTTAGACTTTTATCATTCTTTAGAAACCGATACACAGGTTAATGCAGAGGCCGCTATGCAACAAGCTAGGCTGGATGCTGAAACCGCACTAAAAAAAGAATGGGGGCCGACAGAGTACGCTAAGAATTTAGCAATCTCTAGGAGAGCATTTAATCGTTTTGCAGATGATGATTTAAAACAGTTTGTAAATGAAAGCGGTGTAACCAATAATGTTGCGATGATTAAGTTTCTTCATCGTATTGGTTCCGCATTTAACGAGCCTGTCTTAGAGGGTTCTGGTAAAACTACAGGTTCTATTGATCCTGATTCAGCCAAGCTAGAGATTGAGGCTATGATGAAGGATAAGAAACATAAGTACAATGAGGCTTTATTCGACAATACGCATCCAAAACATATGGAAGCTATTTCCTATAGAGATCATTTGTATGATATGATTTATACCGAGGAATAAATGGATAACATTTTTTGTTCTGAGTGTGAAAACTTTGAGTACCACGATAGACGTATCGAAGGCAAAGCCACACCAGAGCAATATGGCTACTGTAAAGAATTTAAACGGCAGACATCTGCCGATTCTTTCTATGCAGTCTGCCTTGGTGCTTCCCCTATAGATGTTCACATAGAGAAGCCCAGTATTGTGAAGAAACGGCCTTGAAAGAGACAACCATATCTTCACGCAAATAAGAGCCTGCATGGTGCAGATAACTCTCCTTTTTTAATCTCTTTATTTATAAGAGGTCTATTATGAGTATCGAAGTCAATAAAGCATTTGCCCAAAAGTTTCGGGACAGTTTTATTCACTTGGTACAGCAAAAAGGTTCACGTTTGCGTGAGTATGTTCGTGTAAATACGGACGTACAAGGCAAGTACGATCACTTTGACCGCTTGGGTAGTACATCTGCTCAAAAGATTACGAGTCGGCATAGTGATACACCTTTGATCTCTACCCCACACTCCCGTAGGCGAGTTTCTATGGAAGATTACAACTGGGCTGATTTAGTCGATAAGGCTGATAAAGTTCGGATGTTAGCTGATCCTACTAGCGAATATATGAAAGCTGGTGTATGGGCTATGGGTAGAACAATGGATGATGTACTTATCTCTGCGATGTTGGGCAACGCTGTAAGTGTGGATGAAAACGATGCCTCAAGTAACGTAGCTTTGCCTGCCGCACAGAAAATTGCTGTATCAGGCACTACAGATATGAACATCACTAAGCTAAGAGAAGCAAAACAAATCTTAGATTCTTCTGATGTTGATCCTGATCTACCACGTTGTATTGTTATGAAATCTAACCAATTTTATGATCTCCTCGGAGATACTGAAATTCAAAGTTCAGACTACAATACAGTAAAAGCCTTAGTGGCTGGTGAAATTGATACCTTTATGGGATTCAAATTCATTCGCTCTGAGCGTTTAACAAGCGATTCTAATGGTGATACCCAATGTATTGCATGGATTCACGATGGAATTGGCTTGAGTCTAGGTATGGACGTTAAGACTGAAATTTCTGAGCGTTCAGATAAAAACTATAGTACGCAAGTCTATGCCCAAATGTGTCTCGGTGCAGTTCGCATCGAAGATGAAAAGGTCGTAGAGATTGCTTGTACTGATTCTTAATGGAGGTGTATTATGGCTACATATAAAAGTACAGAGTACACTTCCGCTACGGACGGTACGGGTACGAAAAATGCGCCTACCACTTGGAATGGTGTAACATATCGCTATGCTAGATTTACGGGGCAAGCCCTCAGTTCTTCTGACGTAGTGCAAGTTATGACTATACCTTCTGGTGTACGCATACTACCGCAGTCAATGGTCATTATCAGTGATCTTGAATCATCGGCTACGGTTAATGTGGGATATGCCGCACACACTACACAAAGCGATGGCTCTGCTGTTGCTGTGGATGCTGACGCATTTATTAGTGCTGTAGCCGCAGATTCCGCTAGGACTGTTACTAACTTCCATGAAAGCGGAACCCATGATACGGGTTATGTGACTACTGGTGAAATGGTGTTGACCTTTGCTTTAGGTGCAGGCACATCTGTATCCGCAGACACATTCGATTTTCATGTAATGTACGCTGATCCTAACTAAGATCGTAGGGTGGTATCTTCCGGGGGTGCCACCCTACTTCTTTTATATATATATGAGACTGAAAAAAGGCGAAATGTACTATGTGGAGTGGGACGACACACTAATTCGCAACGATTGGTCTGAGGATGATACGAGTGAGTTTTTAGAGGACTCCCCTAGAGTACGGTTTATGGGGTGGTTTGTTAAAAGTGATAAGAAGGCTAAGATATTTATTCTACAGAGTGATGTGCCTCCGGGTACTGTAGTTGGAGAAAGAATTAAAGTGCCGATTGGCATGATAAGAGTTGTTAAACGATTGAAGTTTGCGGAGTAACCTATGGGTTCAAAAGTAGATTTAGCTAACGAAGCTTTATTACTTCTTGGTGCTAACACAATAACAAGTTTTACAGATAATGATTCTAATGCCGTACTGGTTAATCGTTTTTACGACAGCGAAAGAGATGCCCTTTTGCGTAGCCATAGGTGGAACTGTGCTGTAACAACCGCTAACCTAGCTTCATTAGCTGATACACCTATTATAGATTGGGAGTTTAAATTCACATTACCTACCGACCCTTACTGTTTACGTGTGTTAGATGTAAGAACTGTTACAGGGGATATTAAATTAGATTTTGCTATACAAGGCAGGGAATTACTCACAGAAGAATCTGCTATAGATATTACATATATTCAGAGACTAGAGGATACCATGCTTTATGATTCTCTACTCTACCAAGCACTTGTTTTTAGGATGGCTTGGAAACTAGCGTTTCCTGTGACACGCTCTAATACAGTTATGCAACAAATGGCGCAGTTATACGATGCTATTGTAAGGGATGCTAGGGCAGTCGATTCACAAGAAGGCACACCAGAGACTATTGAAACAGAGACATTGACTGATTTAAGGTTACGCTAAATGGCGAAAGTATGGCCTATACAGACAAATTTTACAGCAGGCCAGCTATCGGCTAGGTTGCATGGGCGAGTTGATGTTAATAAGTACAACAACGGCCTAAAGACCCAAAAAAATGCCTATAGCCTACCGCATGGTGGTGTAATTCGTAGAGGTGGATTTCGTCATGTTGCTGGTGTAAAAACCAATGCTAAAAAAGTTCGCTTAGTTCGTTTTGAGTTTAGTATTACTCAAGCATACATTATAGAATTTGGAGATCAGTACATTAGATTCTATAAGGATAACGGACAAATACAATCTGGCGGTTCTGCCGTAGAAGTTGCCACTCCTTTTTTAGAAGCCGAATTATTTGATTTGTACTTTGCCCAATCTGCCGATACCCTTTATATCGCACACCCTAGCCATGCCCCACGTAAGTTGACACGTGCCAGCGATATAAGCTGGACGTTAGCAACTCTCACCTTCACCTCTGCCCCGGCTGACTTCGCTGGTGGTGCTGGTGACTACCCACGCTGTGTTACCTTCTTTGAAGAACGGCTGTATTGGGCTGGTACAAATAATAAACCTCAGACAATATGGGCAAGTAAATCTGGTGATTTCTTGAATATGAATCAGGGAACTGGTTTAGACGATGAATCACTAGCTTTTACATTAGCTACTGATGATGTGAATGTTATCAGATGGATGAAAGCTTCTGATGTTCTACTGGTAGGGACGGTAGGTGGAGAGTTTAAATTACATGGTAGTGGCAATCCAGTTACACCTTCTAATGTGCGTGTAGTACAGGAAACTAAGTACGGTTCTAGTACCGTTACACCTATTACTTCTGGTCGTGCAGTTCTATTCAATCAACGGGCAACCAAGAAAATCAGGCAGATGATTTTTGATCTGAATGTCGAAGGATTTGTAGCCCCTGATTTGACGATTTTAGCCGAAGATATTACAGGGGGTGGCTTGACCCATATGGCCTACCAACAAGAGCCAGATTCTATCGTTTGGGCGGTCAGAGAGGATGGTGTGTTGTTGGGCTTGACCTACCAAAGAGATCAACAAGTGGTTGCTTGGCATCAACATCCTGTCGGTGGCACAGGCACAGAAGTTGAAAGTGTTGCTGTAATTCCTTCTGCCGATGGTAAATCTGATGAATTATGGATTAGTGTAAAACGAACAATTAATAGTGCTACTGTAAGGTATATAGAATATTTAGATTCTACGATTAATGTAGATTCAGGCTTAACTTATTCTGGTGGAGCTACCTCTACTCTCTCTGGATTAACTCATTTAGAAGGGGAAACAGTACAAGTATTAGGAGATGGTGCCGTGATGCCAGATGCAGTAGTTAGTAGTGGTTCTATTGCTTTATCTGAAAGTGTTACAAGTGCATCTGTGGGCTTGAAATATACAACTGAATTAGTTACTTTACCCCCTGAGTTACCACAAGCAGATGGGGCGAGTTTTGGTAAAAAGAAATCTTGGAACCGTATTATTTTAAATCTATATGAAACTTTAGGTATTGCTGTAAATGGCAAGCAATTAGTTTTTAGAACTGGTGGTGATCCTATGGACTCGGCACCCCCGTCATTTACAGGACAATTTGACATTACTAACCTTGGGTGGAAGGAGTCAGACGCTTCCATCACTATTACACAAGAACAACCATTAGGTATGACTTTGATCTCTCTAACAGGAGAACTGAGTGTTAATGACTAGAAACGCTCCTTTAGAGCGTTCTGGAAAAATTACAATTAGACCTTATCAGTTTTCGCATTTCAAACGTCTGGTAGTCAGACCACATGAGGAAACGATAAAAAGGGCTGTGAAGTTATCTGATACAGAGTGGGCTAATGCTATCGGTAAAGAAGCTGTAGAAGCCTACACAGGGTACATAGATGGTGATATTTTTGCTATTGGTGGTTTAAATATACTGTGGCCGGGAGTAGGGGAAGTTTGGGTAATTGGCTCTCCTACGGTGCCAAAATATAAATTTTCTTATGTAAGGTCTATTAAGTTCTACTTGAAGTATTTTAGAGAAAAATATAAATTAAAGCGAGTACAGGCGCAGATTGTAGCGGATTACGATATGTTGAAACGATTTGCAGAAAAACTAGGCTTTAAATATGAAGGGACACTACACAACTACTGTGGTGGTGATTTAGATAACTGTATGTACGCTATTTGGGAGTAAAGTATGGAGCCAGCTACAACTGCCGCATTATTATCTGGTGGGGCAGAGATAACTAAAGGCGTTTCTGGCTACAAGGCAGGGCAATCGTCTGCTAAGTCTGCTATGGCAACCGCCATGTATAACAAGCAGATTTCAGATATTAATGCTCAAATGGAGCAAGAACGTGGTCGTATCACACGTACCATTACAGAGCGTAATGCTGAGGTTATAGCTGATCGTGCCTCATATGATGCGTTTTTACTTGAACGACAGGCAGATGAAGTAGAGGAACAAGCTTCATTTGATATGCAGATTGCAGAACGCCAGTACGATATATTTACAGCAGAAAAACGTGCCAAGTGGGGTACTTCTGGTGTCACTATGCAAGGTAGCCCTGCCGTGGTTGCTTTTGCTGATGCTCATGCGGCCGCAGTAAACTTGGCTAATATAGAGTTAAGAGGGGCACAGGCCGCAGGCCAGATAGATCAGACTGCCGCTATGACACGCTATAAAGGTCATGCTGATTATAACGCTACCATGCAACAAGCACTTCTACAACAATACGCTTCCGATATACAACGAGCCAATATTATTAATGAGGGTAATATGAATATGTACGCTGGTATGTCTAAAGCATATCAAGCTAAAAATGCCGCTAATGCGGCACTTGTGTCAGGTTTTACAAGTGCTATTACGTCTGGTGTTAAAGCTTATGGTATGGCTGGTGGGTTTGCACCGGCTGATGTTGGGACAACACCTGTATCGGTTGAAAGTTACAACCCGACAGGAGCAACCAATTTTGCTGGTAGAGGTCTATAGTTATGGCAATAGGAAAACCGTTATTAGTTAGTGAGAGGAAAGGGGTTGCACAACCTGTCTTATCTGCTCAGACACAGCAGTTAAGTTCTAATGTGCCTGTGCAAAAGATTGCTATGGCAGATTATAGCATCGGTATGAACAATGCTATGTCCTCTTTTGCTGTAACAAAAGAATTAGTAAATATGGTAGATGCTGGCGTTAAAGCCAAGATGTATATTGACCAGACTAAACAGCAATACGCTAGATTAAATTTAATGGAGGATTGGCAAAAAACAGATAATGATTTTCGTACTGCTTTTGCTAAAGCAATCACACCAGAAGAACAACAAGCGGTTAAAAATGATTTTGCTAAAAGTATGCAAACTCGTACAAACAACTACCGTAAAAGTGGTGGATTAGGTCTGCCTACTAGCGATAGCGTACAGGCACAAAGAGATTTAGCGTCACTTAGGGCAGAGTCTAATAAATTATTCAGCAAAATGGACACGACTATTGCCGCTAATATCAATAATCGTACCAATATTATGCTAGGGAGTAAGAATAAAGCTTTAATCAAGAAAGCTACTGAAGATAAAAATGCTGATACAGTTTCAATTTTAAACGATTTAAAATCAAATTACGCACAACAAGTAAGTGTAGGTGGTTTGATACCAGAGCAAGCAGTCTGGAATTTAGAAGTTGCTACAGATAAGATCGTTACTGGGCGTGGTAATTTATTTGCTACTGATTTTGCTAAACAGGCAACCGCTACCGGGCAGTATCCTACTGATAAAGAATTTAAGGCTCAAATAGAAGGTGTTATGGGTATGCCTTTAGGGGAACGTAGATTAAAACTCCTAAAGGAGTCTTTTACAGATGCTTATTATAAAGAGATTTCAGAACGTAATAGACAAGTAAAAGCACAAGAAACATATGCTTTAGAGGTTACTGAGCAGGGTAGACTAGCGTTAAAGAATAAGGTGAATAAAGCACTTCAAGATAAGACGATTGCACCTGAACTTAAAACAAAGTTGATTAAAGAAGCCCACACCTTTGATTTTGCTGTGCCGGGGTTTGGGGCAAAGATTGAAAAACAAATAATGGATGCAGAGTATGGAACATCATATAAACCTTTTGTAGAGCATTTTACTACTGGTGAGGGTAGGAATGTTATTTTAGAAAATATAAAAGCTGATGGCACCAGTTATTTTAATTTAGATGAATTGCGTAGTCACTTAGAAACTATGGGTGGCAAGTATGAGGGGATGAATGAAAGCACTATTAGAGAGGTTTTAACGCATTGGAGAGGCGTTAATGATTCCACTAGGAAAGGGTTATTCACTCAAGGCGAAGAAGCTATGCAAACTGCACTTATGTCTATGATTAAACCAGATCAAAGTCAAGTGCCAGAGTGGTTGCAAGATCAAACAATGAAACGTCTTGGTGTAGCCCCTGCGATGCTACAGCAAATGAAAAACCCTATGCACCTAAATTGGAGTACAACAATGCGATATTCCCCGGCCCACGCTAAGGCTTGGAATGTTACCTTGTCTGATATAAAAGCAGAGTTTGACAGCAAGCTAGGTGTCTTTAGTAAAGAGAACATTAGCCAACCATCAGATGTGCAACGATCAATGTTAGAAACATACGTTGGTAAGCTACTAGAGAAGAATTTTTCTGAGGCTGTCAACGAGGAGTTAGCAAGATTAGATAATGAGAAACTAAAGAAGCGTGAAAAACTTGAAGCTGAGGAGAGGAATAGAAAAGCACAGGTCGAAAAAGAACTTCCCACATTTGCTATGGAAAAAATAGGTGACGGTGTATCTCCTGACGAGCCAATACCTCAAGAGGTTCCTCCTAATGTTAAACTCATTGAGCATCAAATGTCTAAGAAACGTATTCGTAATGCACAGTCGGCTAGCACCTTTAAGGATCAGCTTGCTAAAGGGGAGTATGGTTCGGCTGTGGGTACTGCGGTAGCATCTAAATGGACAGATATAACTCAAGGACTCCGTGATGCCCATGAGCAATCTAAGTTGTCATATAGTGAATCTACAATGAATGAGCGATCACAGCATATAAAAGATATGGCAGTTATGTCAAAAAATGTTAAGGAAACTTTTTCTGGTGGCATTTGGGATAAACTGGCAAATGCTGTAGGTCAGGGAGAGCCTATTACGATTGAAGGCTTTGCTAATGATATGGGATTGCTAACGAGTGCGATAGGTGATTTATTAATTGATGGTGTAGAAAACCACAATATAGAAAAAACCCCTATTATAGATACTAAGCGTACCAGAATTAAAACTCCTGATCCTCTTGCTACACCACCAGCTACACAGCCTGAGAATATACCTACGAAAGTTGGTGATGTTGTTCAAAATATAGTCGGCACAATAAGTGATTTAGTCGCACCAACTACAGCCGAGGCTGTTACTTCTATTTCCAGAGATAGCAGTCAAGGGTTATATGATAAATCTATGGGAGACTTTACATTACAACCCGGTAAATACGGCCCCGATAATTGGAACCCCGGCCAACGCTACCTAGATGCAAACAATGAGTTTACAGACGTTATGCCACTTGATGTTAGGCAACGTATTATTGATAACCCTGATGCACACCCTCAATTCACTCAGTATGAATTAGTGGAAGGAGATATGCTTGGTCGTATTGCAAAGCAAGCTGGTATTACTTTAAAAGATTTACAGAATATGAATTCCAACACAATAGGACGTGAAAATAAACTGCAAGTTGGAGAGAAAATTTTATTGCCAGCAGGCAGTACAATAACCCCTAGCGTAGCAGAGCCTGTGCCAGATAAATCTGGAATGTACCCACCTCCTAAAGCAACTCAAGTTGAGCCAGCACCGGCTATAACTACTACCCAATATCGTAGTTCCATTACTCAGGGCGGCAAAGGTAAAGCTGTAGAGGTAAACCCTAACTGGTCGCCACTAGAGAAAAAATTAGCAGTAGAAGAAGGTCTAGTTTACACTCCGTACCGTGATGGAACAGCAAAAGATGGTACACCTTTATATTCTGTTGGCTTTGGACATCAGCTAACTAAAGCTGAGTTGAAAAAATATCGGAATAAAAAAGTAAAGTATAGCCAAATTGAAACATGGTTTAAAGAGGACGTTAAAAAGGCCTATGATATGGCCGTTAAATTGGCAAATAAAATAGGTAGAACTGCCGAGGGAAACTCTGAATTTATTGAGTCTTTAGCAGATGTAATATTCCAAGGAGGGCCACAATTTTTAAAGGCAAAATTTCCTACAGCGTACCAAGCCTTACTTGATGGCGATTGGGATAAAGCGGCAAGCAACATACAGTATCGTAAGCCTGAAAAGTCAAAGGATGTAGAGTCTGGATGGGTAAGACAGTCAAGAGACAGAGCTTTGCGTTTTCGGGATGCAATTTTACGCCTTAATTCTGCCGACACATCTCCTGTGAGTAATGTTGCGATGGCAGAAAATACTTTTTATCTTTCACCAGAAGAAAGAGCCTATTACCAGAAGAAAACAGAAGAAATACAAGAATTGTTGAGGAAACAACGACAAGGGCGTACCGCTAAAGAACAACGTAAGCTTGAAAATGACATTGAAAAGCACCGTAAAGAATTAGAAAAGTTTAAAGCTAATCTAGGCGGTGTCAAACAGGAGTTGCGTACCGGGGAAATTCAGGATAAAGACTATGAGAATTACAAGCTAAATATGAACCCTATATATACTGGTTCAGACCCGGATCGTGATAAGCGTAATATTTAACTAGGATTAGAGTATGCCGTTAGACGAAGAATGGAACATAGAGGACGAGTTACAACAACGTAAAGACTTGCTCAAAAAATATGAGCAAAACTCAAAGTTGTTGGAAGCGATGCCTATACGTGATTGGGAGCCAGAGCGTCCTACTGAGAATCTTGACTTTAAGGTGGACTCTACAGAAAAAGCAATTACTGAGGCTACATATTTAGCACAGGGTAGTGGGGATCACCCTAATATGCGTACAGCAAGTAAGCAACTACATAAGATGCCTACTCCTGATGAGGCCGAAGAACAAGGAATTATTGGGCAGTTTATAGATGGTGTATCAGATTTTAGTTTAGGATTGGCTACTGGCGTAGGCTACGGTGTTGATGAGTTAGCCGTAAGTGCCGCTTCTTTAATGAATCTTATTACACCTGATGAAATCATGGATGATTCAGACGAGTATACTGGGCGTTACATCTCAAAGTATATGGATACTATTACAGAACGCTCAGGGCTAGACGAGGGGGCTGGCGAAGCTGGTCGTGCGATAGGCCAATTTATGATTGGTTGGCTTCCATCTTTACGTGCAGTTAAATTACTGAGCAAGGCTCAAGGGTTGAGTAAATTAGGGAAGGGAGTTCCAGCAAATGTAGTAGCTTCTGCATTGTCAGGTGGTACTGCATTTTCGCCAGATCATCAGAATTTAGGTAATGACTTGGCTACTGTAGACAATCACTTAGCTGGTGCAGTATCAAGATTTCTTGCTACTAATCCAGATGATTCTGAGGCAAAAAACAGATTACGCAACGCTATACAAGAGGGTGGTTTAGCTGTAGTAGGCGATAAGGTATTAGTGCCAGCTTTGAAAGGTGCTGGTGGTCTAATTGGTAAAGCACTCAAACCAGTTAATGAATGGTTTGTTGAAACATTGGATTTGCAAAGACAGGCAACTGCCGTAAAAGTCTTAACTAAAGATGGTACTAAAAAGGCTCCCAGTAAAAAGGTTTTTGTCACAGAAGGCGATACCGTCAAGGTTGTAGACGATGAATCATTAATTAAAGAGGCACGACAAGTAGGTGATGAATTTATTGGCCCAGTTAAAGGGGCAGTAGAGTTTACCGTTAAGAAGGGTAAAACGGTTGCTCAGGCACTTGCTGACCAAACTGAAATACAAGAGAATTTCAGGAAATTACGCACATCAGAAGAACGTATGGAGTATGCCCAAAACATCGGCAAAGCTATCGCTAAAGAAGGCCAGACTAAAGAAACAACGGCACAATGGTCTAAAAAAGGTTTACAGTTTGCGATGAACGCTGGTTTTGACGTAGATACTTTACGCCAAGTACATAAAGAGGGTTATGTCAGTAGTGAGATGATTTACGGTTTAGGTCATATGGCTGGTGCGATTGACAGCGATCTTACGAGAGCATTAGAAAATAGTAAGCTACTAATGGGTTCTGTCAACGCAACCAAAGCTGAGGTTATGGAGGCAGAAGCATCAGTAGTACGAGCCTTGGCAGATTCACTAGAATTACAGCAAATGATTAAAGAAGCTGGTTCTTCTTCTGGTAAGAGTTTACGTGCGGTACAGGGTGTCGTTAAAGATTTAGGTGAAAATTTTAAAAAATCAGTTCTCAATTCCCCTGATGCGGAACAAGTTTTAAAGTTCTTTAGGGCGAGTAGGGTGGGTGGTATGGAGATTCCTAGAGTAATTGATATGCTCTATGAAGCCCATATGCAAAAAGGCAAACAGGCTATGCAGAAAGTCATTGGGGATGGCTTTAAGTCTGGTGGTATGCAGATGTTTATTGAGGCATGGATTAACCAAGGGTTACTGAGTAATCCCGGTACTCACATTATGAACTTAGTAATTGGCAAAGCTAACTTACTAAGCCAGCCTTTTTCACAACTCACAGCGGCTACTATATCTAAAATTCCTTATGCTAATCAAATACTAGGAACGGATACTGTAACCTACAGAGAAGCATTTGGTTCTATGTATGGTATGCTGGCAGGGCTGACTAAAGCATTTCAACTCTCCTTAAAGGCAGGGGTTACTGGTGATTCCGCATGGGGTGGAGCAAGTAAAATTGACAACTACGGTATGCAACACATGGCCGCTAGAAGCTTTGATATGGAAGGCACATCTGTTGGTCTAGCTTTAGACTATATGGGTGGATTGACTAGGGCACCGGGACGTTTCCTGTTAATGGAAGATGAATTTGTTAAGACTGTAGCTGGTGAAATGAAGAAGCACAGTCTTGCTTGGAGATATGCTTATGAAAATGCTCCGCATAAACGCTTCCTAAGAGGTTTAACCCGTGGCACTCAGGGAGGCGATCAAGTAGCTAATACCTACCAAGAAATTATTGATAACCCACAATACTTTAAAGAGCGTATAGGGGATGTTGATTACTCATTTGAGGGACAAATACAAGAGTTTGCTGATTTAGTTACTTTCCAGAAAAAGACGGGTAAAATCGCTAATTATCTTACACAAGCTGGAATTAACTACCCATTATTAAAACTGGGTATGCCGTTTGTGAAAGTATTGTCAAATATACCAAAATATACCGTACAACATTCTCCGTTAGGCTTGGTATTTCGTAACGAAGAATTTAAGCGTGGTGGCCAGTCTAGGATGTTAGAAGTTGGGCGTATGGCATATGGCAGTATGATAATGTGGTATGGTGCCCAAATGTACCAAAATGGTCAAATGACGGGTAGTGGGCCAAGAGAATACTGGAAAGCAATTAACGCACAGCAAGTAGGTGCAGAACCACCACGATCTATTAAAGTGAAGCCTGTTAATGCTAAACATAACTCTGCATACTGGATTGACATATCAAGATTTAGCCCGTACTCTAACCTACTGATGATGGGTGCTGATGTTTCTCAAATGATTGATGCTAAAGACGATCTGAATGGGGTAGAACTTATCGAAAAAGGACTAACAAGTATCCAAAAAAATCTAGTTGATCCTACTTGGGCACCGAGTTTACATAAAGTATTGGGTGCTGTAGCAGATTCATCATCAGAGCCGGGAGATTGGACTAGGGCATTAAAATCTATTACAGGTACCTTACAGCCAGCTTTTGTTCGATCTTATGAAAAAATAAAGTCCCCCGGTAAGGCAGAGCTTAAAACATATGATCTGCACCCAGAGAAATCAGAAAACTACCAGCCGGAAGATTGGAGTGGATACACAGCACAAATGTTAGCCACTTCGTCAGCACATTCTGATTTGATTCCTACGGCACGTAATATCTTCGGAGATCAAGTTAAGCATGATGCTGGTACAGATTCAGGGTTGCCGGGTATGTTACACAACCCAATGTGGTCATTTGTTACCATCCGTAAAGCGGATGAAACACCAGCAGTAGTACATATGATGCGTGACCTAGAAGTTGATTTACCAAGACCTAGTCATATTATAGATGTGGGTAAAGTAGGGGTTAGATTGACTCCACATGAGTATGATGAGTATGTACGCAGAATTGGGAAAAACAAAGACTTTTTTGGTCATAATATGAAAGAAGCCTTTACCCGAACTTTCAACTCCGTTCTATATCAAAAGGAATACAAGATATGGGCTAATGAAAATAACCCCCACGCTAAAGCAAAGGCAAAAAAGAATATGGTAAAACTAATGAGTGACGTATATACTACACACAGAACGGCCGCCAAGCAATCAATAATTTTTGATTTTGATTTACACTCAAGGGCACTAGAACTCCAAAAGCAATTTGGGGGTAATACAGAATGACAATAACTACAACTACATCTAAGGTAACTTACACAGGCAATAATGTTACAACTGTTTTCGCTTATACTTTTAAGATATTTGCTGATTCAGAAATCAAGGTATATGTAGATTCAGTCCTTAAAACTATTTCTACTCACTATAATGTTAGTGGTGCTGGAACCGCATCAGGTGGTAATGTTACATTTACTGGTGGTAATACTCCGGGCACAGGAGCAAAGGTTGTTCTGCTTAGGAATATAGCTAAAACTCAGGTTACGGACTATGTAGAGAACGACAGTTTCCCGGCAGAGACACATGAGTCTGCATTAGACAAACTCACTATGCTGGTACAGGATGTAAACAATACTGTTACTGGGGATATATTTAGATTTGATGAAAGCGTAGCTGATGCTGGAACGGTCACTATCACCAAAAATGCTACCGACAGGGCTAACAAGGTACTGGCCTTCGACAGTTCTGGTGGGCTTGAAGCGACACAAGAAATCGGTGTATATAAAGGTAATTGGGCAACCGCTACAGCGTATGTGGTACGGGATATAATAAAGGATACTTCTAATAATAATATTTATATCTGTATTACTGCACACACTTCATCTGGTTCACAACCCATTTCGGGCAACTCAGATGTCGCAAAATGGGCGTTAATTGTTGATGCGGCCTCCGCTACTACTTCGGCAACAAATGCGGCTACATCGGCAACTGCGGCCGCTACATCGGCAACTGCAAGCGCAACCTCGGCAACCGCATCTGCAACTTCCGCAACTTCGGCTTCTTCTTCGGCTTCAACCGCTACTACACAAGCGAGTAATGCAAGTACCTCTGCCACTAATGCCGCTAATTCAGCGACAAGTGCGGCTAGTTCCGCTACTGATGCTACTGGTGCTGTAGGTGCTGTCGCATGGAAGTATACATTCGATAACTCTACATCTATGGCAGACCCCGGCACAGGGGAAGTACGATTTAATAATGCTACTTTAGCATCCGTAACAAACATAGCTATTGATGCTACAAGTGCTGATACAGGTAATCCTGATGTTTCTGATCTAATTGCTTCGATTGATGATGGCACTAACAGTTCCCATGAGGGCTATCTATTTATAAGAAAACATGGAACCCCGGCTACTTTTATGGCATATAATGTTACAGGGGGTATTACTGACAATACTGGTTGGTTACAGATTCCAGTTAGTCATGCCGCTAGTGGTGGAACTATAAGTAATGCTGACACCCTCTATATTTCTTTTGCTAGATCAGGTAATGTAGGTGCTACAGGATCAACTGGGGCGACTGGCGCAACTGGCCCACAAGGGCCGACAGGAAATACTGGGGCGCAAGGGCCACAAGGTACACAAGGTATTCAAGGTAATACGGGTGCTACAGGGGCTACTGGGGCCACAGGCCCAATGGGTGAAGCTTCTATAGGTGATATAATTGCATTAGGATAATCAAACTAAGGACATATTATGGCTAACACATTTAAACTAAAGACGAAAGACGGTGGTTCTGTAGGTGCTAATACAGATATGACCATCTATACCGTTCCTAGTGCAACCACTACTGTAGTAATCGGCTGTACTATAGCGAACACAACTGCTAGTTCTATTACTGTAGACGCTAAGTTGGAGAATAATGATGGAGACAACATTCACATTGGTAAGGATTTACCTATTCCTAGCGGTAGCAGTCTGGATATTCTGGCTGGCAAGATCGTAATGGAAGCATCAGACATAATGAAGATACAGTCGGACACAGCTAATTCTACACAAATTGCATTATCTATTATGGAGCAAACCTGATGGCTGGATTTATAGGAAATATCCCAACTAATGTGCCACTTAGCGGTACAGATATAGCAGATGATTCTATAGAATCTGCTGATATTAAAGCTGGAACAATAGTCAATAGTGATATTAATGCAAGTGCGGCAATCGCCACAAGTAAAGTTAGTGGGGCTGTAACAAGTATTGCATCTCATGGGTTAGCCACTTCTGCAACTACAGACACGACTAATGCTTCCAATATAGGTAGCGGCACTCTGGCTTCTGCTAGATTAGATACGGGAACTGCCGCTAATAAAATTCTTCAATTAGATGGTAGTGCTAAAATTCCTGCTGTAGATGGGAGTTTATTAACGAATCTTCCTAGTGATATTACCAAAGCAACTAGCGATCCAGCAGTAGATACAAATCCTTCTGGTGGAGTTGGAACTCTTTATCTGAACAAAAACTCAGGAAATCTCTGGTGTCTGACTGACGCAACAACGGACAAGAATACATGGACTAATTTAGGTAATGGTGCAGATAATATAGCCGCTGGCCCATTTGGTGGAACTGGTGGTGGGACAAATTTTGGTTATGCTATGGGAGGGTACACAAGTACGAATCAAGGATACAACGATTATAATTATATCGAAAAATTTTCTCTGTCGAGTAATGCAAACGCAACAGATTCAGGCGATCTGCTTCAAGGTATAGGGGCAGCCGCAGGGCATGGTTCGACAACTTATGGTTATTGTTCTGGTGGTTATCTACAGGCATCAACAAATCAAATTCAGAAATTTCAGTTTGCCGCAGGGGGAAATACAACTGACGTTGCGGATATTACGGTTGGCAGAGGTTATGTCTCTGGAGGCTCTTCATCAAGTCATGGATACACTTTTATGGGGAATGCTCATGGTAGCGGAGATCAAAATATCGTGGATAAATTTCCTTTTGCCTCAGATTCAAATTCAACGGACGTGGGGGATGCAACCTCGACAGGATATTATTCTGGTTCTTGTCCTTGTTCTTATACCCATGCGTATGTAATGGGTGGTTATCGTGGTGGGAATTCAAATGTTGTTGAAAAGAACGCCTTTGCTAGTGACGGAAACTCTATTGATGTGGGGGACTTGACTCAAGCTAGGGATGGTGGGACAGGGGCTTCATCGGCAGATTACGGGTACGCTCAAGGTGGGGGTGGTTATAATATAAACGATAAGACAAACTTCTCGAGCGATGGAAATTCTACGGACGTAGGGGATTTGACCGTGACAAGAGGTTCGTGTGCTGGGGTTTCAAGTGAAACACATGGCTATTGCGCAGGGTCTGGAAGTGCAGTAATTGATAATTTTGCCTTTGCTAGTGAGGGAAATCATGCTGACGTAGGGGATATGGGGAATGCGATTGGCTACCAAACTGCGGCTACACAATATTAAGATAACAATTTCAAAGGAACAACATTATGCAAATTCTTGAATACAAACTTCATGCTGGAATAAATACTGGAATGATTTGCCCTCCGTTTATTGACGATGGTGGGTATTGGAGAAACCCTGATGATTTCACTTATGTCGGTGTTGCACCAGATTCTAACGAATACTACATTCCAGATACAGTAACTAAATTAACTTTAGCGGAACTCAAAACTAGACAGCTTGCTATCCATGCTAAGTATCCAATGCGTGATCCTATAGAGAATAAGGATATGAGTAATTCTGAAGTTGAAACTGCAATCGACAACTGGTGGACAGGAGTTCAATAAATGAGTGGATATGTTGGCAGGGGAATCAACTATGGTAATGCAGTAGCAGACCACTTCACAGGAAATGGTGGGGCAACGTACACTCTTAGTTATGACACCACTACCAACGGGGTTGTAATAACTTTGGATGGCGTAGTTCAGAAGAACGGTACAGATTTTAATATCGCTGGCACAGCTTTAACTTTTACTACTGTAGTAGCCAGCCCAATAGCTATACAGGTTATATATACAGGACTGACTTTATCCATTGGTACTCCGGGGGATGGTACAGTAACCAATGCAAAGGTTGATAATAGTGCGGCTATAGCTACTTCTAAAATAAGCGGTGCTGTAACTTCTATTGCCTCTCATGGTCTTGGCACTTCTGCAACGGTTGATACAGGAACTTCTGCTAATCAAATCGTTAAACTGGATGGTAGTGCAAAGATTCCAGCCGTAGATGGAAGTCAATTAACCAACTTACCCTCTGACGTTACTAAAGCTACAAGTGATCCAGTAATCACTACCAATCCATCAGGAGGAGTAGGCACACTTTATTTGAATAAAAATTCTGGAGAGTTATGGTGCTGTACTGATGCAACAAGCAATAAAAATAAATGGATAAATATTGCAAGTGGAGATGGAGATATTGTGCCGTATGTATTTCAAGGGGCTAATTATGGCTTCCAAGCTGGTGGTTATATCGGTGGCTCTCATAATGGAATATGGCGATTTGCTTTTGCGTCTGACGGTAATGCAACAGATTGGGCAGATATGGCAACTGGTAGAGAAACAACGGCTGGAAGTCACTCGGATACACATGGGTATACATTAGGGGGTTCCTCAAATGTTAATAATATTGAGAAATTTCAATTTAGTAGTGCGGCAAATGCTACTGATATAGCTGATTTAAGTAATGCAAGGCATAAAAGTACTGGGCATAGTACGGCAACCCATGGTTATTGTTCGGCTGGAGAAAATGCTTCTGGAAACACAAATGTAATCGACAAGCACAGTCTGTCAGCGGATACTGATGCAACGGACGTTGGAGATGTAACTGTTTCCAGAGCCTATGTTGCTGGGGCATCTTCATCTAGTCATGGTTACACGGCTGGCGGTACGACAGGATCAGTAAGTAACATTATAGATAAATTTAGTTTTACCTCAGACGGGAACAGTACGGACGTTGCGGATTTATTAGCGGCAAATTCTGGCCCTGCTGGAACTTGTTCTGAGACTTATGGCTATACAAGTGCTGGATACACATCTACTTATGTGAATCCAATAGAGAAATATTCTTTCGCTTCTGATTCAAACAGTACGGACGTTGGGGATGTTACCGTAGCGAGAGCGTATGTGGCAGGGGTTTCAAGCACTACTCATGGTTATACAGTAGGTGGGTGGACTGGTGCTTATGAGGACGAAATAGATAAGTTTGCTTTTGCATCTGATGGTAATGCGACAGATGTAGGAAATTTAATTTCTGGCAGATTTAATAGTGCCGGAATAGAAGATTAAAGGAGTTTATGAGTAATTTAATTTTAAAAAGTCTAAACGGGATTTCTACACAGAAGTCTTACGGTGGCAAAACATTTCTTGCCAACCTAGAGAATGCAGAGAAAGCTATAGAGAGAGTCCAGTATACAGAACGCATATGGGATCGATCCAGAAGTCAGCATATGCTGAAGTTCTTGACTTGCTCTAATGCAGATGGTTGGCTCCGTATGAGACAGATTAGTGCAGAGATGAACCGCAAGCGTATGGCTATGTCTGAGGCTAAGTTCGGCTATATGAAGAAGCTTGCAGAGATAAAGATTAAACGTGCCGAGATGCTTAAAGAAGAAGATGAGAATAAGAAACTCTTGCTAGAAATTGAAAGTGCAGAGCTAGAGCATCAGGTAAAAGATGGGTTGGTTAAGATGGAAGGTGCAATGAAAGAATGTGAGACTCTTGCCCAGATGCACGATCAGCTTCAAGACAAGCTTGGGAATATCACAGAAGAAGAATTTGAAAAAGCACAAGTGCAAGCCCACATAAAACGTGCAGTCATGCAAGCGGTAAGAGATGTAAAAGAGTGCGGAAAGATTAAGGCTGGTAACGCTGAGTATCTTGAGCAATCAGGTTTAAGTACAAGTGCAATCTATAGAGAGATACTGGCTTTCATTGAACAAGAAAGCATAAGTGGAGTAGGAGATACTTCCATGCTTCATAAATTTTTAGATGCTATCGCAGAGAAATATCAGGGAGCCATTAACCAACAAGCAGAGTGGTTAGGCTTTGATGCAAATATGAACATGAACTTTACTTATCAGGACTGATTATGTCACAGACTAAAGTAACGGATAACCTTAGAAGTACAACACAATTAGATGGTGCAAAGATAACTACTGGTACAATTCCAGAGGCTCGGATTTCTACCCTTACAGCTTCTAAATTAACAGGGGCTTTGCCAGCTATAAGTGGGGCTAGTTTAACCAATCTGCCTAGTGATGTGACGAAAGCGACAAGCGATCCTGTAATCACAACAAATCCGTCAGGTGGTGTGGGTACTCTTTATCTCAATAAAAACTCTGGTGAATTATGGTGTTGTACTGACGCTACTAATAACGAAAACAAATGGATAAACATTGGTGGGGGTAGTGGCGATGTCGTTCCTTATAGCTTTCAAGGTAGTACAAGCGGTTATGCCGCTGGTGGTTGGACAAGTTCTGCTGTTAATATTATTGATAAGTTTAGCTTAACTTCTGATGCTAATTCGTCTGATACAGGCGATCTAACAGGTAGCTTTTATTATGCTGGTGCAAGCACATCTAATACGCATGGTTACACTTCAGGGGGGCATGATGGTAGTTCGTGGAGTAACGTAATTCAGAAATTCGCTTTTGCTACGGATGGAAACGCCACAGATGTTGGTGATGTAACTGTTTCGAGACAAGGTGGATCAGGGCAATCTTCTACTACTCATGGTTATTGTTCTGGTGGATGGACGGGTTCTGCTTCTAATGTAATTGATAAATATAGTCATAGTTCAGATGGAAACGCTACTGATGTTGGGGATTTAACGCAAATTAGACAATTAGGAGGGGGTCAGACCTCATCCACTCATGGATACACGACTACTGGTAGGAACGATAACTCATATTACAATATCATCGACAAGTTTAGCTTTAGTTCGGACGGAAACGCTACTGATGTCGGAGATAGAACGGTTACTGGGGCTTATGTAGCAGGGCAGTCCTCAACAACTCACGGGTATGTAACTGGTAATCACGATACTGGTGGTAGCGCACAAAATATTATAGACAAGTTTAGTTTCAGTTCGGATGGTAATGCTACCGATGTAGGGGATTTAACTGGCGTTAAGTATGCCCCATCTGGACAATCTTCAACAACTCATGGGTATTCTTCTGGTGGTTGGAACCCTAGTGTTATTAATGTTATAGACAAATTCACCTTTAGTTCAGATGCTAATGCAACTGATGTAGGGAATTTATCAGTTGCCAAAGGTGGGTCAATGGGGAGTCAGTTTTAAATGATTAGATTATACTTAGCACTTACAATATCGGCTGGCCTCATAGGGTACTGGTTCTACCTATGGTGTAATGGTGCCCAATAGACTACAATGAATGGAAAAAATACTAGAGAACATATGGGGTATCTTTGTTGGTTTAGGGTGGTGGATGCTCAACCGCATGACTGCAAAGATAGACGGACTAGAGAAAGATAAAGCAGACGGTCAGGCTGTCTCCAAAAACTCTAGCTTAATCCATGAAACCGATAGAAGAATAGACGAGATACAGCATACTACCGTGCCTAGACAGGAATATAAATCCGACATAGCTAGTTTGCATATGCGTATCAACGAATTAGAAAAATCTAAAGAGGATAAAGTTACCGATATACGAGTAGTCGATTCTGGGAATTTAAATAAAAAAAATACAAAGTAGTGCTATGGAGAAAATACAGGAATGGTTTATTGCACTATGCACTACTCTAGTAGCCTTATCTGCATGGATTATCAGGAAACTGTGGGGCAGGCTGGATCGTGTAGAAGATCAGGTTAATAAGTTAAACGCAGAACGTATTACCAAACAGGATTTAGATAAGATTATTAATGTCCAGCACCTTATACTTGAAACACTATTATCTAGTAAGAAGAAATAATGTGGCTACTCATTTCTATAATCTTATCTGGCAGTCAGGTTCAGAGTGTAGAGGTTTTAGAAACCTATATTAGAAAACAGGATTGTCTAAATAGAGGGGAGCAGGCATCAAAAATAGGAATCCCTTTAGGTATGACATTAAACTGTGTCCCTTTAAATGGAGTGAGAAAAGTATATGCCGAGAGACTACGCAAAGGAGTACCGCACGTATCAGGGAAAACCAAAGCAGATTAAACGTAGAGCATCACGTAATGCCGCTAGGAGAAAAGTATTAAACGGTAGGAAATCCACTAAGGACGTACACCATAAGGACGGCAACCCTATGAATAACAGTAGAAAGAATCTGCGATTGACAAATAAAAGCAGAAATCGGGCGATCAAATAATCACCCGACTCCTACCATCCAATTCAAAAAATAATCGCTTAAATCAAATTTGAGGGGCTTCTAAGGGGAAATAATTTGGGGGTTGCAACTCCGAAAATGGGATGCAATAAACTTCGGGACGGTGCTTGTAACCAAAGTCTGTTAGGTATCTCTCACGCCTAGCGTCCTTACCTTTAATCCAACCTTTAAATTCTGCTTTATACCAATTCTTATTTTTTTCTATATGTATTAATGCGTAGTTATGCTCTATCGGGTCATTCTTTCTAATGATTAGATTCGTATTTTTATTACTACCTACGGTTCTAATCTGCCATGTTTTACCAATATCTGCTTCTTTAAAAGTATTAACTGTTAATGGGTAGTACACGTTGCATATCTTAGAGAAGGCCATCTCTCCTAGTACACCGTATAGGTTATCATGCACATCCCTGCCAGCATAACCATGTTTGTCTCTAAGCCCTTTGCGTAGAGACTCGGTATGCCTTAATCCTACTACGTGTATAGCAACCGAAGCCTCATACCATTCTAGGTAACAGGAGTATTCTGTTAAATCCATAGGTTTCTCCATATTAGTAATTAATAATGGCATCAACTAGAGCTAGAAAACAGGCAAGAGTAAAAACTATTAGATATACTTTATGCCGATTGTCTCTAACTGACCAAAAACTTTCATCTGCTTTTACTCTACGTTTTGTCTTAGGCATGAGTTAAGCCCTCCTTCTGGCTTGGTCTATGTATTGTTCTAGTTCATCCTTACTCACATCATTATGATCTGTTATTACCATCTTACCTTTAGATATAGATTGACTCTTACCGACTTGCATTACGTCTGTTAGTACACGTATTGGCATAGTAATGTGTGGCTCTGGTGATACTTTAGATTTAAGTGAAGTCTTTTCCATCTGCCATAACATATGATGCCACGGTATCCTACACTCCCACTCTTTCCATCTTGTTTGTCGATAAATCAGTACAGGTACAGGGTTTAAAACTATATCCTCATTGAGTTTGGCTTGCTCTCTAGCTTGCTCCCACCATTTATCTACCGTACTCTGTGTAACTTTAGCATGGTATTTTACTTCGATAAAATAGGTGATTTCATTTAGAGTAATTTTAATATCGCACCCACCATCTCTAGGGGCACCTAACTCTCTCTTAACCTCAGTCTGTAGGTGTTCTTGTAGTAGTTCTGCTACTGCACGCTCACCTCTTTGCCCTTTACTTCTACTGAATTTACTCATGTTTTTTCCCTATCCATTTATTACAGGTTCGACATAGCACAGCAATTCTCTTAGCGGCTCTAACTTTTACCACATCATGTTTAGCCACAATACATGGGTGGCGTTCTTTATTTTCTTTCATAGCGTTTCTCTGGCACAATCTCTACGTGTATCTTTACATACTTATCTTCTTTGGCAGGGAACACCCAATCGTAACCACTCCCAGAGTTTGAGCCAGCGTGTATAATCTCTTTACACTCTCTCTTACTCAGGGGTACTGTGATGTGGTAATTGGTATATTGCTCGGAATATATATCTTCTTTTTCCAATTCCATTAACCGTTTAGTCCAATCCCTAGCTTTTTCTAGGGTAGCACGTTCATGGTGATCTGTGCCATCTCTGGATATAGAGGCGCAAATCATATCCTCTAGTGTAAGTTTGACAAACAATAACATATCTTTCTTATTCATAGATACCCTCCTCATATGGTAGAATCATTACTACATCCGGGCTATAACGCATATCCTTCATAAATGCCTGAGCCTCTGCTTTAGACTCAAAGATTTTTACACTACGTCCTTCCATTACGTTACCATCGGCATCTTCCATACTGGTCTGTAGGTAGGAATAGGTAACGCACTCCTCTCCCTGATGATCTTCGTGCGGACATTCTCTAGCGAGTACATATCTCATTATTTTACCTCCTCCTTAATTGAGATGGTCTGTGTAGCACCATTAAAATTAATAATAAACTTACAGGCTTCACCATTTCTGTTTTTCTCTAGCGACATAATGCGTTCTTCTTCACGGTTGATATACAGGTTGATAAAACAATCGCATATCCTACTCAATTCCAGAGTACCAGCGACCCTACCTAGTCCACCAGCCTGACCCATACCGTTATTATACCCTTCTCTGTTTTGCTGTGCGACTACAATTAAGTGTACGCCTAGTCTAGTTGTTACATTCTTTAATTCCTTAACGTACTTAGAGAGTTTCATCCAATGATCCATATTGTGTTCCTCACGTTCACTAGCTATCTCACCTAAATGATCTATGACTACGATCTGTACGTCATTACAGGTAACGTGTTCCTGTATTAACGCCATCGTTACCGATAGAGTTTTAGGTTCGTTGTTGGTAAGGATAATGTTCTTCTTCTCTAAGAATGTATCTCTAGCTTGGCAATACCTAGCCGCATTTTCCTTAGTGATAAATCTACGCTTGTATATTTCGTCATATGTAACGCCAGATGCGATGGCTAATACTCTACGTGCCAACTGTTTCTGGTTCATTTCATAGTTCATATACAGTATCTTACCTGTAAACTTATCGTTTAAGGCTATATTGACTACCCAGTTTAATGCCAGCATCGATTTGCCATGCCCAGTAGGGGCAGATATTACGTTAATATCCTGTAACCCCTTCATCTTAGCATCTAACTCAGGCATCCCTACTGGTGGTGCATCGTACTCATCTTCTCCACGTTCCCCTAAGTCTATCTCACTCTGTATCTCTTTAATCCAATCTTCGGATTCAGCCACGCCTGACTGCTTGAGTAAGAAGCTAGAGGAACGTAGTATATTTGTAGATTCATGCTGTATTAACTGTATGACTTCCTCGGAGTCTGAGTTTCTATCTAGCCCTGCTATAGCCTGATGGCATAACCTTAGTACAGCACGTTTAGAAGCAAACTCTTTCAGTAACCTACAAGCTTGGTCTTTATTTACCGACTCAGACGGTACATAATTATGTATCTCTCCTAAGAGTTCCAGTATCCTTGCATCACCTGTAAATTTAGAACGTAGAGTAATATAGTCTACGGAATCACTAAAGCGAAACAAGTCCACTAGGCCACCAAAAATAGTCTTATGGTGGGTATAGAATAGATCGTCCTTGTGTACTCTATCGGCAAAAAATGCGGTATCTGTTTTGCCAGATAACATAACAGAGAGTATAGTGCGTTCTAATTCTCTATCGTTTAGCTCACTCTCTTGCATACACCCTCCCTATAATAATAATAATTATAATAATTATAATAATAATTATATTGCAAGAACCATACCAAAATGAAACGCTATATTGGCTTAGTAAACTTGCACTGTGGGTACGCAGAACAGGCTAGGAACGTACCAAATTTACCTGTTTTCTGTACCAATTGTGCATCACACTTAGGGCAACTTTCTGTTTTAACCTCTTTACCACCGAATTCAGTAATAGCGGTTTTAACAATATCATCCTCTGACTCCATACCCGTTGCCTGCGGTATAGAGTCCTCAGCCTTTAGCTGATCTTCTTCTTCCCTAGTCCACAATTCGATACCGCACCCAAACATAGCCACGTTCTTACATAGGCAACGCATCTGTGCATTGTGTATCTGATTCGCCTGTGGTTTGAGTGATACTTGGGAAAAGGTCTTACCGTATACTGGGGATGACATTGTTCTAGTTACACCGTAACAGGTTACGCTAGTGGTAACAAAATATCCGTGTTTACTATCACCAGTATAAGGCCGTATGGTTCTGGCTTTTATACCACCCTCTGTTATCTCTATCTCATACTCATGGAATTTATATTCTGCCGTAGGACAAGCTTGCAGAAATCTGTCCATTACATTAGACCACGGGACATAGTCCATACCCTTACTACCCTTACTCTTAATGCACTTAGCCAAATCGTCCTTAAATTCCTTAGACTGAAAATGGGAATAGAGTGCCTTGAGTTTAGCTTCTGACATACATCCTCCTATTCTTTATATTTTAGTAAGAATCTTCTAGCTGATACTACTGCCTTAGTATTTAAGTGTTCTACCTTACCGTAAGTTTGTGGGTCTATTAACGGGCGTAGTTCCTCACATATATTCTTGTAATCTACAGTTACCCTAGACTTAGAATTTTTAAACGTAGCAAGTTCGCTACCATCCTCGCCTATGAGTCGGCCTGCTTGTTTCATATATGCTTTAATCTCATTCTTTAACTTATCTTCTTCTTCTGTTAATGGCTTTAACTGTTGTCGTACAGTAAACAATCTCTTAACTATTTTATCTATGTAGGTAGAACTAGATACAATATCAGCGTTACTCTCTGGATACAGTAGACGTATATCTTGCTCAGTATATTCGTCTAACTCTGGCTCAACTTTATTAGTAACGCACTCCCAAAAGTAATTCACTTTCTTCATAACCCTAGCTTGTTCGTCAGGGTCTATATTAATTTCATGGGTGAGTAGTGGGTCTTTACTTAACCTTAGATGTGGTGCAAAACCTACTACTACCCACTTATTAATCCTAGTAACCATAGAGTACCAAAGCACTTGGTAATACTGCCAAGGGGGAATATCCCCCTCAGCCCAATACTTTTTGTAGATACCCTCACTTATAGTTTTAATCTCTATACCTGTATGTTCTTTACCGTTCCATACATAGAAATCAGGATGTGCATAAGCCCACCCGTAATCACGGTGGCGTATAGTAGTAGGCTTATACATTACACCATTGAAACCCTCTGTATAATCAGGGGCACCAGTGCAATTTTCTACGCTAGAAAAAGATAAATTATTGTTATCACAGTATTTCTTACCAATCACATCTTCAAGCAGACTACCCCACTCCATAGCGTGATTTAATTCTACTGGTGGCATCTGGCCTAGCTTATCTTTCCAGCAGGCTATGGGGCTACGATATGGGTTTGCACCCATAATCGCACCCACATCTGTACCACCGATTCCCTCTCTACGTTCCTCGGTAGTTAAAAACATACATCCTCCTATTCAAAAGTTACTGGTAACTGAAACTGCTCTGCTTCATGCCTAGTATTTGTAAAGACATCTTTCAGTTTACTGACTACTTCAAACTGACGATGTGGGTTATAGCGTTTAACTACTGTATTAACAGCGTTATACATACGCCATTGGTTACGGTCTGAGAATTCATCATGTGTAGGGTTCTGCCAATACTTATCTACATAACCAATATGCGACCACGGCACCAGCTTCTCTCTACCTAGTTTCTGGCAGAAGTTAGCCGCCTCAATATCAGCCATAGGTGTAGATTGCATTTGTTCTATCGTGTAGTGCAGGGTAGGCAACTCTTTAATATATTTAATTAAACCATCTACAATATGGCTCTGTATATTATTCACGTTGCCAGAGGTATGCTTCTTTTTCAGCATGAATGTACCCGTGATAACCATGTTATCGCATACCGTAACATCACCGCCTATTGTAATCTGCTGAGAGATACGCCCTCTGTTACTGTGCCGTACTCCCATAGTGGGAATGATGTTATTCTTATTGTACTTAGCTAGTACGCTTTCCTTGCCATCAGGGTATCTATTCAGGAATTTGAGTAGTGCAAAGAGATCGCTACCCTCATCACTTACACCCCATTGTGATTCAGACATATCTACTGGCATACCTAATGCTTCGCAACACGCAATAATCTGAGAGGCAAAGTCATAATGCTGTAACCCCTGCCACCGCTCACTACGCTCTAGTGTGTGCTGTTTACCCGTCTTATTGCTTACCCATGTATGTTTTCTAGGGGTAATATCAAACTCTTTTAACTGCTCATACTCTACTGGCTTTGCTCCACAATGTAAGATCAGTCCCATGCTATATCCTCCTTGTAAGTTTTTTACGTTTAGGTGCGTACTCAGGCCACCTGTTTTTAATTGTAAAAATATACTGCCGAGATAAACCGTATACCCTACCAACCTCTGCCATACTGTGCCCATCCCGTAATGCTTCAAGGATGTGGTAGTCTCTATTGTTAGGCTCCTCTAAGGGTGGTCTACCGTTGTTTTGTCTGCCATCTTTAGTAAACTTAATCTTTCTAATCATCTACTCTAGCCTCCCACAATCCTTATTTGTAGGAGTGCAATGCTTGAAGTACCAGTTACGTTTATTCATTGGCACATATGATGCAACCAGTTTTTTCTCTACATTCTTTACTAACTCTTGGGTATCTTTCTTGGCCTGTATTAATTCCGACCCACTCAGATACA
>VTLG01014028.1_pt1 | contig 31263 bp, 62 predicted proteins | sample 4694571 | NCBI WGS metagenome assembly VTLG01 (sample SAMN12604809, study PRJNA352737) | marine metagenome | biome: ENVO:00000447; feature: ENVO:00000209|ENVO:00000569|ENVO:01000036; material: ENVO:00002151; isolation source: viral sequences binned using virsorter ...
GAGTTTAAAACTAATTCAGGTTTTGGTTGGCATAGTTCAACTGACATGAATGATAAAAAAGAATATCAACCTTTAATACAAGAACTGTTTAAAATGGCAGAAGAATGTAATAAAGATTATGGTGTTCAACCTAAGTTAGGTTTAGGTAATATGTGGGCTAATATCAATCCTACATATAGTTATAATAAAACCCATACTCATCCTAATTCATTATGGTCTGGAGTTTATTATATTAAAGTACCTAAAAATTCTGGTAAATTATTTTTAGAAGATCCAAGACCAGGACCTAATACGCATATGCCAAAACGTGTAGATAATTTACCTAAAGAACTTTGGAGAGTTGTAGCTTACGAAGCTAAAGAAGGTAGAATGATATTTTTTCCATCTTGGCAACCTCATGGTGTTGATATTAATATGAACACAGATAAAGGTGAAAAGAATTGGAGAATATCTGTTTCTTATAACTTTATACAAATATGAGTTTTAAAACTAAAAAGTATCAAGTTATTAAACAAGCTATATCAAAAGATTTAGCTAATTTTGTTTTTAACTATATGCTTTTGCAAGAATCAGCAGTAGATCTTATGTTAAAACATAATAAGATTAATCCTGCTAATCCTTTAATAGGTAGCTGGACAGATAAACAAGTACCAGGTGCTTATTCTAAATATGGTGATTGGGTTATGGAAACCTTATTATTATATGTTATGCCTATTATGAAAGCTAAAACTGGATTAGATTTAATACCTACTTATTCATATACAAGGATTTATAGAAAAGGTAGTATATTAAAAAGGCATAAAGATAGACCTAGTTGTGAGATTTCTACAACATTACATTTAGGTGGAGATCCCTGGTCTATATTTATAGACCCTACTGGAAGTGATAATGTTATTGATGAATATAAGAATATTCACAAACCTGGTGCACCTAAAGGTGTACAAGTTGATTTGAAACAAGGTGATATGTTAATATATTCAGGATGTGAGCTTGAACATTGGAGAGAGCCATTTCAAGGTAATGTATGTTCACAAGTGTTCTTACATTATAATCATGCAAATGGTAAGTTTGCTCAGTCTAATTTATACGATAAAAGACCTATATTAGGAGTTACAAAATGAAACAAATATTAATAGCATTACAAAAGTTATATGAGTCAAAAGTATTAGAAGCAGATCATCAGATTAAATTATATAGTAATCAATCTTCTGCTGTAAACGAACATTCAGATTTAGCAAAAGAATTAGATAAATGGATTACTATTAAATCTGATAATGAAGGTAAGTTAAGACAAGTTTTAACTTATATTCCTAAAGAATCTAATACTAAAAAAGATGGCAAATAATTATAAATTTACAGGTGTAGCATTAGCTACATCATCTGAAACAACTCTATTAACTGCAGCTGCTGATACAACTGTAGTTATTAGATCTATTAGAGTTACTAATAATACTTCTAATACACCTACAATATCGTTAGATGTAGCAGACAATTCTGCAAGTGCTGAATATACTATTTTAAGAACACAGACACTTTCAGCTAATACTGCAGTAGAATTATTATCAGTACCTTTAATCCTAGAAGAATCTGATGCATTAAAAGCAACAATGAGCTCAACAGATTCAACACATATAGGAATAAGTTACTTGGTTATTTCATGATCCAATTAGTTAATATACCTCCAGAAAGTGTAAGTAAGGCTTGGGGTATAGTAAAAGCTGACATCGCAAACGCATTAGCTAGATCTAATGGATATGCTTTAGCAGATCATATACTAAAATGGATTAACGAAAAGAAAATGCAACTATGGATTCTTTGGGATCCTGAGGCAGAAAATAACAAGTATTATGGAGTCGTAGTGACTGAAATAATACAAAGACCATTACAAAAATGTCTAAACATAAAAATTATGACAGGTAGACATCGTGAGAAATGGCAACATTTAATTAAACACATAGAAGACTTTGCTTGGCAACAAAATTGCGATTTACTCGAATTAGTTGCTAGACCTGGGTGGAAGAAAATTCTGAAACCTTTTGGTTATAGGGAAAGTCACGTACTATTAGAAAAGAAAAAGGAGAACAAATAATATGTCAATCGGAGGCGGAGGAAGTGGTGGCGGAACAGCTACTACAACAACAGCGGCACAACCTTATGGAGCAGCAGAACCTGCATTAGGTCAAATTATATCTGAAGCAGGTACAATATATGGTCAAGGACCAACTGCAGCAGGATACGTGCCACCAACAACACAAACTTTAGAAGGGATAGCAGCACAAGAACAAATGGCAAACGCTGCTAACCAGCAAATATTAGGCACTATACAGGGTAACTACACTAATCCTTTTTTATCTCCTTTGATTAGTCAAGCTGCTCAAGATGTATATTCTAATGTTGCAGGTCAATTTTCTGGAATGGGTAGAACACCTACAAGCCCTATGGCACAACAAGCTGTAATAGGTCAAGTAGCACAAAAGGCTTTGCCTTATGCATTCCAATCATTAGAAAGAGAAAGAGCTAGACAATTAGGTGCTGCACAAGCTGTGCCAAGTTTAACTGCTGTAGGCGGAGCTCTTGAAGATATTTCTAGACAACAACAAATGGCTCCACAACAAGCATTAGCTCAGTATTACAATACTATAGCTCCAATTGCTTATGGGTTGCCACAACAACAAGCAACACAAACTACACCTAGAGCTAATCCTTTAGGAACAGCTGCTGGAGGAGCACTCTCTGGAGCTGCTTTAGGCAATTTAGCAGGCAATGCTTTAAGTATTGGTGGATTAACTGGCGGACCAGCAGGAGCATTATTAGGTGCTGGGTTTGGATTATTAGGAGGATTATTATAATGGATAAATTAATACACGAAGTAAAACACTATTGGGAACATCATAAAAAAGTAGTTATTGGTATTGGTGTTATTATAGTTATAGCTATTATTATATAAGGAGTATAAATGTCAGGAAGTAGTGGCGGATCAGCTGGAGACTCAGCAGCAGAAGCAGCAAATTTTCAAGATTACGAATCAGATGCATATAATGTAACTGCAGGATCTACAGGTCATCCAACAATGACTGGTGATTCTAATCAAACAAATTGGAGTGAATCAGATGATTTGGAATCTGTTTTTTCAGATACACCTTCTGCACCTGAACCTGAAACTTATTCTGCACCACCAGCAAGTAGTTATGAAGGATTAGATCGTGAACAAGAAACTGAATTAGATCAAGAACATTATCAAGATTGGGTAAAAGAAACTCAATATCCTCAATATGATGGTACTGAAGATCTTGAACAAGAAAGAGAAAAAGATATAGATTTTGCTGTTGAAAAAGGTTTAATTACTGTTGATCCAAATACTGGAGAACAATCTCCAGGACCAAATGTTAGAAATGATGAAGGTATTATTGTTTCAAAAGATGATCCAAGTGTAAAACAAAATTTAACTTGGAAAGAACATTGGGATGCTAGACCTGATATTATTAAATGGTCTCCAACATTAAGTATTTTATGGGCTACTGGTAAAAATGTATCAGAATTTTTAGGTAGTAATAATGTAAGACAAAGTGATTTTGGTATTGATAATACACAAGATGAAAGCGGAGATGGAGATTCAGTACAAAATACATCTAGTAATAGCCAAACACAATTTATTGCTTCTGGTAATACACAACCAAGTAATTCTGTTGCTTCTAATTGGTATCAATCTTTAGGACAAAATACTGTGAGTGGACAAGGTAATGCATTTAATTTAGCTACAGAATATGCAGCTGCAAAATCAAGAGTAGCACAAAGACTAGGAACACCTAGTGCAATAGGATGGACAGCAGTAAATGATAGTCCATTTTACAATTTTTTAAAAACAAATAATTTAGACAGGGGAATATTATAATGGCAGGAATGTTTGATATATTTAAATGGGGAATGAAACCTCCTACTACACTAGGAGGATACGCTGGAGACATAGAAGGAGAAGCTCAAATGCCTTCTATGATTGGTCAACAAATTACAAAATCTCAAGGTGGTCCAATTCCTATACCACAACAAAATCAAGGAGCATTACAGCCAAATGCACAAGGAGCAAATATTACAATGGCTGATGGTGCATCATTAGCTAAATGGGCTGGATTAGATCTTAAACAACTTGAAAGAAATTGGAAAAACAAAGGGGGCTTTGAAGGATTAATGGCAAACCCAGCATTCAGTTTAGGCTTGGCAATGATTCAATCATCAGCTCAAGGTAAAAGAATTGACGAAGCATTAATGAATAACTTTGTTAAAGCTGCAGGTATTTCTGCACAATTTAAAGATAGAATAGAAGCTAGAAAACAAGCTCCTATTCAAGCAACACAAGCTGATATAGCAGAAGTTAAAGATTTACTTAAAAACGTTAGAGTTGATGCACCTAATATATGGGAAAAAGTAGGTAATTGGGTTACAACTGGTAAAACTGGACAAGCTGCATTTGATGAAGCAGCTGAAGCTATTGCTATTGAATATCAAAAAGAAATAGCACTTATGCAGAAAAATAACAAAACAGGAAAACCTCTTGTTATTGATACTGCAATGAAGAAAAAAATTATTAGAAAAGTTCTTAAATCAGGTAAAATTAAACATAAAAAAGGATGGTTTGGTCCATTAACTAAAGGAACAATTACCGCTACATCTGAAGATCCTTTTAGAGCTAAAGGTGGTCCAGTTAGAGCTGGTAAACCTTATATAGTTGGAGAAAAAGGACCAGAAGTAGTTATTCCAAGACAATCAGGTAAAGTTGTATCTAATGATGATGCTAGAATATTTGCTATGTTATTAGCAGCTAATCCACAATTACAAAAGGTATCTAAAGCTAGAGCTGAAAAGATTATTAGAGCTAGATTTCCTGAATATTTTGAGGTGTAAATGATTAAAAGAATTATAATAAAAGGATTTAGTAAGAAGTTTAAAGGAGTTCAAAAACTACCTGCACAAAAATCACCTAAGTTTAAACCTGATCCAGGTGAAGCTGCAACTAAAGAGTTTACTAAAAAGTTTGGTGAAAAACCTCAATTTATGGGTTTTAGTGAAAGAGCATCTACAAGTATGGCTGCTGAAAGTTTAGCTATGAAAACAGCTGAAAAAAAATTCTTTAAAATATTACCTAAAGAATTAGGTAGATCTAGAGCTAGAACTGCTACAGGTATTAAAGAAATAAGACAAACTAAAAAAGTACCTAAAATTAAAATATTTCGTGCAAAGCAAAAAGGTGCAATGAAAGCATACACAACTGCTACTAAAAAAAGTGATACTGTTTTTGAAAGAACTGTACAAAAGTTTAGTGGTCAACAAAAAGCATCTCCATTTAAAACAACAACAAAAAGAGCTGTTAAGAAATTTGTTTCTAAAGAACAGAAAAAAACTTGGGGGTTCTAATACCTCATGGCTAACGATTTTAACATTAACGAATTTAAATTAAGAGACCCAGTACGTAGTATTCCTGATGGTTTAAAAGAACCTATCAAAGATAAAACGCCTGGGTTTTTTCAATCCTTACGTAGTCCTTACGATCTTTGGTTAGAGGAATCTTTACCAGCATCACTTTATCAATGGATGACTGGCAATACCAAAAAGAAACAAGCACAAGAAGCATTAGAGTATATTCGTAATAATCCTCAAGATAAAGAATCTAGAATATATAAAGAAGCTGAACGTAAACTAAATAGATTTGGTTATCTTTTAGATGATGGACCAATGCATGTAGACTTTAAAGAAGTTGGTAACATGATTAAGTCTAATCCTAAACTATTTGGTGCAGAGCTTGTTAATATGATTATGGCAGATCCTTGGCTTTTATTTATGCCTTTAGGATGGGGTAGACTAGGTAGAGGTGTAGTCAATGGTATTAGATTAAAAAGAGCTAAAGGTCTTACTTTATCTAAAGTATCTAGAGATAGAGCTAAAGTTATGTCAGATCTTAAAGTAGGAACTGCAGCTACACTTGGAGTACCATTTGCATTTTCTACAACATGGCAATTAGGTGAAAAAGCAGAAGTAGATCCTAAAAGAACTACAGTAGAAACTACTATAGGAGCTACAGCAGGAGCTATATTTTCAGTAGGATTTGCAGGAGCTGGTGAGTTAGCTAGAAGAATGACTCGAATACCTAGAATTAGAGCTAACCAAGCAGTACAAAAAGTTTTAGAAAAACACAAACTAACTCCTGAAAAGTTAGTAGATTTTAATGAACAAGGTATTTATCGTTCAGTTGATGATCTAATAAACGAGATTAGAAAACAACAAAGAATTATAAGTGATCCTAAAAAGTTTGAAGTAATCAAAGCAGATATAACTGCAGCTTTAAGAACTCTTAATGAAAATGGAAAAGACATGGCTTTCAATACTGCTCTTAAAAGAGGAGCATCTATTGGAGCTATTTTTGGTACAGCACAATTCCTTACAGCAGATGACGACAAACTATTAGCAACAGCTAAAGGTTTTGGTGTAGGTGCAGCTATATATACTGGTGCAAGATTGTTTGGTAAACAATTAAAGAAAGCACCTAAAGAATTTGATGAAGCAGCATTATCAGGTGAAGCTGCATTAGATGCTATGAAAATGAGTACAGTTAAATTGAACTCAGCAGCACAAGAATTATCTAATACTATTAAACGATCTATACCTGATGCAATTGATTCAAGAAGAAGAATATTCTATTATCTTACTAAAGCCAAAGTACATCCCAAAACATTTAAATACAATCCTAAATTCAAACCTATAGCAGCTAACAGTTTAACTAAAGCTGAATTAGATGGAGCTAAAAGTATTGAGAAAGTATTTAATGAATATTACAAAATATTTGGAGATGAAGGTAGATTAGTCTTTAACAAAAGAGCTAATTATTTACCATTACTTTGGAACGAATATAATCCTAAATACCAACCATTTAGATTTATTAAGGATTTTGATAGCCCAGTAGTTACTGGTCCATCAGCTAAATTTCAATTTGCTAAGCGTGGTATGTTTGGAGATATTAACCATGGATTACAAAGAAATTATACTATTCGTAAAGGTATGGATGATCCTGCGGAACTTGTTAGAATCTATGGATTTGCAGCAGGTAAAGCATTAGCAACTAGATCATTAATTACTAATTTAGAAAGAACAAGTATTAATCAAAGACCACTCTTAATTAGAAACAACATCAAAAAAACTTTTGATGAACAAAATTATACAGAGTTTAAACATCCATATTTTGCTGATCAGGGTGAGACTGCTTTAATTCATAAAGGAATGGTTAATTCTTTAAGAATGGTATTTGATGCAGCTGATGAAGGTGCTTTTATGGGAGCACTCTTTACAACTAACTTGATGATGAAAAGATTAGCTGTAGGATTTTCATTCTTTCATGCTGGTGCATTAGTTGAATCTTTATGGTTTGCTGGTGCTAAATGGAATAACATTAAAAAGATATTAGATCCAAGAGCTAAACCAGAAATTTTAAGTTCTATAAGAGATCCTAAAGCATATATTAAAGATTATGACCATGCTATTACACAGCTTAGAACTCATGGTTACGAGGATGTTGTAAGGTTTGGTCAAGGGTCTGGATTACAAATATCAATCCCTGAAGACGTTGGCTTTGATAGATTTTATTATAACATAAGAGGTGTTGACACATTTCTTAAAAGACATTTCGGTATATCTACAGGCGGGAAAGTAGAAGATGTATTTAGATGGTTTGATAGAATTACTTGGGATAGAGTATTTACTGCAGCTAAACTACATACATTCTTAACTGTATTAGATCAGCCTACTCTAATGAGAGCTCCTAATAATTTAAGATTAATGCCTGGTGATACCCAGTCAGTTATTTATCGTAAAGCTACACAAGCAGCACAGTTTACAAATGATGCTTTTGGTGGACAAAACTGGGAACAAATAGCGAACAGAATACAAACACCTACTATTAAAAGAATGATGCAAACTACGTTTGCTCCAGGATCTAGAGGGTATATGCAATTACTACTCTTTGCTCCTGACTGGACAATATCAAATGTAAGAATTATTGCTAAGTCATTACCTTCATTTGAATCTGATCCAGCTTTAAGAAGGATGTATCAATATTATTTTGCAAGAGCTGCATTAACATACGCAGCTGCAGGATCTGCACTAAACTATATATTTAGTGGACATTCAATATTAGAGAATACAGATCCAACAAGAATTGACTTAGGAGATGGTCAAGTATTGACTTTTTCTAAACAGTTAATGGAACCTTTCCATTGGATAACAGCTCCACAAAGTACTGGTCTTAAAAAGATAGGATCATTACCTAGAACTACAATAGAAGTATTAACTAATAAACAATACTTAACTACTAAGTGGAGTCCTAACATCACTAAAAAAGATGATGAAGCTATTGAAAAAGGTTTAAAAATAGGTGGTCATGTTGGAAGAAGATTCTTACCAATTTGGTTACAAACGGCATCACAATCAGTTGCTGAAGGTTTAGAACGAGATGGTTTAAGTGTTGATCTTGCTTCTGATATAGCAGTTGATTTTGTACTAGGACAAAGTGGTCATCCTAGATATCAAGGACCACGATATACACAATATAAAACGAAAGGGTTAGTAAGGTCACCTTACGAAACGTTATTCTAATGAGTAGACATACAGAAAACAAAGAAGAAATCTTAAAGATACATGGTGAAATAGCTGTAATTAAAACATTATTAAGTAATCACGTTGAACATTTATCTTCAAAGATTAACACAATATATAAAATTATATGGGCAGTAAGTTTTATGGCTTTGGGTAACCTTATGTGGGTAGTCAAGTCTTTACTTGTCCAGTAATGAAATTTTTACTTACTATGCAAATTTGTTCCCTAATGAGCGGGGAATGTAGTCAAGCCATGCAAAGAGCAATGCCTCTTAATTCATTTCATGAATGTATTATGGCAGGACATTTGAATAGTATGGATGTATACCAAAAATTAGGTCCAGAATATACTAATAACGATAAAACGTTTATTAAATTTTGGTGTACAGAATCTAAGACTATATAAAGTTGTACCTTAAAGACTAGACGAGTACAACGAAAAATTGTATAAGCAACTATATGCTTCGAAAATCAATACTTGTTATAGCAGATCAACACGCACCATATCACCATCCAGATACTATTGACTTTCTGGATGCAATTAGAAGAAAATACAAACCTGATTGTATAGTGAATATAGGCGATGAGCTTGATTGGCATAGCATTTCATTTCATGACAAGCATCCTGGCTTATACGCAGCGAGTGATGAACTCAAAACTGCAAGACAATTTTTTAAGAAACTTCATAAGATGTTTCCTAAAATGTATTTGCTAGACTCTAACCATGGTAGCTTAGTGTTTAGAAAAGCTACTAGACATGGATTACCACACGAAGTCTTTAAGACTTATAACGAAATGTTAGGTGTTGGTCCTGGTTGGACTTGGCATGAAGATTTGATCTTGAAAGCATCAAATGGTCAAAAAATATACTTCTGTCATGGTAAATACAAAGACGTGCTAAAGGTAGCACAACAATATGGTATGTGTACTGTACAAGGACATTACCATACTGTGTTCAAAATAGATTACTGGAGTAATCCAAATGAATTACTGTGGGGAATGCAGACTGGATGTTTAATAGACATGAAAAGTTTAGCTTTTGAATATAATAAATTACAAAAGTCTAGACCAGTTGTAGGATCCTCAGTCATTATAGATGGAATACCCAAGTTAATCCCAATGGTATTAAAAGACAATGGCAGATGGAACAAAAAAATTACCTAGAGGAATAAGAAATCACAATCCAGGCAATATCAAATTAGGTACTGCATGGGATGGTCTCGCTGATGAACAATCAGACGAGGTTTTTTGTGTTTTTAAAGAACCTGTATGGGGTATTCGTGCTTTAATGAGAATACTCTTAGTCTATCGTTTCTCACATAAGAAATATAATATAGAGGACATCATCGGAAGATGGGCTCCTCCAAGTGAGAATGATACTGACGCTTATATAAAATTTGTTTGTGAAAGAATGAATTTTAACCCAATGGATAAATTAGATAATAGCATTGAGCATTATCTACCATTAGTTAAATCTATAATAAAAATGGAGAATGGTGATCAACCATACTCTGATGAACTATTAGTAGAAGGAATGTATAAGGCATGGGATGGATTTCCGACAAATTCTTCGGCATCATAGAAACCATAAGCAGCAAACTTAATGTTTGGGCATGGAATAAAAGATGGAATAAAAGGCATTACCTCCGATTTCAAGGTGGAGGAACAGGAAAGATATACACAGTCAAGAAATCCGATGGTTCAAATGTTACAAAAAAGTAAACACAAAATACATAAGCCTAAAAAAGGCAAAGGCAGTTATAGGAGAATAAAACATGGCATGGTTTAGTTTAGCAAAGATAGCATTACAAGCTGGCAGTAAGATATATTCAAATCGTCAAAAGACGAAGATGGCTATGTCTGATGCTCAATTAATGCACGCAGAAAAGATGGCTCGAGGTGAAGAGGCTTACCAGGGCAAACTTTTAGAAGCAAGGCAAAATGATTATAAAGACGAATTTGTGCTGGTCATAATTTCGGCTCCGATTATAGTGCTTATGTGGGCAGTATTATCAGACGATCCGACAGCAATGGAAAAGGTTAAACTCTTTTTTGAGTATTTCCATTCATTGCCAAAATGGTTCACAAATTTATGGATTCTTGTCGTAGCAAGTATTTTTGGAATTAAGGGTACACAGATATTTAGAGGTAGTGGACCAACTTCTAAGAAGTAATGGAAAAACCAGATTATCAAGAAATTATTAACGAATACAAGGAACAAGTGCGTATGCTTAAAGAGCAAATAAACGAACTTGAAGATGCTTGTAAATTAAAAGACTCCTCTCTTAAACGAACTTTACAAAAATTAGAGTTTGCAGCAGAGGATTTAAACAAAGCTAATAATGAACTTGATGAACTTAAAAAGAAAAAAAAAGAAAAAGTGCAAGACTTGTAAACGAACTATAGACTACCCTTATGTAGTTTATAATGATTCTAAAGTACATTGTCTTAAATGTTACCATAACTCTGGAGCATCAATACCAATATTTCATAAATGAAAATTAACGATAATACAAATATAAGTTTACCAATACGAAATTTAGTTGCTATAGTTGCTGCAGTAGCAGTTGGAGTATGGGCATATTTTGGTATTGAAGAAAGATTAAATAAACTAGAAACAGCAGATACTCTCTTTCAAGCAGATCTTTTAAAAAAAGCAGAACAAGAGCCCAAAAATCTAGAAATTTTCATGCTTATTGAACACCTTGCGGGTCAGATTGAATCTATTGAAAAAGAGATAGAAGCTAGTAGATATAACAAAGTTAATATAGATCACCTAAAAGAACAGGTTGATACTTTACAAAAAAAAATGAATGGAGCACACTAATGGAAATGGTTATAGCTTTATTAATGTATTTAGGCGATCCACCAGTTTTAAAAGAACATTTATTAATGCCAAATTTATCTGAATGTTTGGCACGTAAACGAGTTTCATTAAGATCAACTAACAATGCACAATTTCAATGTATGAAAGTAAATGCAGTTATTAAAGATGGAAAGATAATTAGTATTTCAAAAAGCGATGAATAAATGTATAGAAAAATATATCATTCTTGTATTAACACTTATAATTATATTTACAGGTGTAGCTAATGCAGGATCTACACAAACTAACGTAAGCGGTTCTAATACTGCTATTGAAGGTGGTTATGAATCAAGCACAACTTATCAATCAGGAAGTAGCTCAAGTTCTACAACAACAAATTCAACAACTTCTAATATAAGATCATCTCCTCCAACAGCATCAGCTCCAGGAATGAACTCTACTGCTAACTGTGCTTTAGCACTCTCAGGCGGTGTTCAAACATTTGGTATAGGAGTAAGTGGTGGTAAAAGTTATAGAGATGAAACCTGTGAGATAATTAATTTATCGAAAACACTTTCTCAATTAAATATGAAAGTTGCTGCTATTGCAGTACTTTGTAGTGATAGAAGAGTTTTTGAAGCCATGATAGCTGCAGGAACACCATGTCCTGTAGAAGGTAAGATAGGTAAAGATGCTATGAAATTATTAGCTGACAAATATGATTACAAACAACCTACTTATGAAAAATATGTTCATTTTGAAAAGCGTAAAAAGAACAAAATTAAAATAGAAAAGATTAATAAGAAATGAGATGGTTAATACTATTTACATTATTAACCTTCAATGTTGCAGCTGAAGAAATTACAACTGGCAACTTATTACCCAATGCAGGAGATTCTGCATCATCTGTACAAAGTGTAGATACTAACGTACCTAATGTAGCATCTAGCTGCAATGATTTTACTATTAATAATAGTCATTGTTTTAGTACTGAAATAGAAGTTACTGGTACAGGTACAGTTAAAAAGTCTGGATCTTTGGTGGGTATTACAACAAATTCTGATACAACTACTCAAGAAAAATTAGATAATGGTATTACTCTAAATAGTACTACTATTATTCAAAACTGTGAGTGGGCTAATTCCTCTTATGCTTGTGGCAATAGAGGATCTGGCAGAGATACATTTAAAACTACAGTTAAAATTTTAGATGTTGATGGCAACACTCTTGCTTCTGTAGATCAAATAAGAAATACAGACGCAGGATACTATGCCAATGCACATAAATATACTGATCAAGTTATTTATAACAATGCAGGTTCCAATCAGTTTGACTGGACTTGGACTGGGATAGATGGACAATCTAATCCTGGAAATCTTGGTGGACCTAATTTATTAGGAGCTTCTCTTACTATGACTTATGAGAATGTAGTACTAGAAGTAGCAACTTTAACTGCTCTTGAAGAAGTTAACGAAGCTGTATCCAATACTGAAATAGAACAATCTGTATCTGAAGTAGTTATAGAAGAAACTAAAACATTAGCTACACAAGTATCTAATATTCAAAAAGCTCCTATAACTAAAACTGCGAAAGTAGTACAAGTACAACAAGCGGTTAAAAAATTTGAAGCTAAGACAGGAGCTAAAGTTGTTAAAGCTAGTACAACTAGCACAACAACTAATACAGCACCAGCTGCTGCTCCTACTAAAGTAGCACAAGCTCCTAAAAAGGAGAAGAAAGCGACAACAATTGCTAAACAAATTATATCATCAACTGCTAAAAAGGAGACAATTAATGAAAAAAAAGAAAAACAAGAAGAAAAAAAATCAGAAGTTAAAGAAGAAAAACAAGAAGAAAAACAAGAAAAAAAGAAGATAGTATCTAAAACAACTTCATCTTCTAAGTCTAAAGTATCTACAATAGATGCTGCAATGGCTAAAGTAGATGAGGTTGTTAAAGACATAGCTAAAAATTTAGAGGTTAAAAACCTTGTTAAATTAGAAGCTATGAAAGGAGATATTTCTCTTGCTCTTTACACTAATACTGAATTTTATAAAAGCAGAGATATTTATTTAAACAATAATATGTTTGATAATAGAGAAATCTATAACAATATCAATTTAGTACAATATATAGAAAATGATCCCGTTGCTCAAAAAGAGAAGATCCTAAAAGATCTACGATTAAGAGAACGGGAATTGTTATTTAAACTGGAGGCATTAAAAAATGGGTAAACTTAAAGATCAACTGGCAGGAATAGCAGCTCTAGTAGCAGCTATCGTTGCTATAGGCGGTGGATTTATTAAATATGGTGAGATTACTACTAAGTTAGATAACTTATCTAATCAATCACCAGAACAAGCTGAAGAAGTAGCTGAAAACTCAGGCAACATTATTGATAATCAACAATCAATTAAAGTTTTACAAACTGAAATGGAACTGTTAAAAGTTCGAATGAAAGAATTACAACAAGAATCTAAAAATCCACTTGGTGGATAATGAAAAAGATTAAAGAATCTATTATAGAAATATTTGTTCTTATTTTATACTTCTCATTTTGTTTTCTAATATTGATTTTTATTGGAATCTTATGGTTAGTAGATAAACTAATTAAATAATTATTTTAGACTTCTCTTTAGGTTCGTCTTTAGGAGCACCAAATACATTAAAACTAAATGATCTACGTTCTCCTTTTGTTCTAAAAGGATAAACCATGTGGTACATCCACCATGGAAATATATAATAATCACCAACTTTAGGTCTAATTCTAACTGTATTTGTAGAAAATAAATGAACTTGTCCAAATTGCATTTCTATTCCACCAGCAGTAGGATAATGATCTTCATCTTCTTTTTTCCACTCTTCCTCTATACCTTCGGGTAAAGATAGATAACCCACACAAGACATGTGGCAATTAGTATGATAATGCAATGGATTAAAATCACCTGCAAAAGATCTAACATACCAACCTGATTTAAATATTACCTTTTGAAGTTCTGCAGCATTATCAGGATGTGCTTCAATATAAGCAGTCATAAGTTTTTGAAAGTATGGAGCCCATTTTTCAAATACCTCAGGAGTAATAATTAATTCTTGTTTAACATTACCAACTAAATCATCAGAGAAATCATGAATTTTACTTTTCTCTTTATCAGCAATAATGTTATCACAATCTTTATTAAAATCATCTATAAGTTCTTGTGGTAATTTACAATGACCTATTGATGGACCAAATGGTCTATATATTTTAAGTTGTTTATTGTCCTTATTTAATTTACTAAAGTGCGTCCCCATAATCCCTTTCCATTATCATTTCTAAATAGTGTATAGCTTTTTGTATATCTTTTTGTTTTCCCTTAACCGAATGCCTACAAATATACTTAATAGCATTCCCTTCTGCAAAGGGTAATTTATTTTCATTAATAAATTCAGCAGGTTCTATCTTAAAAGATTTATAATGATTTCCATCTACTTGCTTATTAAGTGAATGATAGGTAACCCCTTTAAACATATCTTTATCTGTCATATTTAAAATACCAATTTATATCTTTGTGCTTCTCTATTAGGTCTAGGTACATATTTCTTTTTATTAAGAATAGCCTGTTGTTCATAAGTTAATGAATACTTATCTTCTTTTAACAAAATTTCAACTTTATTTCTAGCTCTATATTCTTCATATCCAGCATAATGAAATACTAAACGAAAGTCTTTAGAATCACTTTTTAACCAATCTATAGCACTCATTTTAGCATATATTCTTTCTTTTCTATTACCTAAATATTCAGCATCTAAAAGGGCTTGAACAATTACAGCAAACCACAATTTATTTTCCGCTGATGTCTCTTCCTTTGGTAACAATGGTACTGTCTGTAGAGTTTTCATCAGATTTAGTTACTTCATAAGTAGTTCTTCTATGTAACATTTGATCTCTATTCCAAACAAAATTATTTAAGTCTAAAGATCTAAACGTTTTAAGTGCTTCTTCATCATTAACTGCAGATAAATTAATTTCAGTATATTGAGGATCAAAAACCCAAATTTTAAATTTATAAATCATATATTATGTTTACGTCTACTTGCTTCTAAAGTTCTAAAGAGATCTATTACCATACCTTCTTTATCTCTTTTATTCTCAAGAGTATTTGCTTTAACTTCCGCATCATATATCTCTTGAACAGCTTTCTGATAATCATCTGATGCATAATATGCCTGTTCTTTGGCAGATATGCTCTTAAGATTACTTTCACCTGTGATAAAGAGAGCTTTCCTTCTCTTAAGAAGTCTATCCAGGTATTTAACGTTTGCACTTGCTTCCGCACTCTGTTCGTCTGTTTGAGCAAGGTAGGCTAATGCCTTTTCCAGTCTGTCTTCCGTTATCATATTTTATTTCTCCTGTTTTTTTGAAATGAATATACGCTTTACGAACTTCTTTAGTTTTCTGCCAAGTCTCAAAATGGCATATTTCCAAGAAGAGTTTGAAAAGTTTGTAATCCATGTCATGGAACTAACTTTCCATCTCCTGTCTTACAATAACTTGCCCATACCTGATGACCATTATAATACACTCCGTCATCAGAACTTTTAGGACTTAACATTTCTACAAATTTATCATTGCAAGTTTGAGTAGATAATAAAGTTACTGGTACTTTTGCTACTTCTCCGTTTGTTAGATGAAGTATCATTAATATTGTTTTCATAATATATTCCTATATAATTGCTGATTTCCTACCACAGACTTGGCAGGGAATTTCACCCCGCCTAGTCATCCAATTGTCCTCATTTTTTTTATAGAAAGGGAGGAAACCATGAATTGGATTCTATTAAAACGGAGCCTCGTCTCCGTCATATTGAGCATCTAATATCATTCTTACATATTTATCAATCTGATCAAAGTTTACTTCTTTGCCTGATTGTAAAGATGCTGATAATAAATTACTCATAGTTAATCTATATTTCTCTTTCCATTGTGATTGCTTATCTACAGGTTTTGATGCTGCAGGTGCTACACTTGGAATAGGTACAGAAGTCGCAACCTGTCCATCTAGCATTTCTACTGATTGAGCAGTTTGATACCACTTACCATTTTTAGATTGTCTTGGAGGTGCAGCAGTAATCTTAAGTCTAGATCCTTTAGACCAGCCTTCAGCTCCTACAGCTTCTCCATAAATAGTCATATCAGTTCCATCATCTTTGGTAACGTAAATACTATATTTACCATTACCTTCTTTAGATGCGAATGCTTTTTTATGACTACATTCAAATGTTTCTACATTTTGCATTTTATTTATTCTCCTATTTATATTTTTAACAATTGATCCAAATCGTTGCATGTTGATTTATACCTCATTTCCATGCTTCCATCCAGACCTTTCTTGCGAATTGCTCAGCACCTGGAGTATATCTCCATCTCCAGTTGTCGAATGTCAAAGGGAACATTCGCACAACGTCTTCTTTAGATCTAGCAATAGTCAATATATGCTCTATTACTTTGAATGCTTCTATCATTTGTTCAAGATATCCCACTCGATCACCTAGATCTGTAGTGTAGTTATCCCAAGGACTAGCATATAACAATAATGCATCCTTTTTAAACAACTCACGATAGAGAAATTGTTGTCTTAAATGTTCAGGTTTAGGGTGATAATTATGATTAATTTTACCCTTCCTACCAGCTTTTCTATCAGCAGCTGTAGGGGCATACCGCCATACTTTAGCAGTAGCCTTAGTATCCACAATATAATCTTTAAATTCAAAATCTAATTTAGCAATTATAGGTATTTCAAGACCTGGATACTTACCTTTCCATTCTTTTTGATAGCTTACAATATTACCATATTGTTTCAGTTCTTTTACGAATGCATTAGCTATCTGACCAGACCACTCATACTCATCTTCATGAGATTCACCTTGATGGTCTTTTATGTATTTTTCTTTTGAGACATTTATGATATCATCTTCGTTAGTGATTTGACTCACTAATGCATGATGAGCTGCCTCTTCAGCAGCATGACCCATTTTCATTCTTGCATTCTCTTCAGTTTCGAATCCAAATAATTTATCTATGATCCACATTTGCGGACAATCAATAAATGTATTACCTGCGGAAGCTGAATGATGTTCTATTACTTTCAACATAATTTACTCCTTTCTATGATTATTAATATTCAAAAGTACTTAAGTTGTACTTATAACATATCCCTTGATACCCTCAAGGGAAAAAAGATTATAAGATCTAGAGATGAATACAAAATATACAATCTCTCTATCTTATTATCTTGGCTATTAAACCCTACCAAAAGGTATGGGGTTAAGAGCCTTATTGCACGATTTCATGGTTGTAAACATAAAAATCGAGTCTATAGACTATCTAAACTATATAAGTCTAATTCACGTTTTAAAAATTTTGTAGACACTAACTTAACAAAATATGAAAAAACTAGAAAAACCTGAGCTTGTACAAACAATAATAGATAAGAAAAAAGTATGGTTAAACATACGTGAATCTCGTCTATTATATATGTTTCATCGTAGGTTAGTATCCTGGGAAGAATACGAAGCAGGATCTAGGTATCGTTTCATGTGTGAATTACAAGCAGGAAATTCTGGAAATACTTTAAAAGAAAGATTAGATGGCTGTACAACTGATTTCATTCCACTTCAAATAGGTGCAGCATTAGCCGTTAAAGAAGTAGATGAAGAAATAGGCGAACACCTTGCCAAAATTATGAAGTTATTTTGTTGGTTTAATTATGGTATAATTGAAATAGCAGATCGTCTAGAAATATCAGAACGTAAAGCATCTAATTATGTACATGAAGGACTAGCAAGATTATCAGTTTATTATGGGTATAAAAAAGTCAGAAATACAATCAAAGGACAAGGAACTAAGGTTAAAAGACAAAAAGTATCTTAAGTGGGTAGCAAGCCAGGCTTGCATACTTTGTCAAGATGTTCCCTGCCAAGCTCACCATATAACCTATGCTCAGCATAGAGGCTTTAGCCAAAAAGTAGGTGATCAATGGACTATACCTTTATGTTTTTTACATCATGATCAGCTACATAGATGTGGCTTATCTGAACGCAATTTCTGGTTAAAAATAGAGATAGACCCACTACATATAGCAGAAACTTTCTATAAACATAACAAAGATATGTGGAAAAACCCTGATTTCTTCTATGATGACTCAATGCTTTGGATTATGGTTTATAACAAACTTGTACCTAAGATTAAGAAACACATTGACTTTATCATGCAACCCAAATTATAGAATATAGTATCCTCGCCAGAGGTATGAAAAAATTATGGCTAAAATATTTAAATTTCCGTTTAAAAAAGCTAGATATTCTGAGAGCTTTCTTAAGAAAGTAGATCCTAATAAAATAGGAGACTTTATTTCTAAAGAGCATCCAGATCTTTCTATTAGAGCTGCTGATGCTATGGCATTAGCTGTAATTTATTCTACTTATCTATCATTGGTATTTGAGGAAGAGGGAAAAAAAGTTCCTGTAGATGTTATGAATAAGTTTGAAAATAACGATTATGAAACATTCATCTGGAACAATGACCCAAAGACGCTACACTAAAAAGAAAAAGAAACCAGTTACTGAGTTTCCTTATAAACCTATTAAAGATAAATTAACCTGGCATGATGCACAATCTGATACTGGGTGGAAGTCTAAAGATAGCATGGACAAATTAAGACCTGCAATCTCTAAGACTAAAGGATGGATCTATGAGGAAACTGATGAGTATATCAAAACATTTGGAACATACTCTATAGATCCTGAAACCAAAGAAATTGAATTTGGGGAAGTACTTTGTATTCCTAAGAATTGGATTTAAACGCTTGACCCCAGGTCCAACAGTATACGGTGACTCCATATACCCTCTGTACACAAGTTGTTAGACCAGGGCTCAAGTTTAAATCTGATTAGAATCTTCTGTTCTATTATTATATTGTTCTTCAGGTTTATGAACAGGGTCAGCTTCTAACGGATTAGTATAAGTTTCTTCAATTGCTTGACCACCCAATTCTATTATTCTTTTCTTTGTAGCATTAATTTCAGCTTTAACATGATCTTTCGCATGTTCTAATACTTGAGTTAACTTTGGAAAATTTGTTGGATATATTCCATAAATAGTTAAATCATTAATTGCTGTCGCTACTCTTTGAAGTCCTCTTTGACGCTTTTCTAGTCTGAGTACTTCGCTGTCTGGAGTTATTTCCATCTTCCATCTCCTTTATTTTACGTTTTAGTTTATCTATTTCTAACTGCTTAGTCGCAACCATTGCTCTAAGAATTTTTTCGTTTCCATTGCTCATTTATTTGTCCTTCCATTATGTGATCTAAATATTCATATCGATCTTTATATTCTTTTAACCATTCCTGAATTATCAATGAATGCTTATCATATAAAAATCCACATGCTATAGCATTACTTAACACAGAAATAGATTCTTTACAATCAGCTAATTCCTCTTTGGTTTTAGCCATTTCTTCAGCTGGATTAATTGTTATCATAATATTATTGCTCCTGTTGCAAATCCAATTGTGAACCATACAATCTCGGTTCTATAATGTAATGACCAAATATCAAAATCTCTTTTTAGTTTTTCCCATTTATTCATATTTCACCATTCTTTCTTAGTTTATCAACTGTTTTATTAATGATTTCTTTCATCTTATCATTTTCTCTTAATAACTGATTATTAAGTACTCTAAGATCACCATTTGTTTGTGCATGAGAATCATTAATGTTCATTAGATCTGATATTCTACGATCTTTATCCATCAGTTCTATATTATGATTATCTTGTAAAAGACTTATTTGCTTTTTAAGATATTCTATTTCTTTATGAAGATCCTCAAATTCTTTTAAATCTTTCAATCCTTCATTCATGCAGCCTCCTCTTCAACTTTTTGATAGACACATACTTTACCTGCAATAAAATCGCCTGGTAAACATTGTCTTCCAGTTTTTTCTAACCATTTACTCCATGCTTCAGTTATTTTTATATTAACTGTAGGCATATCTTTAAGTTTAGATTCTTCATCCATAAAAAAATCTACATAACCATCTTTTCTATTAGATAGTTCTGGCATATATCCAGTAGACATTTGTATTATATCAGTTCCTATTTTCTTATACATCAATTTAAAATTAGGTTTCTCATGATGCCAAGTAGTGAACTGCTTTCCGTCTTCATGAAATGTTACTAATTTCCATTGAGGACTCTTACGCTCTTTATTCATTTGACTCATTGATTTATTTTTCATTTTTCTCCTTTTTATAAACATCAAATTCATTATTAATTTTATTAAGAATATAATTCATTGCAATAGTGCCACCTAATACAACTAAAGCTTTTTCTTTATTGTTATATCTATCTGTAAATTCTTTATATTCATCTTCAGACTTTGGAGTCCAAAAGAAATTATTTAAAGTAAATTTAATATTATTTTTCATTTTTCTCCTTTTCTAGTGTTAATCTCTCTCCAGTATATGCTTCAGCTTCCATTAACATTTTTAAAGCTGTCATATAATCTTGAAGAGTAGCTCCTTCTCTTAAAATTTGAACTCTAATTCTACCGAGTCCACATTTTATAAATTCCTTACCTGCGTAAGGATCTTTTAGTTCTTCACTCATTTTGCATATTCCTTATATTTGGTTGTTCTCCACATTTTACGAATATTTTCCATTGTTCTCTATCATCAAAACCTGAAAGATTAAATATATCCATTGCATTTTCATAGTTTTCACAGTTAGTAAATAGAAATATATTATGTTTGATATTATGAAATATATATACACTATTTTCATTATCTTTACTCATTAGTTTATTCTCCTTTTTATATATTTTGCTACTAACTCGACCCATCTAAACCATTCGTTTATATAGTGTCTTCTTTTACCTTGACGTTCTTTCTCTACAACTCTTAAGGCTTTGTCAGTAGCTTTATTTAACACTCTTAATTGTTCATCGTTTTTCATTTAAATTTAACTGCTTTCTCTAACTCTTTAACTTTTTCGTTAGTATGTTGCATAATTTTCTTTAAATCTTCTGCAATATTTTCAATTGAAGAAGTATTTATACTTGCAAATCTTCTTTGCATCTCTTTATAAGCAGCTAATTCACCATGTTTTCTAGCTTCACTATGTAACTCAGTTACAATTTGTATTTGTTTTTGTATATCAAACATATTATTCCTTTCAATTTTAGGGCTAAAGCCCTACACTAGATAGGGCTTATGCCAGTTTATTTAAGCAACTTTAGTATTCTTTTCAGATTCAGATATCTCTTCAAGTTTCTTCGCAACTTGTTTAGCATCTCTAATCTTATCTAAAGCAGCATTTGTTGCTATGAATACAGTAGCTAACATAGATGTTTGATTAAACTGTGGTAACTGTTTGTATCTTGGATCTTTACTTACCATTTCATAAGTTTGGAAGTATTGTTCCATAAACCATCTAGTCATTCCACCAGTTTTTTCAGCCACTCTGTTTTTCTGACTTGGTTTCATACCATTCTGTGTCTTCGACTTTTCCATTAGCATCTCCTTTCTTTTTTATTTCAAACGGAAACTCTAATTTAGCAGGCATATTCTTTTGAATACATCTACTTAATCCAATTAGAGCCCTAATAGGAAATGTAAATGATGACACAAGTGTATCACCTACTTTTTCTATTCTTTTCATATTGCTCCTTTCGTTTACGTAAACGATGAACTTTCTTCATCGTATCTGACCACTCTTGATCAAATTCTTTCGATCCAGGAATTGGATCTACGTCAGCCGTGAGCCAATTCCAGGATTTCCTTATCACTACAGCAGAAATGCTATAAGCAATAAATCGAATAAAATTAAAAACTCCATTCATTCTACTCCTCTCTATTCGTCATAACATTATATAACTTTTCAGTTCTTCGTTTATAATATTTATCAGCAGATATTTCAGATTTCTTCCACATCTCTTTAACCTGCTCATATTCACGAGGTATAGCTCTATTATTTGGATAATCTCTTTGCATCCACTCATCTAACATCGCATCAGAATCTGCATACATCATAGTTATATCCCATTTCTTCTCTTCACATATTCTTTGTAAATCTTCAGCATATATCCTATTTACACATTTTTCCATCTTCTGATACTGTTGAAAAGAAACACCAATAATATCACCCATTTCAGTTTGTGTTAATCTAGACCATATTCGGTGTGCTATCAAATTCTTTGCTAGCCTTTTTGCTATGTCTAAATTTCTTTCGTCTCTCTTCGATCTTTTTGACATTGTCTATCTCCTTTCCATATAATTGTTTTAAGACAAGTAACTCTCGCTTGTCGGAGGTACTTGGCTTAGTCACTACTCTTACCGATGGCTTCCCATCACGCATTATCTTAACCAATTGTATCCATCCCTTCTTCGGATATAATATTTCAAGATAAATAAATTTAATGAGATATCTCTTCCACCATGTAATATGTTCTATTTGAATAGAACCTGTAAATGGCTGATGATACATCACTCTTATCACTCTACTTAAATTGATAGGTCTCTCTTTAAATCTATTCTTTAATATCACTCTATACATACACTCTATCCTTTCTTCCGAATTTTTTTAGTGGACTGTCTAACATACAGCTTCCAGTATTTCAGCTTTAGACCTTTTTCAAGGTTTGGATTTTACGCTTCTGTGACCGACAGTCCTAAGATACTCTACATAGTTGCGCTAATTGGGAGTTATTTTTTTACCACACTTCTTCTATGCTTGAGTCATCTATTCTTTCAAAATTTTTAAGGACTACGCCTAGAGGGAGGTCGAGACGCAGTCCTTGATTGACATTATTTAGTCAATTTTGCTAGTATTTTCTCAAGCATTTCATCTTGCTTGTCCAATCTAGTCTTCAATACTTTAGGTATGAAGATACCATTCTGTATCTTTTGAACATAACTCATACCATTATTAATAGCTGATTTACTTACATCTTTAGCAGTATCAACTACTGATTGTTTATTTGACATATTCACCTTTCTGTTAATATTATTTACGCTAGTAACAATAATATTAACTATTTATTTAAATGAGTCTATATGTGCTTTGGCTAAACTTAAACCAAATAACAATAAACCACCTACTGCGAGTATTATACCTAATTTCGTGTGTTCAGGAGCATTAATCATAATTATAATACCCATTACATTCATACATAGATATATTACCCATTGAACTACATAAGCCATTACTTCACCTCTGGAATGATTTGATTTAACATTCTTTTTGCGGTGAAATAGCCTACTAAAGTACCACCTATTAGCATTGTCATATATATAGCTAATAAGAATAACACAATAGTATACAATACTTCTATACCAGTCATTATATCCTTTCCGAGCCTTCGACAACAACCCGTTGAATAGGCTCATTTACTGTGTGTTTCATATCACTAGCAATCAAGTTAGCTAATGATATCAATGGTTATAGAGCGATTCGGTAATCAGTTAATCAATGATGTTTCGGTCAGAGTTAACTCATCACCAAACCGCAATTAATAACAACAATTATTTTATCGCTGTCGCTAGCGACTTAGCGATGAAATAATCAACAATAACAAAGACAATCGCAACAGCGATTGACATTGACGGGTTTGTAATCGACCCTCGCAAGATATCGATTTGTAATCGATTCTTGTATAGGGGGGTTTGTTATAGCATAGACCCACAATAGCAATGATAAGGAGAAATAGATGGCAGCACCATTAATAAAACTAGGAGGAGCAGCAGCATTTAGAATGCTTAGAACACTTTACAAAAGTGGTAAGTCGGCTAAAAAAGCGGCTGTTTCTGCGACTGCAAAAGTCTCGAACCCGACAGTCCGAAAAGGACTAGAAGGTGCTGGGAAAAAAGCAGCTAAAGCTGGAGCTCACCTAAGAAAACACCACAAAGCATACGGATACGGTGTTACAGGTGCAGCAGCTTGGGATATTATCGATAAAGACTAATGAGTAAAAAGCTCCCAAAATGGGGCGTTAATACTTACGTCAGATCGACAAAGAAAAAACGACCAGGACGACATGCGAAATCCTACTCGAAGAGGATTCCAAAACGTTCCAAATACAGAGGACAAGGAAAATAAATGGCAACAACAATAACAGCATCAACATTAACAGTAACGTTAACAGAAGCTATTTCGTTAAACGGATACGACCAGGGATCATCGAATACCCTGTCGATTTCCAGTATTAACGAGGTTCATAAGCGAATACTTACAGTTCCTACTTCAGAAATAGAAGTAGTAGCGATGAGTACCGCTAATAGCTCAGGTACGTTTATCGAAGGAGACGTAAGATATATGAGATTTACGAATCTGGACGATACGAACCATGTGACGCTAACGTTCAAAAACGAAAACGATGACGAGTTCGCAATTAAACTAGACAAAGGACAATCCTTTATCTACAATGGCGACATGTCTGGAGGAGTCGTAGATACAATGGATGGCATAGACGGAACAGGATTAACAGTATCCCTAGGGGATTTGGTTAATGTAACTGCTTTAGCAGATACTGCCGCTTGCGATTTAGAAGTATTTGTGGCTTGTGTATAATGAAAGCAATAAGAAGTTTACATAGCATACCAGGATGGTTTAAGAAAACGAGAACAAAAGTCGCTAAACAGCGTACTGCGTTCCGAAAAGATCTTAAAGACCCAGGGTTTGTTAAAACAGCTAAAATAGGTAAATTTAGAAAGATGTTCCATGGCTAGAAAATCCATAGAAAAATTAGCAGATAAGATTATTCAGCTATCCCCAGAGGAAGCAGAACAACTTTCATTAGTTATTAGAGCTAAAATGCTTCCAGAAATCGCAAAACAACAAGCAGGATTATTAGAACAGGCAGCGAATAATCCGCAATTGGCAGCGATGGGTCAAAGACAAGGCGGAAGAATGCCTATGCCAACTTCAGCAGATGCTGCTAGACAAGGACTGTTAAGATAATGCCAAAAGTAGGAAAAAAGAAGTTCAGCTATACTAAAAAAGGTAAAGCTGCAGCTAAAAAATACGCAAAAAAGAAAGGCAAAAAGGTTAAATACTAAAATAACGAGGAAACCATGGCAAAAAAATTTAAAATGACTAAACAACATAAATTCTTAGGTAAGACGCTACCCAAAGCAATTGGTGGAGCAGCTAAATTTGCCTTTAAACAACCTTTAACAGTAGCTGGTGCTTATATTGGTACTAAATTAATAGGAAAGGCTTTTAGAAAAGCTGATAAAGGAATTAGTTTTCCTGTTGCTAGACAATTCAATAAAAAAGGTAGAAAAATTTAATGTCAGAAGTTGAAAAAAATCCAAATTATGGAGGCAAAAGGGAAGGTGCAGGAAGACCTTTAGGGTCTAAAAGCACTAAACCTAAGTGGAAAAGTATGGAAGAAATGTCCGTAAAATACCAACATTCCCCTTTAGATTATATGCTAGCTGTGTTAAACAATCCTATGAGTTCACCTGAACGTAAAATGTATGCAGCTGAAAAAGCAGCACCATTTGTTCACCCAAGGTTAGCTTCAACACAATCACGAATAGGATCTGATGAACCAATTGAAATCAAAGTCGAGTGGCAAAAAGACCAAGAAAATAAAAAAGATTGAAATTCCTTATAAGCCACGAGAATATCAATTAGAAGTACATAACAATAAAAAAAGATTTAATGTACTGGTTTGTCATAGACGATTTGGTAAATCAGTATTATCAATTAACGAATTAATTAAAACCGCAGCTGCTAAGCCTAGATCTTTATGTGCATTTATTGCACCAACTTACAGACAAGGTAAAGCAATTGCTTGGGAATATTTAAAATTTTACACTAAACCTTTAATGTATTTTGGAGGTGGACGAAATGAGACTGAATTAAGAATAGATTTATTTAACGGAAGTCGTATTCAAATATTTGGTGCAGATCATCCAGACTCAATCCGAGGAATGGGATTTGATGGAGTCGTAATGGATGAATATGCGATTATGTCACCAAGAGTCTGGACAGAAATTATACGTCCAGCAGTTTCTGATAAACTAGGATGGGTAATGTTTATTGGAACACCAATGGGTCATAATCAATTTTGGGAAGTATATGACTATGCACAACGTGGTCATAAAGATTGGATGGGTAAAATCTATCGAGCTTCCGAAACCAAAGTGATTCCAGATGAAGAGCTGGAACAGGCACGTGCGATAATGACTGAAGAACAATTCGAACAGGAGTTTGAATGTTCATTTACTGCAGCAGTCTCAGGCAGTTATTATGGAAGATTAATAACTAAAGCCGACTCCGAGAGGAGAATTACCAGCGTGCCACTAGATTCAAATGTAGGTGTAGAAACGTGGTGGGATTTAGGTATAGGTGACTCAACAGCGATTTGGTTCGCACAAAGAGTGGGCAAAGAAATACATCTCATTGATTATTACGAAACTTCAGGTGAGTCATTAGCACATTATGCTGATAAACTTGAAGAAAAAGGATATGCTTATTCTAATCATATAGCTCCACACGATATAATGGCTAGAGAATTAGGAACAGGTAAATCTAGAATAGAAGTAGCAAGTGATTTGGGTATACAATTTGAAGTTGCTCCTAAATTAGAAGTAGATCATGGAATAGAAACTGTGAGAAACTATTTATCACATTGTTATTTTGATAGAGAAAAATGCAAAGTAGGACTAGATGCATTGAGACAATATCGAAAACAATGGGACGATAAAAACCAAGTGTTTAAGAATAAACCTTTACACGATTGGTGTTCACATGCAGCTGACGCTTTTAGGTACGGATGTGTTGCAGAACCAATTAATATGTCAGAATGGAATAAACCAATTAGAGTAGATACAAAATATATAGTATGAAAAAATCAGAACAAGAAATATTATCAATATTAAATACAGAAATACATAACGCATCAGGATTTATTGGTGGCGAGTTAGTAGCTAGAAGAAAAAAATCTTTAAGCTATTATCTTGGTATGCCCTTAGGGAACGAACAAGAAGGTCGTTCTCAAGTGGTATCCAATGATGTATTAGACACAGTAGAAAGTCTAATGCCATCTTTAATGAGAATTTTTACATCTGGAGATAATGTATTTCAATGTGAAGGTGTTGGACCAGAAGACGATGAAATGGCTCGTCAATGTTCCGATTACCTTAATTATATTTTTTATAAAGAGAATGATGGCTTTGTAGCCTTATATTCTGCATTTAAAGATGCATTAATCCAAAAGAATGGAATTTTAAAAGTATACTGGGATGATTCAGAAAAAACTGAAAGAGAAGAATATACAAGATTAACAGATGATGAATTTAATGATCTTGTTGCAGATTCAGAAGTTAAAGTTAAAAATCATTCAGAATACGAAGAATCTATAACAGATGATCGTGGTAAAGAAATTGATAAAGTTACTTTACACGATGTTGTTATTCATAGAACAAGATTATATGGTAAGGTTAGAATTGAACCTGTACCACCTGAAGAATTTTTAATTGAAAGAAGATGTAAAGATATTAATTCAGCTAACTTTGTTTGTCATAGAACAAATAAAACTAGATCTGAATTAGTTGAAATGGGTTTTCCTAAAGATGTTGTAGAAAATATACCTCAAGGTGATACTGATTTCTTTACAGAAGATAAATTTACTAGACACCAAAACGTAGATTTCTCACATGGAGAAAATGATGGAGATAGATCCACTAATGATATTTTAGTATATGAATCATATATTAAGATGGATGTTAATAATGATGGTAAATCAGAATTATTAAAAATAACTACTGCTGGATCTGGAACTGGTAAAATTTTAGATATGACTGAAATAGATAGTATTCCGTTTATATCTATGACACCAGTTATTATGCCTCACAGATTTCATGGAAGATCTATATCTGAATTAGTAGAAGACATCCAATTAATTAAATCTACTGTTATGAGACAAATGTTAGATAACATGTATCTAACAAATAATAACAGAGTTGCTGTCCAAGATGGACAAGTAGCAATGGATGATCTTTTAACAAATCGTCCAGGCGGAATTGTAAGAACTAAACAACCTCCACAAAACGTTATGATGCCTATTCAGGCACAACCTATTACAGAACAAGCAAGTGGAATGTTATCTTACTTAGATTCTGTTAAAGAAACTAGAACTGGAATTACAAGACAATCACAAGGTCTTGATGCTAATACTTTAAACAAAACAGCAACAGGTCAAAACCAAATTCTAACTCAATCTCAAATGAGAATGGAATTGATTGCAAGAATCTTTGCTGAAACAGGTGTTAAAGATTTAGCATTAAAAATGTTTGAACTTACTTGTAAGTATCAACAAAAAGAAAAGATCGTAAGAATTAGAGGTAAGTATATACCTATGAGACCTTACGAATGGAAAGACAGAGTTAATATTACTGTTCAAGTAGGACTAGGTACAGGTTCTAAAGAACAACAACTAATTTTATTAAACGCTATTCTTGAAAGACAAATGCAAGCAATTAATTTGCAACAGAATGTATTTGGTCCAATGGTTAATTTAAGAAACGTTTATAATACACTTAAGAAATTAATTGAGAATGCAGGACTTAATGGAATTGAACCATACTTTATGGATCCAGATGTCGGTGCAGCTCAAATGCCTCAACTACCACCTAAACCTCCAACTGAGTTTGAAAGAGTTACATTAGCTCAAGTTCAAGGTGAAAACCAAAGAGCTCAGTTAGAAGCTAATACAAGATTAAAAGAAGTTGAAGCTAAAATGAGACAACAATTGCTTGATTTTGAAATACAAATTAAAGAATTAGAGCTTAAATATGGTTCACAAATAGATGAACTTGAATTGAAGCGTAGAAGTATGTTAGAACAAACAGATCTTCAGAAATCTGGAGATATGATGAAAGAAATAGTCAAAGGACAACAAAAATTCTTTAATGATAAACAAAATGGAAAAGCAAATCAGGGAGGGCAAGCGAGCCCAAGTACTTCTAAACGATCCTCTTCTAAAACAAGCGTTTGAGGATTTACTAGAAACTTACAAGCAAGAAATTTTTAATACGAGTTTTGCTGACGATAATAAACGCAGATCTCTTTGGATGGCATATAATATGCTAGACAAAATTAGAGGTCATTTACAGTCTATTATGGAAAGCGGAAAACTAGCTCAAAAAGATCTTGAGCAGTTAAATAAGAGCTAACCTATTCTAGGAGCTCAATATACGTCAACCAACAAGGAGGAACGTTACATGGCAGAAAGTACTAATGTACAAGGTGCTGCTGATAAGATCAAAGGACTTCTGAATCCTGAACAAGGACAATCAGAACCTAAGAAAAAAGCAGAACCATCAGAGCAACCTGAAAAGATCAAACAGGAATCTTCAAAAGAGAGTCAATCAAAGTCTGAAGAAACTCCAAAAGAAGAAGCATCTGAAAATACTGAGATCAAAGAAGAAACGCAAACAGCAACAGAGGAACCAGAACTCCACCGAGTCAAAGTACAAGGTCAAGAGTTAGAGGTTAGCCTCGATGAACTGAAAGCAGGTTATTCTAGAGACTCGGATTATAGACAAAAAACTCATTCTTTAGGCTTAGAGAAAAAAGATCTTGAAGCTCAAAAGAGTAGTTTGCGTCAAAATTATGACAATCGTTTAAGTGAACTTAACGACTTGATTGCAACTGCTGATGGTTTCATCAGACAACAACAAGGTAGTAAAGATCTTAAAAAACTTTGGGAAGAAGATCCCACGTCTGCAGCACGACTGGATTACCAGTTAAGAGAACAAAACAGGCAGATAGATGATATGAAATCCAAAGCAAAAGACGCTTATCAAAAACAATATGATGAGTACCTTGATACACAGAGACAGTTAGCAGCAGCGAGAATACCAGAATACAGCGATCCTAATAAAGCTGATCAATTTAGAACTGATATGAGAACCTCTTTGAGGTCTTATGGTTTTAGTGAGCAGGAAATTGGGAATCTGGCTGATCATCGTTTTTTAATGGTGATTAGAGATGCTATGAGTTATAAATCTGTTAAAGATAGAAAACCTATAGTCCAGAAGAAGGTAGCTAACGCACCTAAAGTTGTTAAAGCTGGTGTCGCTAAACCAAGTACAGGCACAGGACGAGACGCCATAAGAAACAAAATTGGCAAGTTAGCAAAAACTGGTCATATTAAAGATGCCCAGTCTGCAATACTTGACATGATTAATCTTAAATCTCAACAAAAAAGGTAAAACACAATGGCACAACCAACAAATACGTTTGATACGTATGACAGTATTGGTGAAAGAGAAGACCTGTCGGATGTTATTTATAACATCTCGCCAACTGACACTCCATTCTTAAGCTCAGCTGCTAAAGTAAAAGCAACTGCAGTTTTACACGAATGGCAAACTGACAGCTTGGCTGCAGCTTCTACATCAAACGCTGTAATCGAAGGTGACGAAGCCACTTTGGATTCTACTTCTGCAACAACTAGATTATCTAACTCTTGTCAAATTATGGACAAAACAGTTGTAATCACAGGTACGCAAGAAGCAGTTAACAAAGCTGGTAGAGCATCTGAGATCGCTTATCAAGTAGCTAAAAGAGCTAAAGAGCTTAAAAGAGACTTGGAAGCAATGTTAACAACAAACAACGCTGAAGTAACAGGTAACGCTACAACAGCAAGAGAAATGGGTTCATTAAGAGCATGGGTTGCTACTAATGACGTAATGGGAACTTCTGGAACATCTGGAGCAGCAGGTAATACTGCAGCAACTGATGGAACTCAAAGAGTTTTCACAGAAT
>VTLG01016122.1_pt1 | contig 31253 bp, 55 predicted proteins | sample 4694571 | NCBI WGS metagenome assembly VTLG01 (sample SAMN12604809, study PRJNA352737) | marine metagenome | biome: ENVO:00000447; feature: ENVO:00000209|ENVO:00000569|ENVO:01000036; material: ENVO:00002151; isolation source: viral sequences binned using virsorter ...
AAAAAAGTTGGAGAAAAAAAATGGCTAAAAGATTTATTGATACAAAGATGTGGGATAAAGCTTGGTTTAGAAGGCTCACCCCTCAAACTAAATTAATATGGATATATTTACTAACAAGATGCGATCACGCTGGAATATGGGATGCTGATTGGGAAGCTGCAGAGTTTTTTATAGGTGATAAGGTAAATTACAGGCGTTTACCTAAAATCATTACTGATAAAATGCAAGAAATAGATGGTGGTAGCCAGTATTATATACCCTCTTTTATTGAGTTTCAGTATGGTGAATTAAGAGAAAACTCTAAACCTCATTTAAGTGTATTAAAAAGGTTAAAAGATAAGGGTTTGCTTACCCTTAAATATAAAGAAAAAGATAAGGTTAAAGATAAAACAAAAGTAAAAGATAAAAAAATCAGGGAAAAAGAATTTTCTGATAATGTAAAAAAAAAAGCAGTAGAAGTTAAAAACATATCTGATGAACAAATTAATAATTTTATTTACTACTGGACTGAATCTAATGAAGGTGGTAAAAAGATGAAGTTTGAAATGCAGAAAACATTTGATATAAAAAGAAGATTGTTGAAATGGAGAGATAATAATATCGAGTGGGGAAAAACTGGTAAAAAGTTAAACGACCCTTTTGAATCTAAATTTAAAAAATTATTATCAGGGCAGGGTTTTAACGCTTATTGCAGTAAATGCGGAGCAAGAGAGTTTCCTAATAAATTTCAATTAAAAGAAGGCTCAAGCTGTTGCAGAGTAGAATATGCCCCAGAAAGACCCTGAACATATTATAGATTATATTAATAGGAAAACTTACAAAGACCCTAAAAATGAGTTTTGGAAACATTATTCTAAAAGAAATAAAACTTATCATGTTGACAATTCAGTATTTTATTGCGTAAATTGCGATAGCATGTGGAGTAAAGTTCCAAAATACATTGATTCTTTATTGTGGAGAATATACCCCAAAGGTCATATTCCGAGTTTTAATAAAAAAAGAAAAAAATGCCCAAACTGTAGGAGTATAGATGGAAGAACTTAAATTATTCGACATGGCGCCAAAAGAAAAAACAGGTGAAATTCAAAAAACCGAAATAGAATATCTTGTAATTGCTTTTGACGAAGGCAAAAAACGAAAGATGATAAAAATGCTAGAAAGTTTATTAAAAAAACAACATATTGATGTTTACGCAGATTATTTATATAAATTGGTAGAGGAAAAATATGAAAAAAATAATAGCTAATTATAAAATAACAGGAAGGGAACTAGCAAAAAAAGAAGGTCAATTTGCGAAAACTAAAGACTTTGAAAGTATTATTGATTATGATTGCGAGGTTTATAGTAAAACAGGCAAACCTATTTTATTTTTTATAAAAAATTATATAGATAAAGATACATTGTACAAAGCTTTTGTAAATATGGAATCTGCAGCTGTTTTGACAAATAACAGAGGTGCTGCGAGTGGTGGCGTAAGGGGTTATGGTACTTTAGAAGATGGAAAATTAAGTAAGATGAGTTATGTTTACCCTGAAGGAACTACAGATTTTTCGAGTAAAAACAGATTGCAAGTTCGTAGTGGCATAGCTGGTTATTTTGATAGAAACGCTCATTATGATTTTTGTAGAAAAACTGCATTTAATAAAAAAAATATAAAAAAATTTAATCAAGCTCTACCATTAATAGAAAAAGTTGATCAAGGATTTAAAGAGTTTGTGCCTGAAAGGTATAAAAAGCAAAAAAGAATGATAAAAGCAACTGACCCAAATTACAGGATAGGTGACACAGCTTTTACAACTATTACTATTAATAAAGATTATAGAACAGCATATCATTATGATGCGGGAGACTATCCAAAAGGGTTTGGAAATTTAGTTGCATATTGTAGGGATATTGAGCCTATGTATTTGGTTTTACCTCGTTATGGTATAGGTGTACATTTAGACACAAATGATTTATTATTAGTAGATGTTCACGAGTTACACGGCAATACAGAATTTATACCGAATGGAAATAATCCAGTAAGGTTGTCCTTTGTAATGTATTATAGGGAAAACATGTGGAAGTGCTTATCACCTAGAGAAGAATTAAAAAGAATACAAATAAACCAGCGTATCGTTGCGCAAAAATACTTAATGGGGGAAAAATGAATAAAATATTTATAGCAAGTAAAGGAAGGGCAAAAGAAAGCAATTTAATAGAGCAAATAAATGAATATAATTTAGATTATAAATTTTTTGTTGAGCCTCAAGAATATAGTGAGTATGAAAAAATTATTCCTAAAAAAAGATTAATAGATATAAAAAACAAAGATAAGGGCATAGCTTTTGTTAGGCAAATTATGCTAGAATATGCTAATGAAAATAAAATAGATAGATATTGGCTACTTGATGATGATATTACCAATTTTTATTATAGAGAAAAAAAGAAAATGATAAAGTCTAGTATTTTAGTTCTTGGTGAAGTAGAAAAACAATTTATTAATAATGATTATGGAATTTTTGCTCTAGAGTATCAACAATTTGCCTGGTCAGCAAAAAAAGATAGAGTAGAAAATTCATATATGGATACATGTATAAATGTTGATGCTAAAAAAGCAAAACAAAAGGGGATTAAATATAGACCCTTGCCTTTTAAATCCGATAGAGATTTTGGTATGCAGTTTATATATCATAATTGTAAAATAGCAAGATCAACTCTGTATGCATTTTCTTGCCCTAAAAACGGATCAAATAAAGGAGGTTTGTATGATGAGTACAATTATAAAGAGGGTATTAAAGAAAAAGAAGCTGTTCAGCAATTATTAGGTTATTGGGGCAGTGAAATCGTAAAGCCTATTGTAAAAAAAGACGGAAGAAATGACGCTAAAATATTTTGGAAAAAAATAAATAGTAAACAAGAAGGTTTGTTTTAAATAAAAAATAACATACCCTTAAATAACCCTTTGAATTAAAAAAATATAGTATTATACTTATATGTGAATATTAATAAAAAAAGGAGTTAATTATGAACCTACTTGAAAAAGTAAATAAATTTATTGCTAATAATAATTTCTTACCATGGGAAATGTGGGGCAGTAAAAATGAAGTATTTATTACTTATCAAAAAAATGAAAACAAAGAATACAATCAGCTTGTAAACGCTTTTCAAAAATGTAGAACTAACCACCCAGTTGTTTTTGAAGGTTACAATTTTACTTATGACCCTCATGCTAATAAAATAATAATAGAAGGAGGTAAGTAATGAAAAAAGAATATGAAGTAGTAGTTAAAATTCCATCATATACTTTGAAAACTATTTATGTAGATGATGCAACCAGCAAAACCGATGCTAGAAAAAAAGCAAAAAAAGAATTACTTGGAAATACAAATTATTATGATATGAGTGGGGATGATGAATTAGGACAATGTTGGAAAAAAGCTACAATAATATCAGTTGAAGGAGGTAAGTAATGACTATTAAAATGCTTAAAAATATAGTAAAACGATTAAACGAAGTAAGGGGCTTTAAAACTAAAACAATGGAATATAACGAATCAAAAGGTTGTTATGTTTCTAACCCTAATGTTTATTACATAAGCCAAGCGTATGGTGGTTACAGATTAGAACAAATATGTTCAAATGGTAAAGGTTCAAAAGATATTACGATAAGGACTACTAAAAAAACATTATATGAATTAATAAATATGTTACATGAAGGTTATTGTTTAGCTCAAAAAGATTCAGGAGTAACTTGGTCATGAATATATTTGTTTTAAGTACGCATCCGCAAACTGCAGCGAAAATGCAACACGATAAACATGTTGTAAAAATGGTATTAGAATCAACTCAAATGCTTTGTACTGCTTTTGATAAACCATTTAAACCCCCCTATAAAAAAGCATATATAAATCACCCTTGTACCGTTTGGGCAAGAACAAGTATAGAAAATTATAAATGGCTTTTAATTCACGCTTTATCTTTATCAAGTGAATATACATATAGGTATGATAGAATACACGCTTGTAATAAGGTAATTAAATGGTGTTGGCGCAGATATGAGAGTATTAAGTTTCCAAAAAAAGGGCTAACAGAAAGACCCCTTGCTATGCCTGTAAAATATAAAACCAACGATGCAGTAGAATCATATATTAAATATTATATAGGGGAAAAGCTTACCAACGCCAAATGGACTAAAAGGAAAAAGCCTGATATATTTAAAGAAACTAATAATTATTTATTTTCAAACCCTTAAAAAACCCTAAAAAAACCCTTTGATTTAATAAAAATATTTATTAAGATTAGTAGTGAATATTAAAACAATAACAAAGGAGTTAAAAATGAATAAAATAGAAACTAAAAAATATGAGCTTTTACAAAGTTTTCCTATGACATGGGAGCTTGTTTTATCAGGTGCAAGTGAAGATAAAATTTTTAAAACTGTTCATCATGAAATTGCTGAAATGGAATTAGAAAGAAGAAGCAGGGACACTTTAAAAGAAAGATTTGCAAAGATAGATGAAACAAATGAATATAGATTATGTGATCTTGTTCATAGTGGTGATAAAATCTTAATTAAAACAACACCTAATGTTATATCTAGTTCAATAGTCTTAGAATATACTAATACAAAATATGATGTTGAGGCTGAAATACTTTCTATTAAAAATTGTGATGGTGCTTGGAGGATTCTTGCTAATATGAATAATAGTCATAATGTTGAGGTTTTAGTTCAAGTTTGGGATAAAGATGGTAAAACTTATGAGGAAGTTCCATTACAGAATAGCAGACCTTATGAATATAGATTAGAAAAAGGTGTATTTAATTAACTTATAAAAATACTAATACTAAAAAAAGCCTCGGTTTATTCTGGGGCTTTTTTGTTTATAGCAGTAGTTTTATTATTACTTACTTTATTTATAAATTATAAAGTCAAAATAACAAGGAGTTATCATGCCACAAGGTAAAGGAACCTATGGATCTAAAAGAGGCAGACCGAAAAAAAAGAAGATGAATAAAGGCAAGAAAAAACGGATTGTCAAAAGATAAAATAAAAGGGGTTACGCTTACCACTGAATTGGTTGGCATTAAAAACCTTAAATCAACTGGTAATTATCGACTTGAGTTTGATGTATTTGAAATAGATACTCATAAAGTAAAAGAACTTATAGATAAATTAAACAAAGCATATGTAATGGCTTTAGTAGAATATGATTGATAAACAAACGCAAAACAAACGCCCTAATCATAAAGAAAACGGTGATTTTGCTAAAGGCAATACGATAGGCAACAGGTGGAAGAAAGGTGAGTCAGGCAATCCTAATGGTAGGCGTAATGCTTATACCGATTTAATAAAACAATTTAGCTTTACAAAAAAAGGCGAAAAAGAAAGAAGAGAGGTTGTGGTCTCTAAGTTATTCCAATTAGCAGAAAGAGGCGATTTAAAAGCTATTCAGTTTATTATTGAAAGGCTAGAGGGTAAAGCATTAGAAAGGCAAGAAACAACTACTAAATCTGAACCGATACAAGTAATGGTGATAGACGATGCGTAAAAAAAGAAAGTCGGCTTCTGCTAGGATAGGAGCGTTAGCAAGAAAAAATAAAATATCAAAAACAACTCTAATGAAAGTTTATAAAAGAGGCATGGGTGCTGCGATTAGTAGTGGTACAAGGAAAGGTATGACCCCTAGCAGTTGGGGTATAGCTAGAGTTAATTCATTTATAAAGATAGTAAAAGGGCAGAAAAGAATTAAACATGACCCTATATTGGCTAGGAAAGAAAGAAAGCGTAGAAGGAAAAGATAATGCGTAGAAAAAGAAAAAAAATGAATAGAAGGGTTGCTAAAGATAAAAGATTTAAAAGCGTTCCTAAAGCCTACCTAAGTGGAACAAAAGGCGCTAAAAGAACTCAAAGGGGAAGAGATATTACAAGAATGCAAAAATTATATAAACAAGGTAAAAGGGTTCCGAAAGCTCTATTTAAAAGAGTATTTGGATGATCGACTGGACTTTAAACAGAACAAGGAAAGATATCCTAAATCACCCAGCTAGGTTTAAAGTAATAGTTGCTGGAAGAAGGTGGGGCAAGACTGTTCTTAGTTTAATGTACTTACTTAAAGAACCTTTTCAATCAGGGGAGCGCAGATGGTTTGTAACCCCTACATATAGACAGGGCAAGATGATAGTCTTTCCAGTATTAAGGCAGATGTTTTCTACTTTTAAAAACGCAAAGTTAAATGAATCTGAAATGAGCGTTGTATTTGAAAATGGTGCCGAGTTAGCGGTAAAGGGTGCGGATAATGAACATAACTTAAGAGGTGTTGAGCTGACTAAAGCAGTAATGGATGAAATGGCTTACATAAAACCTCATGTATGGCAAGAAATTATTATGCCTATGTTAGCTACTACAAAAGGGAAATGTTTATTTATAGGCACACCTAGTGGGTATGATATGATGTATGAATTATATAGTAAAGGTCAGTCTGATAATAATTGGAAGTCTTGGCAATTTACTACATTACAAGGTGGGTTTGTAAGTAAAGAAGAAGTAGACCTAGCCAAAAGAACTATGGATGAAACTGTATTTAAGCAAGAGTTTGAGGGTTCATTTGAAACAACTGGTAATAGAGCAGCATGGAACTTCGATAGAAATATTCATTGCGTTAAAGCTAAAGATATGTCTAATAAATTATGGTGGGGTTGTGATTTTAATGTTGATTTTAATACAGCAGTTTTATGCACAGAATATACAGATGGGACTATACATTTTTATGAAGAAGTAAGATTAAAAAATAGTAACACTGAAGAACTTGCTATAGCTATGAAAAAGATAGCACCTAATATTGAATGTTACCCTGACCCTGCTGGTAAAGCACGATCAACTACTAGCAGAAGAAGTGATCATCAGATATTAAGAGATCATGGGTTTATTATTCGAACTAAGAACAGGCATCCGAGCCATATAGATAGGCTTAATAGTTTAAATAGAAAGCTAAAAGATGCCGAGGGTAAGGTTGGTATGACAGTAGACCCTAAATGTAAATTTTTAGTAAAAGACTTAGAGCAATGCCAAAGGGACAAAAGAGGCGGACTCGCAAAAGATAACATGGAACTAACTCATGCATTAGATGCGTGTTCGTATGGAATAGAATACAAGTTTCCTATTAAAAGAATGATAGGAACAACTAGAAAATGGTAAGAGGTTGATATGTTCAATTTTGGTAAAAGCGTAAATAGGATTTTAATTCCTGATCTTTCAGAACAGGCTGTATTAAAGAGCGTAATGGATGCAGGAGAAAATTATCTTGCTCAACAGGATTATAATATGATGGAGTCCTTAGACTTTTATTATAATAATAATCTTGATAAACATATAGAGCCTTGGTTTGCAAGTGAATCGTTAAGTCAGGTGCCTCCGTTTATAGGTTCTTGCGTTCCTAGATTTGCTAAGGCAAGAATGATGATATATAAAGAAAACACTAAAAGAATAATAGCAGGGGAGGTAAATGATGACTACAACGACATTACCTATAGGCTAAACACTAAAACTCGTGAATTAAGCGAATTAGCATGGTTATTGGGGTGTTGTTATATGAAGTCAAGGTACAATGAAAGGCTTAATAGGTTAGAGTATGAAATCTTACCAAATGTTCAGGAGTATTATGTTAATGGAGATACTGAGCCTTTCGCTTATAGTTATGAAATAGAAAGCATGAATACAACTAAAAAAAGATTTGTATTCTGGTCTGAAGATAGAGAAGGCGTACAGGGTATGCATTTTGAATATGATGAAAAGGGTAACAGGTACGCAGTAAAAGATAATTTGGATATGATAAACCCTTATGGCGTTATGCCTATTAGTAAAGTAGAATTCAGCAAATCATCTTATGATGTTACAAGAGCTGGTTTACATATAGCGATAGCGATGACTGAGATTGCTTTATCGGTAAGGTTTAGACTTGGTCAGCCTGTATTTACAGGTATAGAGGAAGGTCAAAGCAAATTAACAGCTGGAATAGATAATGCCTACATTTTACCAGAGGGTGCTTCTTTTAGTTATGTTGCTCCTGGAGGAAGCCTTATAGAGTTAATAGAGGCTACTAAATCTATGGCTAATCAAGTTGCAGAAAATAATCAGCTAAGGATTAGGTGGGGTGAATCAGGTGGTAATGCCCCAAGTGGGGAAGCTTTACGCATTTTAGAAATAGAAAATTTAGAAGCTAGAAAAACCGATGAGGTTATATTTAGAGAGTTTGAGCAAGAAAGATATAAAATAGATAGAAGAATACTAGAAGTTCATAATGTACTAAACTTACCTGAAGAATATTCTGTAGACTTTGGTGAAGTTACTTTTCCTTTATCGCCTAAGGAAGAGCGTGAAATGTTATCATGGAAGCTAGATAATAATATAATTAGCCAAAAAGATTTATTATTGTATTATAACCCCGATATGAGCGATGAAGAACTTGAAATGAAATTATCGGGAATTATGGAAGAAAATAAAACAGTAGCTAATTCAAAACAACCTCAATCATCTTTTCAAAGAATACTAAATGGCGCAAGTCCAACCAGCAGTTAATAGATTTATTACTGATATAAAAAGAACCGAAAGGAAGTTTCAAAAAAAATTAAGATCAGTTGTAAGGAATTTAAGTAGATTATCAGATACCCAACTTATAACTGCTATTACTCAGCTTAATTTATTTAATGAAATTATAGAAGAAGGTTATGGTAATGCACTAAATGGGTTAGATAGTGAATATGAAAAGCTACTTGCTCAAGCTGTAGCAGAAGCGACTAAAAGAGGTGTAACGCCTTTAGGTGGTGCTGGGTTGCAAGGCTTGGAAACGCTAAAAGACTTGAATACAGCAGAACTTTTAGGAAGCGCTAGGGCTTATTCTAATAGATTGACTACATCAATATTTCAAAACCTTTATGCTGGAGTATCTATAAATGACACTATATCAGCACTTGAAGGCATACCATTAGCAGACTATCAACTAAATACAGCTACCTATACAAGTATAAAAACATTTGACGATACAGCTAGATACAAAGTATTTGAAGGGTTAAATGTAAAGTGGACATATTTCGGACCATTAGATTCTAAAACTAGAGACACTTGCAGAGCTACAAAAGAAAATGAACCTAAAGGGGGTTATACAGAAGAGCAAGTTTTGTCTTTAGATACACCATTTGGATTCAGAGGTGGTTTTAATTGTAGGCATAGTTGGGAAGTAAGGTAATGAAAGCAGAGGATATAGTAAAACAAAAGGCAAAAGACTGGTTAATACTAGGTGGTAAATTAGTTACTAGGATACTTGAAGATACCGATAAAGGAATTAGTCAAGATGGCGATGGTACAGTAAAAGATTTTCCAAGATATACTACTGATTATGCTCTTAAAAAAGTAAAGGGGATTAAAACAAAAAAAGGTGTTGCAAAAAGCAGACAGGTATCGCCACCTAATTTAAAACTAACAGGCATAATGCTTAATTCATTAAAGGCTCAAAGGGCAACCTCTAATAGCGTAGAATTAAATTATAGGGATGGATTAAAGTTTGAAGGCAATGCCAAAAATGGTAGAAATGTATATGGTCTTAATGATAAAAATGAAACATTTGTAAAAGAATATTTTGAAAAGATTATAGATGACAGGATAGTAAAGTTTAGTAAAAAAGATATTATAATTAATTTAAATAGTTAATGCGTATTTTAAAAAAACTAACATTACTATAAATTTAATTAACTAAAGAGGAAGGCAGTATGTCTGAAACTACAACAGAAACAGTACAAGATAATGTACAAGAGGTGGCAACTGATAGCCAGAACCAAGAACCAACCAACCCTGAAGTTGGGTCTTTAATTGCAGAGAGCAAAAAGTATAGAAACAGGGCGCAGGAAATCGAGTCTAAGTATGCTGATCTAAAAGCTCAGATAGAAAAAGATAAAGAAGAAAAAATGATCAAGAATAATGAGCATAAGGAACTAGCCAATAAGTACAAAACTGAGCTAGATGCCTTAATGCCTGATTATGAAAGACTAAAGAATATGGAAAACACTAGAAGGGAAAAACTTTTAGATTCCTTAGATGATGATTTAAAAGATCAATTACAAAATGCAGATATTAGTTTAATAGAAACTGTATCTAATAAATTTAAAACAGAAAAGCAGGAAGTTGCTTCTACTAGCTCAACACCAGCTAGGGCTACCAACCCAACTAATAAAAACTGGGTAGATATGACTAGTGAGGAAAGAAGGGCTAACTGGGGTGAAATCTTGCAAAGCTATGTTAAAAGGTAAATTAAAAAATGGCTAAACATTATCAGGGTACAGCAAGTACCACTACAACTGATCAGCATTTTATACCTGAAATTTGGTCTGAGGGCATCTATAAATTCTTCGAGCGCAAAAGTGTGTTCAGAGGTCTTATAGAAGATTATTCTGCTCTAGTAGGGTCAAAAGGTTTCGGAGATGTTGTTCATGTTCCAGAAATTAGTTTAATAAGCGCAAGTGACAAAGATGCTGGTTCAGATGTTTCTTACGATGCAACTGCAACTACAGAAACGCAACTTGCTTTAAATAAACATAAATATGTTGCAAAAATCTTTGAAGATGTATTAATGATCCAATCAGAAGCAGACTTGGTTGAAAAGTACGCTAGGATGATGGGTGAAGCTCTTGCAAGACAGCTTGATGCTGATATTTTTACAGAATTAGCAAGTCTTGAAGATTCACTTAACCTAGCTGCTGATGACACAATTACAGCTGCTGAGTTTGAATCACTACTTGCTACATTAGGTGAGAATGATATTCCTTACATGGATGGTGAATGTGCATTAGTAGTTAATCCTACATTGTTTGCAGATATTCTAAATCCATCTGCTGGAATCGCTCAATACTTTATTAGAAACGATGCAGTAGGTGAAGGAAATAGAGGTCTTAGGACTGGTTTAGTTGGTTCGCTTTACGGAGTAGATGTTTATATGAGTAATACGCTTTCAACTGGTGGAAATGCAAATACCATTAGTGGAGTGATTTTTCATAAGTCTGCTGCTGTATGCGCAGTACAACAAGAAGTAAGGGTGCAGTCAGAATATTCTCTTGATGCGCTCGGCATGAAGGTTGTCGCTGATACAGTCTATGGTGTTAAAAGATTAGATGATACCGATAATAAAAGAGGTGTCAAAATCAGGAACAAAGACTAAAAGTAAAATATTTAGGGAGGTGGTTATCTGCCTCCCTATTTATTAGGAGATTTTATGCAATACTGGATTCAATTAAAAACTAACAGAATGGAAAGGCTTGAAGATTTTGTTTTTGAAAAACACCCTGAAAAGCTTATGGAACTTGAAAGTCAAGGGTATATAAGGGTAATGAGTGAAAACAACCTTACACCCTATAAAAAGCCTGTTAAAAAGGCATCTGTTAAGAAAGTAATTAAGAAGGTAGCTAAGAAAGTTACAAAAAAGAAAAAATAACCATACAAAGTACGATCTCATTCATGCTTTGTCATTAGCTTAGAGAGGAAGGAAAAATGGCAGACCTACATAAATATTCTGTACAAGAAGCGTTAAATACAACAGTTGGAGGAAGCTGGACAGTAGCAACTGCGGGAACGGCAGGTAGTTCGGCAGATGTAAATAATACAACCCACAAACTATTATCAAGCAGTTCAAATACAATAGGTGTTTATTCAGCAGTAGAAATATATTTTAATTTTACTGCATCTGAAACTAATGTAAATGCTAGTAATGATCTTTTGTTGCCAAAGAATACACTTACATTTATTACGATACCAAAGGCTTTAGGCAACACAATTTATTTTAATTATAATTCAACCAGTACTACTACTGGTGCAGTAAGAATAGTAGAGGTTTAAATGCAAAGTACAATGATAAAAGCCATAGTTGAGGACTTTGGTAATGGCGGTACAATAGATGGTGATTTAGTAGTATCTGGAGATTTACAAGTATCTGGTGGAGGTTCACTTAGCTTTGATGAAATAGTATCAGGTACACAAGTTGTAGAAATAACTAATACAGAAGCATTACTGGTACGCAAAGCCTCAGACGGTGGCGATGTATTTATAGTAGATACCACAAATTCTAGGGTGGGTGTAGGTATAGCACCTACAGTAGACTTAGATATTTCTTCTCCAAGTGGTGATGTTCAAGCAAGATTATTTAGAAATGCAAATGTAAAAACATCATTGACATTTAAAAACTCACTTCAAGAGTGGGAAATTGGTAACTCTGTTGGTGATAATAATAAGTTTACTATACGAGATATTACAGATTCACGAAATGCTTTTGTAATTGATGGTAGTGGTGATGCATCTTTTTCAGGCACAGCAACTGTATCTGGTGGAATATTAACTTTAGGAACTGCTGATACATCTTCTGGTCATATAAATGCTTTTGAAAATATGTCATTTAATATTGACACAGATAATGATGACACTAATAGATTTTTTGAATTTAGCATTAATGGTAGTAGTGGTAGTGGTACTGAGTTGATGAGATTGGCAGAGTCTGGTGTATTGTCATTAAAATCTGGAAGATTAAGACTATCTGATAATGAAACAGATAATACAAATAAAGAATCTCATATAATTAGTTCTCAATATGATACAGATGAGTCTGAAGGTTATATGGCAATGAGGATAGCTTCAAATAGTGCTGATAATCATGTTTCAATAGGTGGTGGTCATGCAGATGTAAATGCTTCAACTTTGATAAGATTTTTTACAGCCAGTAATAAAACAACAAGAACTGGTACTGAACGCATGAGAATTACATCTGGAGGTTTGCTTGGTATTGGAACTGGTTCAGATACAATAGATGCTCCACTTCATGTAAAAGGTGGCACAGCAAATACTGCAAAATTTCAATCAGCGTCTGGAGCAACAAATATTTTACTTTCAGATTCAAGTGATAGTTTAGTTGGTCAAATGGAGTTTGGTGCTTCTGCTTCTCAAATTGTAACTCGAACAAGCAGTACACTTTCTTTAGGTTCAAATAATGTAAAAACATTACACATAACAGACGATGACCGAGTTGGTATTGGAACTAATACAGCAGAAGCTAAAGTTCACACTAAACAAACTTCATCAGATTATGCAATGTTTATTCAAAATTCGACAAATGTTGCAAATCATGGTAATGGATTATTTATTACTTCTGTACCTGAAGATACAGGTTCTTATCCTTTGTTTATTAAAACTAATCATTCTGGATTAACTGAAGGTGATGGTAATGTAAGATTTGTTGTTCGTGGTGATGGAAACATAGGGGTGGGAACTGCAAGTCCTAGTCAATTATTGCACATTAAAAATAGTGGTGTTGGTCATGCTCATGCAAATATAGAATCTACAGATAATACTTATGTTAGTTTTCTTCAGCTTTCAACTAATGGAAATAATTGGCAGATAGCAGCTGGAGGGTCAAGTCATTCAACTTTTGCAGATTCATTTTACATTTATGATACAACAAATTCTAGATCAATTTTTAGACTTGATGCCAACTCAAGAATCTCGCTATCTAACAATGATGGTGGTGCAGACAATACTGTCTATGGAAAATTAGCTGGTAATGCACTTACTACAAATGGCGACGAAAATGTTCTAATTGGGCATGAAGCGGGTAACGATATGAATACAGGAGAAAGAAATGTATGCGTTGGTTATCAAAGTGGAGACAAATTAACATCTGGCAATAGAAGTGTAGCTATAGGATATGGTTCTTTAGGAAGCGAACAAACTGGAGCAAGATCAATAGCAATAGGTTTCAATTGTTTGTCTCAACAAAATGTAGGTGCAAACACTTATAATACAGCAGTTGGAGTAGAAGCTGGATTTTATAATAGAACAGGAACAGCAAATACTTTTTTGGGTTACAATTCTGGTAAAGGAGCAAGTGAGCAAAGCAATTCTAGTAACGTTGGAGTAGGTTATCACTCATTATTAAATGTTACTACAGGAAGTAATAATACTGCGGTTGGTAAAGACGCTATGCTTAATGTTACTACAGGAAGTTATAACGTGGCCATCGGAAACATAGCTATGGATAGTGCTACTACAGGAGGAACAAATGTTGCTATAGGTTCAAGGGCATTGGCTACTTCTCAAGCACCTTTATACAATGTTGCAGTTGGAGCTGATGCTTTATTTGGAATACCTGCTGGAGAAGCCATAACAGGTGCAGTTGCTATTGGAACAGAAGCATTTAAAGGTGATTCAAATTCAACTACAGGGGCTAATTATACAGTTGCGATTGGTCAAGAAGCTCTTAAATATTTGCAAACAGGAAGCGACAATGTTGCTATAGGTTACCAATCTCAAGATGCTAATACTACAGGTTCTCAAAATGTAAGTTTAGGAAGAGGTTCTTTAAGTGGAACTGTTGATGGTGTAAGTAATACCGCCATAGGTGCTTATGCAATGTCAACAGGTGATGTTGGCACTTCTAATACTGCTGTAGGTTCACAATCAATGACTGATAGCACAGGAAGTTACAATACCGCTTTAGGTATGCAATCATTATTTGATTGTGTTGCTGGTGGGAGTAATACTGTTGTCGGTGCTTTAGCTATGAAATTTTCTAATGGTGGAGAATCGAGCAATGTAGCCATTGGTGTTGAGGCTATGAGAGATGTTAAAGAAAATGGTAATACTGCAGATAGCAATATAGCCATAGGTGTTCTTTCGATGAAAGGTGGCACTTTAGGTGGGGATTTTATAGGCAACATAGCTATTGGAGATAGAGCTATGGATTCAACCGATACAAACGCTCAAACAGGAACGGTAGCTATTGGACACCATTCTCTTACAGCATTAACTAGTGGTGCTGGTAATACAGCAGTAGGTTATCAAAGTTTGAAATCAGTTGATGATGGAAGTAAATGTACAGCAGTAGGATACCAAGCTGGAAACACAACAGAAGGAGCTACTAAATCTACTTTTATTGGATATGATACAGAAGGTAGTGGGGCAAATGTAAACAATGAAACTGTTATAGGTGCTGATGCTGTAGGGCAAGGAGGAAATACTGTAACACTCGGTAATAGTGATGTAACTAAAGTTTATGTAGCACCTGGAAATACATCTGGTCAAACAATTACATTTAAAGATAATAGTGCAGAGTCTGGATTTATACAATACGATCATAGTAATGATCAAATGAAATTTGGTACTGGTGGCTCTATAAATTTAAGACTTAATTCAGATGGCGAGTTAGTTACTACAAAAGGAATAAACTTTCCAGATAGTCAAAATGCAAGTTCAGATGCAAATACTCTGGATGACTACGAAGAAGGTACATTTACTCCTACAATAACTGTTGCTACTGGAAGTGCTGGTTTGAATGCAAGTTTTTCTGCTGGTGAATACACTAAAATAGGAAATTTAGTAACTGCTATTTATAAAATAAGAATTGGAACTAGGTCAACTTCACCAGCACCAAGTGGTGCGTTAGACATAGCTTTGCCATTTACTTCTGGTTCTGGATCAGGCACAAATACTTCAAGTGGAACAGGTTCTCTTATTGGTGAATTTAATGGTGATACAGATGGGACTCTTATAGCTTTAGCGAGTTCAGATCATGCATCTATTTTAAGAGATACAGATGGAAATTTTAATAATGATTGTGGTCAATTTTTACCAGCAGTTGGTGGTTATATACATTTTAGCGTTCAGTACACAGTAGATTAATTGGATTATTAATTAGAAAAGGAAAATAATATGGCTTTATCAAAAGTAGAAAAAGATGATTATGAAGTAAGAGGTGAGTACAAGCATATAAATGTACGCACTAAAATATCCATCATGGAAGATAATGCAGAAATCTCTTACAAGTATCATAGAAAAGTATTAACACCAGATATGGATGTATCTGGAGAGTCAGCGGAAATACAGGCTTTAGCTAATGCTTTGTGGACAGATGATGTAAAGAAAGCTTGGGCAGATAAACAAGCTGAAGAAGTTTAACAAACAAGGAGTCAAAAATGGCTAAAAAAGAAAAAGAAAAGCCAGTCTTGAATCTAGATGGTAAAGAATACATCATTGAGGATATGACTGATTTACAAAAAGAAAAAGCAGGTGAAGTTGCTATGTATCAAAATCATGTAAGTGATGTTCAAAACAAGCTATCTACCAACTCTTTTATGAGACAACAATTAGTTGAGTGCGAAAAAGTTTTTGTAGAAAAACATCAGCAAGGTGTAAAAGAGCTAAAGAAGATGCTAGAAAATGATCATTCTCCACATGATCCGGGAGATGAAAACGACTAATGATTGTAAGGAAATGCGCTCAAGATTTTGATGTAGTTATTCACTTAAATAATAAAAAAGGAATGACAAAAGTAGTGGCGTTGGCTGATGGAACTACTACATCAATTACATACCCTAATTCAAAAAAGTTTTTCCTTTGGGTAGATGGAGAGATTGTAAAAAGGTCTGATTCATTTAAAACTATTGAAGAAGAGTATGTGAAAGAGGTTGCTAAAAAGACACCTCTTGGTCAAGGGCGCATTGACATTGTAAAACATAAATTAATAGACAATAAGGTAGTGGCTAGATGAAATCACCATTAACAAAATTAGTACATTGGCAACTAAAAACTGGTCAGCTAGATGGTTGGACAGCTTACCATATAGGGGCAGGAGCTTTTTTCTGTAAGATATTCCAATGGTTAAATTTTAGCGATTTATGGTGTGTTTTAGGTGTATTGATACTTGGTATAGCTTGGGAAGTTTTTGAGTGGATAATAGAGAATTATAAGCCTTATATCACAAAAGAAAAGTGGGCATACAATACTATGGCTGATATTGTAGTAGAAACTGGTATAGCTTGGTGGATGGTATTATGAAAAAATATCAAAAAATAACAGATCCAGTAATTGTAATTGATTATTTGCCTTTAAAATATACTTTTGTTATAAATAGTTTAGAATCAAGTAACACAACTACAACGCAATATATAAAGGAAAAAAATTAATGGATTTTATGGCAGTATATGGCGAAGCTGGGATGATAGGCGTAGTGGGGGCAATGTTTGTTTATTTAGTTATATCGCTTTCAAATAAAAGCGCAAAACAACAGGAAACATTAGAAAATTTAAAAACAGAAAACAGGGGTCAATCTGAAACTTTAGAAAATATGGAAGGTATGATTATAAAATTAATTGCAAGGTGGAACGCTTCAGATGACAAATTAGACAGAAAATTTGATGCACTTACAAAAGAAATAAATGATTTAGATAATCAGGTTTCTAGAATAGATGGTTCATTATCTAGGATAAATGGTAAAAACTAATGGCAAAAGACCCTAGACTAAAAAGGTTTGGTTTAAGTGGTTATAATAAACCCAAAAAAACACCAAGACATAAAACAAAATCTCATGTAGTATTGGCAAGATATAAGAAAGGTGGAAGGACATTAACAAAATTAATTAGATTCGGTCAACAAGGGGTTAAAACTAATCAAACAGTTGCGCAAAGAAAGGCTTTTAAAAGTAGGCACAGAAAGAATATTGCAAAAGGTAAAAGTTCAGCTGCATGGTGGGCAAATAAGGTTAAATGGAGTCCTAGTAAAACTAGAAGGAAATAATGGATACATTAAGAGTTTTTTCAATCAGTACAGCTAATTATTTTATCAATATAAGTCAGATAAGTGAATACCTACAAATTACTGTAAGTATCTTATCAATTATCGCATTAATACTAACCATTAAAAAGGAGAAATAAATGGACATTAAATCTATTGTTGTTGGTGAAATTACTAAACAGGCAGAAGCTTCTGTACCTCAATTAAAAAAGGCTATTAATGATTATGTGATTGAAACTATACAATCTAAAGAATTTGAAAAAGAATGGGCAACTGCTATAAATAAAAAGATTAACTTACCTGGACTTAATGAAAAAGCAGAGCAAGTTATTTTTGAAAAAATGATTGATAAAGGAACAGATATAGTTGCTGGTGTTATGACAAAAATATTAGAGAATAAATAATGATTGATGCACTACAAATGATGCACCTGATAAAGAATACATTAGAAAAAATGGGTTCTAAGTTTGCAAGTCATGAAGCTATGATGCTTATATATAGGACTGGTTTAGTTGAATCTAAATATAAATATCTTACTCAAAAAGGTTCTGATATAGCTAGAGGGTTTTGGCAATGTGAACCGTGGGTAGCTGTAAGTTTATGTAATGACTATTTAAAGTACAGAAGTCAGTTAATGAAAAAGGTTGCTGATGTTTGTTATTTAGATTGGAAATATTTTACTGATCCAAATGAAGAAGATTGGAAGCAAATACTTACAACTAATCTTACTGCTGGGATTATAGTTTGTAGGTTGCATTATTGGAGGTGTCCAAAGAAATTACCTGAAACATTAGATGATCAGGCTAGATATTGGAAAAAATGGTATAATACAGAAAAAGGAAAGGGAACAGTTGATCATTTTAAAGAAATTGTGATCAAATATGAGTGATCCAGTAGTACAGGATATAGATGGAAATATTATAGGTTGTAAGCATTGTGGAAGTAGAGATATTAGAAAATTTGGTTTCCTTTATAGGGCTAAAAGTAAAAAACAGCAATATATGTGTAATAATTGTGGTAAAAGGACAGTTGCACCAATGATTTTAGAAAAAGCACAATTTATAAAAGAAGTTACTGACCCTGAATTTATGGCTATAGAAGATTTAATAGAACATAGAAAGAAAAAGTATTCTATACAAATTAAGGCTAAAGAATCAAAAAGTTTAATAAATATAGATATTAAAAAGCATGGTGTCATAGGGATATGCCATTTTGGTGATCCTCATATTGATGATGATGGTACAAATATTGCAGAAATTTATTCTCTATGCAATTTAATTAATAAAACAGATGGTATGTTTGCTGGTAATTTAGGTGATGTTCAGAATAATTGGATAGGTAGGCTGTCTTTCCTACATGGACAACAATCTGTTACAGCTAAAGAATCGTGGAGACTTACAGAGCATTTTGTAAATAGCGTTAATTGGCTTTATTTAGTGGCGGGAAACCACGATGTTTGGTCAGGAGACGGAGACCCTCTTGATTTTATTATGAGAAGTCATCAGGGCGTTTATGAAAAATGGGGTGCTAGGTTAAACCTTAGATTCCCTAACTCAAGGCAAATAAGGATAAATGCTAGGCATACATTTAAAGGATATTCAATGTGGAATACTGCGCATGGGGTAGCGAAAGCTGCGCAAATGGGTTGGAAAGACCATGTTTTAACATGCGGACATACTCATGTTTCGGGTTATCAAGTTTTAAAAGACCCTGCTTCGGGGTTAATTTCACATGCGTTACAAGTAGCAAGTTTTAAAATTATGGACGGATATGCAGATAAATTAGGATTAGATGATAAAAATATATTTAATGCACCAGTTACAATTATTGACCCTAAATATGACGATCATGATAATAGGCTAATTACAACAATTTTTAATCCCTATGAAGGGGCAGAATATTTAAAATGGAAAAGATCACAGAAATAAATACCAATAAAATGGATTACAATGCTTTTGATATTATTATGAAGTGTAAAGAACTTGCGGATAGCGTAGATATTTCAAATATTATTTTAGATAACACAAGCATTGATGAAAAAGAATTCTTAATAAAATTAATTGAAGGTGTCAGAAGTTTAGAACTTCAAGTAATAGAATATGATCATATACCACAACCAGAGGCAGAAGCATGAGTACATATTTTGAAAGTTATTGTAATACAACATCAGACCTTACCTTTATAGAGCCATATATAGGCGAATACGATGGGAAAAAGGTTTTAGCTAGTAATTGGGTAGCATCAGGAACTTCTCACCTATATTACCTATATAATACAGGAGACGCTAGTGGGCAAGTTTACAAGGATGGGAAGGAATTAACATCTACAACTAATGAGCCAAGTTCAGATGACAATTATAGATATACTGCAAGTACAGATTTATTAGAATATTATTTTCAAGGGACAAGCGTAAATAATTTAAATAGTAGTGTATTTGAGGCATCTAGAGACTGGAGCGATTTAAAGACTGAGGCTGTAAAGCGTGCTAGTGACTTTGTTCGCAGTTTCCTCCCCTTTCCGATATACCCAAACAAAGGAGTTGGCACAATGGATGCCTCAAGTTTTAATTACCCTGAGATAATTGTTAGGTGTACATCTATTATGGCTGTTGATAGTTTGGTAAGACCCTATGATGTAGAAAAGGCTAATCAAATTAGATCACAAGCTATTAACGATGAAGGAACTGGCTTACTAGATATGCTAAGAAAAGGAGAAATAACTTTATATCAATCAGAAGATGAATCAAAATATAAAGGTATTTTAAGAACAGTTTCAATAAATACTAATACAACTGGCGGTATTGCTGATGTAAGGGGAAAAAGTTCCTACCCTTGGGATATTATAAAAATTATTATTAGTGCTGGTGGCAATTTTACGGCAGGTTCTGCTAATGCAACAGTAAAATTTAATTCTTTTATCGGTAACGAAAACGGATTAAAATTAGAGCAAATGGCTAATGAAGAAATAATAGACGGATATTGGCAACTCGTAGGGCATAATATGTATATTAGGTTTACTCCTGGATTATATACTACCAATGACGAATGGGAACTAGAAGTAAGTGGAGAACTTGATCAATCGTTTACCCCTATTAAAACAGTAAGAGCTACGAGGTACTAATGCCTACTACATTTGTAAATATAATATTTGATGAAATATTGGAAAAATTAGCAACTATAATTAATGGTGAGTTTGATGTTCCTGTATATTATGATGAGCATAAAGGGAATCAATCTTTTTTGCTTATTCCTGAATCAGATGAAATAGTAACTCTTATAAGTAGTGGTATGCAAAGGCAGTATAATATTATAATTAATTATGAGCTAAAGTCAGGTGGTAAATATACTAAAAACACTATTAAGCAAGTTTCTAATGTAATGGAAAGAATTAAAAGATTAGTATATAATGAAAAAATACAAAGTACAGGAGCAGAATGGTTTGATGCTCAAATTACATCAGTTACTTATGAAATAGATGAAGATGATAAAACTCTGATAAAAGGTGTAGCAAATTTTAATTGTCAAAATATGGAGATAATCTAATGGACATAAAAGCAAGGGAAAATAAATTACATAGAGTAAACCCAAATGGGGTTATGTGTAGTAAAAGTGATCTAGCAAAACTCAAAGCTGGGTTAACTGTAACAATGGATAAGAAAGTTGCTCAAGAGCTACTTGACATGGGAGTTGTAGAGCAAGTAACAAAACAAAAAAAGAAGAAGGAGGCTAAATAATGGCTGACACAAGAGTACTCCCTGTAAGTAGTATTAAGTATGGTTTAAAAGCTGAGACTGGTTCTGCTTTTGGGGTGGCAATAGATAGCGATGGCAGTGATGGAACTGCATATTTAACACAACCAGTAGTACAGGCACAAAAACCAACCTTTAATATTTCTAGAGAATCTAGGTTATTAAGTGGAAGAGGAAGTGTAAAAAATTCTGCTGATACAATCGTAAACACTAGAGGTGGTACAGTTACTATGCCTTTTGAAATGGTAGCAACACCTAGAACATTAGCACAACATGCTTTGTTAGTTGGTCAAGAAAATACTCAAACTGGAAGTATTTTACATCAAATGAAAATTAATGGATCGGCTAATTTAGATTCAATGGGAGGAGCTATTACTAGCGGTAAGCCTCATAGTTGCAATTTAGCTTATTATCCAGCTGCAGGTGAAGGTATTAAAGTTACAGGCGTAGTAGTATCGGATATGACAATAACTGGCGATGTAGGAGCAAATAACGGACTTGTAAGCATATCTGGTAATTACTTCAGTGGCTTCAGCAACCCAGTTTCAACTGCAACTGCATTAGAGCAAACATTTAGTGGGACATGGGTAGAACCTCAGAGTACATATTTTAATGTATTAGATTTTCAATCTAGAACTTTAGATGTTGAAGGTAATAACAATCAAGTATTTATAATGAAATCTTTTACTTTTAATATTGCTAATGGAGTCAACAGGGTTGGATTTGATGCAAATGGTAATGCTGAAGCGTATGTTTTTCCAGAATATGCAGTTACTGGTAGCCTAGTTATTAAATATGATGATGAATTTGATTATGGTGCAGATAATAATGTTATCCAAGACTTTCTAAGTGGAAATACTATGACATTAAACCTAGTATGTGGCTCTGGTAATGATGCAGCAGGAGAAATGGAAATTACTGCTGAAGTACAATACACTGGTGATCCTGGACAGGATTTAAGTGAAAGTGGAGTTTTTCACACTCTTGAATTTGAGTGCGTAAACCCATCGACAGGCTTTGCTAGTCCTGCATTTAAACTGGAGACATTTGAAAACAGTGCAATAACAACTTGGTAAATGATAGGGAGGAATTTCATGATAGTTGATACAAAACACGGTGATTTTGAAGTAAAAGATATTACTAGAAAACAAAGGCGTGATCTTTATAAAGAAGTAAAAGTAGTTTTTGCTAATCAAAATCCTGAAGAGTTGCATGATTTAGCTGATAAATTCTCTTTAATAGCGTTTAAAGATGAAAAAGAAGCCGAAGAGAAACTTAAAGGGTTAACTGCTTTACAAGAAGATGAAGTTTTAGCAAGTATTATGTTAGCGTATATGGGTCTTGATACGGGAAACTCTACTGGCGATTGAGGTGTGCAGTTTGGTTTACACAATTAGGTTTTCCAGACAATTATTTAGAATACCCTTATACAGCTCGGTCGCCTGTTACCAATGATAAAATTGTTTTTCAAAATGAAGAAATGGTAGAAAATGAAATAGTAAAAGTGTTAAGTCAAAAAAGCGTAAAAAAATTTGGTATAGGTCAAATTCTTTATTATGAAATGCCTTTTTTTTGCAATCCAAGAGAGCATATTAAAAAATGGGTTTGGGATATATTAGAAGAATATAAACTTGCTACAACTTATAATGTACCTTTAGGTGTAGACTTTGATTCTATTTCTGCTTACAGGCTTGATTGTTTTGGAATAATTGAACAAGAAATTAACAATGTAAACAAACATAAATCTGATGGCTAAAAATTTAATATTAAAAGTTGGTATAAAAGGTGCTAATAAAACTACAGGAGCATTAAAAAGTGTTGGCTCGGCAGTAACTAGTATTGGCGTAAAAGCAGGAATTGCTACTGCAGGAGTTGGTGTTTTATCTACAAAACTAGCAGGAGATTTTCAAAAAAGCCTCTTAGAAATATCTACATTGCTTGGTAAAACTACCACTAAAGATTTAGATAGAATGTCTAAAGAATTAAGGTCTGTTGCTATTAGTTCTGGCGTAGCTTTAGATTCATTGAGTAAAGCAAAATATGATATTGTTTCTGCTGGTTTTAGTAGCGTAGCAGATAGTGCTGAAGTATTAAGTGTATCAAGTAAATTAGCAGTGGGTGGTGTAACAAGTGTAGCTGAAGCTGCAGACCTTCTTACAACTTCATTAAACGCTTTAGGTCTTGAAGCAGGTGACACTAATAAAGTAGCAGATCAATTATTTACTACTGTTAGACTTGGTAAAACCACTATGACTGAATTATCAGCTAGTCTAGGTCAAGTATTACCATTTGCAAGATCAGCTGGATTAGGCTTAGATGGAGTTGGTGCAGCGATGGCTACTCTTACAGCATCAGGTATTAGTACGGCACAAGCAACTACTTCATTAAGGGCAACATTAGTGTCGTTACAATCTCCAGCAGAAAGCTCTAAAAAAGCAATGAAAGAAGCTGGAATAGAAATAAAAAGGTTTGATGATGGCACATTAGATTTAGTTTCTACTATAAAACAATTTCAAGGTATTGATCCAGATACATTAAAAAAGATTATTCCTAGAGTTGAAGCTATACTAGGTATTCAAACTATGGCTCAAAACTTTACAACACTTACTACTAATGTTGAAGAGTTTGCAAATAAATCAGAGGGGGCAACTGAACAGGCTTTTGACAAAATGTCTAGTGGTTTTAATCAGCAAATGTCTATACTTAAAAATAGTATTCAAGCTATAATGATTGAAATCGGTAATGTAATTATTGAGATAATACAGCCAAAAATAGAAGATGTTAATAAAGAATTTGCAAAGCTAGGAGAAATTGGTTTTGATAATTTAGGTAGCGCAGTGAAAGATAGCCTGCCAGTTATAATGAATGCTTTTAAACAAGTAATGTTTACTGCTTTTGAAACAATAGAAGATCGAGCAGGTTTAATGGGTTTGACTATTAAAGAACATTTATCTGACGCTATTCCTTTTATTGATGGAGATTTTAAAAAAATAGAAGAGATTTCTGAAAGTTTAAAGTTGAAAAGTCAAAACGATGCTGATTTTATTGCTCAAGTTTTTAAAAATATGTATGGAACAATAAAGTTTTTTGCAGAACAAAGAGCTAATGACGATTTTGATTTAAATGATGCAATAGTTGAAGATTTTGAAAATACTTCAAATAGAAAAGTTGAAATTAATGAAGGTGAATTAACCTTAAGAAGAGATCAAAATGAACACTTCAAAATATTACCAGTTGAGCTAAAAGAAGCAGAGGTATTAACTGATCAAGAAAGATTAAGTGCAAGAGAAGAATTTAGTGCTTTAAGCAACCAATTATTTTTAAATGATGCTGACCAACAAAGATTGCTTTTATCAGATAAGGTACAAAGATTTAGGCTTGCTGGAATAGAAGAACAAAAGATACAAAAAGTAGTTAGTGAAAATATTAAAAAAATAAAAGCTGATGAGACCGCTTTTAGGCTTGGCACTTTTTCTCAGTTAATTGGTGGCTTACAAAGATTAAATACAGCCTCTAAGGGTTCAGCATTAGTTAGTAAAAGACTTGCACAAGCTCAAGCTCTTATTGATACTTATGCTGGTGCAGCCAAAGCTTTAGCCTCTGCCCCTCCCCCTTTAAATTTTGGTTTAGCTGCAGCAGTTACAGCTGCAGGGTTAGCTAATGTTGTAGAGATAGAAAAACAAAGTTTCGCAGGTGGTGGTATTGTTCAGGGTATAAACTCAGGTCAAGGTGATTCAGTTCCAGCTATGTTAACTCCAGGTGAACTTGTTTTAAATAAGGCTCAGCAAGAAAATTTGGCAGGTCAAGGTGGCGTTACAGTAAATATTCAAGGCGATTTTTTAGGAAGTGAAGAACAAGCAGATAAATTAGCAGATATAATTGAAGATCGTGCCGAATTAGGTTTTAACAGAATAGCAACACAAGAACAACTTGAAAAAGTAGATCAAGTAGCTAGGTTGGTGTGATTTTTTAAATAAATAATATGCTTACTTTTCCAACTAACATAACTAATGAAATAAAAAAAGACTCAAGCTTTTTAAAGTTATTTGTAAAAATAGAAATAAGGTTAATTGCATCACCTTACACTACCTCTTTTATTTATTTTAGCTATGATAATTGTACTGTTTATGATGATGATGAAGGTGCTAATGTAACCGCCTTTGGTTCGCTTTCTAAAGATATTACTATTTCAGAAAGAATAGATATTAAAACTCATGTTTCATCTGTAGGTGGGTTTTCTATAAAATTAATTGATCTCGATAATGCCAACATTTCAGATAAATTTGCTACTCACGATGTATTTAATAGACCTATAGAAATATGGTTGCTAGATAAAAATAATAGTACAGCTGATGGAAGTATTCTTTATAAAGGCATTTGTGGAGTACCTAAATATGATCAAAATACAATAACGCTACCCATTGAAAATAGTACATCTACAGTAAATACAGAACTAGGCCAAGATAAAATAACTTCTTCTGATAAGATAGAAACAGATGTTCCTTCTGGATCATTAGGAAAAGTCAAAACAATTATATATGGTAACCATGTAACTAACATTAATAACACTACAGTTGCTAATGCAAATTTTAGCAAAATAACTAACTTAGTTCCTTGTATTGATATGGGCGAACATAGAACTATTGCATCTGGTGGGGCTAGAACAAAACATAGCAACTGGTATGTTGCTGGTCATGAATGTAAATCAGTAGATGAAATGTGGGTAAATGATGAAGATACAGGTGAACTTGCTCAAATAAAAACTTTTACAACAACAAATACTTCTAGTAAATGCACAGTGCAATTTGATACTTTAGGAAGCAGATATTTATATGTTTACCCTACAAGTCAATTAACAGCCGATACTGACTCTCTTACGAATGAAAGCGGTTCTATCTCAAACCCTGATAATGCTTTAGATTTTGATTTATCTACATTTGCAACCTTATCAGTTCAAGATGTTGAGGATATTTCTCAGCGACAGTTGGCGCAAATAGATTTAGGTTTTCCTTCGATTATTGAAAATGCCGATATACCTAATAGTAACATTACCGATGTTAAACTTTATGTAAGATTAAACTACTCTCATCAAGGTTCTAGTGGAAATGAAGTGATAGAAATTGTAAATTTTGATAATTTTTTTGGAAATGGAGGGTCAAATCTAGATATTAGGGGCTTTACTAATGATAGCGTATTTAATGTTGTTCAATCTATAGCCAACCCAACTTCAGGCAATCCAACTGGTTTTACTATTGGGAATACTATAAGATTTAGAATTCGTAGCGGTTATGGAAATTTTACTTTTCCTAATAGAATTTTAAAAATTTATGGTTGTTATCAAAGGATAGAATACACACCTTTAAACAGGCATACTGCTTTTTTTGGAGGTGTAGGAAGAAAAGACGATAGCTCAGGAACCATTACAGGATCAGCTAATGGTGCAATAGAAACCCCTAGTCATATTGCAGAAGATATAGCTAGAAATTATTTAAGTTTATCTACCAGCAACATTGACACCACTTCGTTTGATAATGTAAACACAGAACTTACTTCTGATTATAAACTTTCCTTTTATGTTGATAGCGAAATAAATTCAAAAAAACTTTTAGAAAAAATAGCGTTTCAAGGAAAGAGTTTTTTTAGGTTTAATAGTCAAAATAAATTAAGTGCAGATACATTCTTTGCATCCCCTACAGTAAATCTTGATTCTATTGTATTAGATGAAATAATTAAAATTAGTTTTTCAAAAATAACTTTAAGAGACCTTGTTAATAAATTATTTTTAAATTACCACTTTGATGGAGATAAAAAGGCGTTAAAACAATTAACTAGGTCTTATGATACAGCAAATACTGGAAGTCAAGCTAGGTATAATGTAGTAAATGAGAAAGTTATTAATGCTGATTATATTGCATTAGAAACAACTGCCGGTTTATTAGCAGATCATTGGGTAAAAAATTCATCAGATTCATTCTGGTCTTTGCCTAGAAATATTATTGATGTTGAATTTATTACAAGTAGAAAAAACTTTTTAGCTTTAGAAGTTTCAGATGTAATTCAATTTGATCATAATTCATTAGATACTTACAAAAAAATATATGGCTCTAGTTTTAATGGCAAAAAATTTAAAATAACTAATGTAAGTAAAAATTTAAAAAAAGTAAAAGTAAAAGCAATTGAGGTTCCATAATGGCAAAAACTTTTTATTATGATTCAGTTGGTTTAGCAGAATCAACTACAAGAGATGGAAGTTTTACAGATGTAGATGGTGATAATTTATTTGAATTTGCAACAGGGTCTACATTAATTAACGAAGGGTTTACTATAGATCAAAGCATAAGCAGCGCAGTAACTGGTTGGGCGCAGAACGAAGGCATACAATTTGGTTTTTCTGAAACAAAAGAACTTGATTTTCTTGCTTTATATTTTAACGCAGATGAAAGCGATAACCTCGTTTTTGAAAGAGATGGCTCTGCTACTGGCGAAGCAACATCAAGAGTTCTAACAGTAACAGATAACTTTACAGCTAATAATTGGCATATTTTTGAATTTACTGCAATTAGTAATTTTTACTGGAGAATTATCGCAACAACTTCAGGGGGGCTTGTAGGTTTGACAGAAGTTTTATTTGGGAAAAAATTACAATTTGAAATTAATCCAGATTTAGGCATTGCAGAATCAGAAAAATTTGGTACAGATACCATTAGAAGCTTGGGAGGTGTTGAATATGCTCTTAAAAGGCATCAACCTATAAAAACTATTACCTTAACATTTTCAAGCATTTCTAACGCCTTTAAAACAAGTTTACAATCAATGCAAGATGATGTTCAAAATTTTAAAAAATTTATATACAGTGAAGATGGTACAACTGGTCCGTTTCATTATGTTAAGTTAGGTAAACCGATAAACTTTAAAGAGGTTTCAGTAAACAGGTTTTCATGTTCAATAAGTTTAGTAGAGCAACTTTCATGATTTTATTTTTCATAAAAAAGTATTAAATTTGTCCCTTGGCTGGGAAGAAGAGGGTGTTTGCTCCAACTTCATCCTAATATTCACAACTATAAACCTTCCCAGCCTCCCCCTTTTTATCTATACCCTTTGGTAACCCTAAAAAAAATAAAAAAAACCCTTTGATATGTTATTTTTTATTATTAGTATTGTTATGTGAATATTAAAAATAAATTGGAGAATCAAATGAATCAAGCACAAAAAAACTTACTTATAGAACTTTCTAGAAACGAAAGAAGAAACCTTCATAAAAAGCTTACAAATTTTTATATTGATGTTAATAAGCGTGATGAAATAAAAAAAGAAATAGCATTGCTTACTCTTACTATCAATCAGTTAAAAGGAGGTAAGTAATGATGCCAAGCTATTTTACTTGCTTACATTGTGATAACAAGTTTACTAAAGAAGATATGGATGTATTAGAAAATCTTTGCTATGGATGTTTAAAAGATGAAAGGTATGTAGTAGAAGTTGAATTTGATCATCCAGAATTAGATTGGAATGTATTAGTAGATAATGATCTACAGTATCTTGTTAAAAGGGTCAAGGAAGCTCAAATAAAAGGATTTGATACCTTGATAGGGGCTTGTCCTAATCTTAGGGTTTTAAAGGTAAAAGACAGGCTAGAAGGGTATAAAATACCAGTTAATGAATTTAATTTAATGTTGGAGGAATTATAATGCCATATCCATTTATACAAAAACATTCTGAAAAGCAATATCTGGATTTAGAAACAAACTACCTAAATCTATATAATGCACTATCTTCATTGCTTACTATTACCGAGGGTGAGGATTTAAATTCAGATTCACAAAGGCTATCTCATTTTAATGCATTATGTACTAGGGTTAATGAGATAGTAGAAAGATTTTCAAAAGTTACTGAGCAGGTTCAGACCTCCAAGTTCAAAGGGGACTCCGCAACTACATCCTCTAAATCTGCCCCTATGCTTAATGAGTATAAAGTATCCGATAAATTTAATAAACTTGCTAACGAAATAAAGGAGAGTAAAAATGAGCCAATTAAAAATGATTAAGCATTACCTAGAATCAGGAGGAAGATTAACGCCTCTTGACGCATTAGATAAATTTCAGTGTATGCGTTTGGCTTCGGTGATACATCAATTAAGAAGCGATGGGGTAAAAGTAGAAACTAAAACTATAAAAAATGGTCAAAAAAGTTTCGCTGAATATTATATTAAAAATCCTGTAGGAAATAAAAATCAGATGAGTATAATATGAGGTATTACTGGGAGGCTTTATTTAGCGTAGAGTATTTCCCTTATTGGGAATTTACTATGTTAATGATTTTGTTATTGAACCTCAGTATGCTTTGGAGGGTTCATAGGATTGAAAAAAAAATAGATATAACAGATCAAAATATTAATAACTTGTATGATGATTTAAAATTATGAAAGTAAGTGATTGTTGTAACGCAAAATTAATTGAAACTGAATCTCCTATTTGCTCAAACTGTAAAGAGCATTGTGAGGAGGTTGATGAATGATTATTATAGATATAAGTGAATATTTATTAAATGGAATACTTGGATTAATTTTTATTCATTATTTATTGTTTTTAAAATACAAATATTTTAATAAAAGGAGAAAAAAATGAACTTATTGCAAAATATAATTAATTGGATTGATGAAAAACTGCATATGTTGGTTTTACCATTAGTTTTTATTATGTTTTTAAGAATTTTTTATTGTATAATAACACATTAAGGAGGAAAATAAATGTTTTTACATTTAAAAAAGAAATATCATATGAACAAACCAGTCAAATTAAAGCTTTTAAGCGATATGTTTGATATTAAAGCTGAAAGGAATCAATATGACAATATGCAATATACTGCAAAAGCTAAAAATATAGGTGAAAATTACCCTCAAAAAGAAAAAGGTGGGTATTTGATAAGGGGTGGTCAAGAATTTGATTTTGTTATGTCTGAGGCTTTATATAAAAATATATCTGTGTATGAAAAAAATGCAAATATAATGGTTCTAATGAAAGAAACTAATAGCGAAAAAAATAAAGCTGGTTTTGTTTGGGAAGTGAAACCTTGTTCAGAAGTTCATTTAGCCCCTATGGACAATAGAGATTCTGCTATAAAATGGGGTATGGCTTTTAACAATGCAACAAGATTAGTCTCAAATATAACCACTAACGAAACTATTGCAGATAAAGTAGAATTAATTGAAAAGATAATGCCTGATATGTTTAGAATTGCTTGCAGTATGCCTGAAGAACCTATTAAAGAAGAACCTAAAAAAGAGGAGGAAGATAATGACCTCCCTTTCTAAAAGCTATCAAAAGTCAATAGGGTTAAGAGCTGTTATTGGTTTTTATCAATCTTTATTAAAAAAAGGAACTATTAAAGTTGGTGGATCTGCGTATAATAGGCTTCAAGAATTAAAGGCAAAGGGGTATAAAGCTACAAATGACTAAACAGCAAAAAAGTAAGCTGAATAAGTTAGTTCGTGAGTATGTTATACTTAGAGATAAAAGATGTTTGAGGTGTGGCAAGACTAATAATCTTCATGCCTCTCACATCTACCCAAAAGGCAAATACAGAAAAATGCAATTTAATACTGATAATGTTAAGGCGTTATGTCTAGGTTGCCATTTATATTGGTGGCATAAAAGCCCTATAGAGGCAAAAGATTGGGCTGAAAAAACATTAGGTAAAAGGAGGTTAAATAAATTAAAAAAAGAAGCTAATACTATCAACAAAAATAAATTAGATTTCAAGCAGTTAAAAAGTGAATTAGAAACAAAAATAGGAGAATTACAGTGAATAATGTTTCAGAAGCAGAACAAGCGCTCTATAAATCACTTATAAGTACAAAAGATGATGTTATAGAAATTTGGAAAAATCAAATAGAAATTTTTTCAAGGCTTAATAAAATTGAAGAAAAAAT